>Ga0123357_10002577_pt1 | contig 20338 bp, 7 predicted proteins | sample TergutEmb28metaG_FD_89873 | JGI IMG/M metagenome (GOLD analysis project Ga0123357, IMG submission 89873) | Embiratermes neotenicus P4 segment gut microbial communities from Petit-Saut dam, French Guiana - Emb289 P4 | ecosystem: Host-associated > Arthropoda: Insects > Digestive system > Gut ... | reverse complement strand
CCCTTAAAACCCGCAAATAAAAAAATCTCCCCCCCCCGCACACAACAATTCACAAAAATACCCCCCCCCCCCCCCCAACATCCTGAACTTACGTTACAGGATGTCACTAAGAAGCGCACAAACAGGTGTTTTAAAGCACATAAACAAGTGTTTTAAAATAAGAGTATTACTGAGAAATTATAATAAACTGTGGAAGAAGAGGTACAGCCAAACAAGTTTCCTTTCACTTTTAATTACATGCTATTCTTCTGGGCTCTCAAGTGGCTAAACTACCAGCTCTACTGAATCAAACATTTCCGCTTTCCAGTAGTCTTCTTCTTCTTCACGTCTGGAACTGTATCGTCATCTGTTTCAGAATTTCAAGGGAACAGTGACTCACTTGGAGACACGTGCTTCCAAACAAGCAGGAATTCAGTTCGACATTCTTGTACGAGTAGATATGTCACGCCAGAACCTACTGTTGCTGATCCGATCGCTCCGTCAGAGCGCGTCACTAGGGGGTGTCACCCTCCTCGCCGATAACAGCGTGAGCATCAAGGGTGAGTCGACAGAATAGCCAGCTTATATGTACATATGTACATATACTCGTATAAGCCTTAGAGCTGAAATTGTCTACAGGCAGCATGCCACTTACAGTTACGGATATGAACGCCAGGTGTAAACAGTCTGTCATTACGAGTCAGTCTAGAAATATCTGTGCTTTCATCGCTATTGCAGCCTCGACCTTTGCCAACAAAGGGTCACCTCTATGAAATATCATTCCTTATTTCACCAACCGTCCTCCAAGAAAGATTCAAGTTCATGACATGTACATTCAGTGAACCTGTGACTGCATTTCAACCATGCAGTGCTACAGTGTGTGCAAGCAGATTAGAAATTAAACGAGCAATTATTTATTTCACCCTGATGCAGGGTTGGAAACGGTTTTCAATAATTGTGTTACACTCCCCAGTTCAGACCAAAAAAATGTCCCAGATCAGTACAGAACTGCGCGAAATGACCAATACATAACGTATGATAAAAGATAATATTATTTCTCCAAGTCCGGAATTCATTTCTACATGTGCCGTTGTTCGGAATGATAATTGTAACAATTTAAGGCACTGTAAATGCCTGTCCCCGTTGCCGTGCGGTCTAAGGCGTAGGTCTGCCACCGCTCGCCTGTTGAGATTGTGGATTCGAATCCCGCCGGTGCATGAATGATTTTCTGCTCTGTGTGTTGTGTACTTTCAGGTAGAGGTCTCTGCGACAAGCTCATCACTCGTCCAGAGGAGTTATACCGACTGTGGTGGGTCGTTGCGTGTGATCTAGAAACCTCGTGAATGAGGAGGCCAGGGCCCGCGTTGGGCCGCAGCGCCACAAAAAAAGGGGGGGGGGCACTGTAAATAGCTTACAGAAGCGGCCTAGGACTAATCAGCCTCTGTGTCCGCATTTCCAGCATTGCAGTGTGTTTAAAATTTGCACACATTTAATCACAATCTTAAGAAGGTAGCGTGAAAACCAAGTTAGTGCCCGGTGTAAATATCCATCAGAGACATCTGGCGGGATTCAATCTCGGACTCTCTACAGACAGAGATATAAGGAGGTATATGTGGTTTCAGATCCATGGTTCCCAAGACATGCATCTGAGCTGGACAACTGCAATCACCTGATGACCAAATACGAGCCCGAGTTGGACATGTCTCATCCTGGATTTGCCGACAAGACGTACCGCGAGCGTCGCAAAAAGATAGCAGACATTGCCTTTTCCTACAAGTAGTAAGTTGCTAGTGGCTCTTTGGATATCAGCGGCTAATCCAGAAACAACGGTTGGTTCATTCCACCAATACTGACTGACATGTTTGCAGTAACACGAGCAGATATGCATGTAAAGTGGTCGATAAAAGTGTCCGATATACATTACAATCAAACTGGTCCGACAATATTTCAGAAACCCGTTCAGTACAAAATTTAATAAAAGCCCGTCAAATGGTTCCTGGGTCTTTGCATTCATAGACATACAGACGGACGGATGGAAAGAAATGTTTCAGTAGACACTCCGCAGATGTTACTAGTACACTACAAAAGGACCGCTCTTTCCACATGCATTCTTCGCGATTTGATATTCTAAATTTGTATCGTTAACATAAGTGAGCTTCCTAAAAGCCCTAACATCGTTACTATGCTTACTGTGGGTTCATAGCATCCATATAATGTACTAAATATTCGTCACAATCAACACATCAAACAAACAAAACTTAGAAGTAAGCTATAATGAATCATGAATGTCGGTATCTGCAATTTATCTTCCATAGTCTCGTGACTCTTAACTTCTTACTGAGCGAAGGTAAGGCTGGTACTGTACCAAGGTGGTACAATAGGCTTTATACTGCAAATTCAGTACTCGTAGGGAATAATTATAAATGTTCTAACAACGCTGTCTCAAATGTTCCGGTTAGTGGGAAACTGTATCATTATATTTGTTATTCGGTAAGCATTCCCGATCGTGGCATATTTTAAGGTCGTAACGTGAAATTCGTCTGAAGGAACTAGCCAAACAACGTAAACATTAGGGCAACCGTCCTTCTTAACCAAGAAGTGTCCATTTTGGACAAGATTGCTTATTAGACGGACCATCCGTATTTCCGTTCAGCATCTTGGAAGTAAGATTTCTTGGTGGGCAGTATGTTCTGCCGAATAAGAAAATTGAGTCAAGGGTCTTCACTTTAAAGCACAGTCCACATTTGTCGAAATTAATCGAAGCTCACTATATCCTATGTGAGTCATCATGACTTTATTCACTCCGCCCCATGAAAATTCAAAGAATTTTCATATTCTTCGGAGTTACGTTATCATTTAATAGAACCTATAAACCATCGTGCAGATAAATAATAGATTTAAGAGAATTTTAAGCTCATGGTTCCGTGCATCATAAGTCTATATTAATAAAAATCCAACTAGATGCAACAGTATGCAGTCTGATTTATTTAACTGCAAAATCATCCTACATGTTTCGGACTGTAACCGAAGCCTCCGGTACTGGTCATAATGTCGGTACAGCTACTTCCCTCCAACGTGGCTTGATCGGGACGTTGGAGGGAAGTAGCTGTACCAGTATTATGACCTGTACCGGAGGTTGCGGTTACAATTGGAGGGAAGTAGCTGTACCGATATTATGACCAGTACCGGAGGCAGCGGTTACAGTTTTTAGTACTCCTGATGATGGGTGCGGTGACACCCGAAACATGTAGAGTGGTTTTGCAGTAAAATAAATCAGACAACGTACGGTTGCATCTAGTTGGATGTTTATTAATATAGGTTTAAGAGAATCACACTGGTTTATCTCCATTAGAAAACCCGAAACTATCAGAGTCGCGTACCGTCAAGGCAAGTCGGCAATAATGACCCAACTAAGTACCTACAAAGAATATCGTAATTGTGTCAGTCGCACTGATAAAGGGGGTTAAGATGAAACGACTATACAAAGAGAAAGTATGCCAGTATTCATTTGTTGTCCACCAAATTCCGAGTAACTCTTTTAGAAACTGCATTCACAAGAAATGTGTCCATAGCTGTGTTTCTAATAATCATTGCTAAGCTTGCAAAATGCTTAAAACCAAACAGTTTCGGTGAACCACGACGTAAAAAGACACATTTCCTACAAACCCCGCCGTAAGCTGCCCGGTGAATTAAACAAACCTGTCTCACCGCAGGCTACACAATAACTAAAGGTAGCACACCTTTCAGACGCCCGAACGTACTGAAGCCATACAAGAGTGTTAAAACAAAATCAAAATGGCAGAGAAACCGTACAAAGTCGATTTATAAAATTTGCTGTCTAATATTACCAAATTCAAAAGGCTACATACAACTAGCTGTAGTGTTTTTCGACCAATATACAGTAAAGTATTTCCCCCGACACAAGCACACACACAAACACAATATTATTATTATTATTATTATTATTATTTCTTTGACAACGCCGTCAGTAGCTCAGGCCGTACAGTATCAAACGGCAAGATTATTAGCCAATGATGAATCATATGGCACGCGAATGAACGTGGCTGTGTCCCAATTTTGCGGTATATCCTGAAATCTGTATGGATATACAGAGAAAACCCACGAAATTTCTTAGGGTACTCGGCCTCCAGAGCAAGAATGGACCCAAAGTCTTCTGAACACGCAGCAGGAGTGGTACAGAATCGCCGATGAAAGATGGTATTATGGACATCAATATCAATATCAGCATCTTCATCATCATAACAGTAATAACTTCCGATATATGTGCCGCAATATTCAGAGAACGGCCAGAGTGCGGAAAAATAAAATCGGTTAGTTAAGATTTATATCTCACAGTGGGCATTCCTGCTGTATTCGTTACGTAGCACATTCCGATATCGACCGGCTTACTTAATACCTTCATACCAAAAATTTACTCTCATGCCAAATTTCATGCCATGCTGGGGTTCGATTACCGGCAAGGTTGTACTACTTTTCTCCGTTAGCGGATCTAGACCGGTCCTTGCTCCCTTCCAACTTCCTATCCCACAGGTATGGAAGATTCGTTTCGCGGGGTTCAAAAGTTGAAGTGTTCAGAACAGGAGGCAATTCAACGAACCCCTTGCCAAAAACAGTGCGTTAAGATAAATAATTTTACCTTTACCTACACGCTATGGCAGACCTCTCGTATTTCAGAAGGTCGAAAAGAAAACAAACAGGGCGCTGATGCCAGGCAATTAAACCGCAGGACAGTGGGATGAAATAGAATACAACCAAAGTTCATAAATGATTCCTTTAATAATGGATAATTGGTTCAGCTGTTAGAACCATTTCTGGGACGCATGATACTACCAGGATCGCCATTCTGTAAAATAAGCTAAGATGTCTTACAAACATTTACGTGTACAATGTGAACAAAAATCCAACAGATGCAACAGTATGCAGATATTTATTCACTGCAAAACTACTCTACATGTTTTGGGTGTCACATTACCCATCATGGAGAGAAGTAGCGGTACAAGTAGTATGACCTGTACCGGAGGCTGCGGGTACAGTTTTTGATACTCCTGATGATGGGTGCTGTGACATCCAAAACATGTAGAGTAGTTTTGCAGTGAATAAATATGTGCATACTGTTGCATCTGTTGGATTTTTATTCACATTGAATTAAGATGCACGGAACCATTAGCTTACAATTTACGTGTACCTTGACATTAGTGGACGTTACAAAGGGAAGTGAATGAACCACAAAACTTCATGCCATTGTAACCAATTCCATTGAGCAATATCAAACAGAATCTGATACAAGCTCCTTTCCTGGGGAATTACCACCATTTTGGAATCCAAGGTTCATTACCACAACATAAAATCCTCCACTGAACCCCATCTTGTGTTAGTTGAATCCAGTACACGTCCTTACTTACTCTTCTTCTAAAAGACATTTTAATGTTATCCTCTGTTCTAAGCCCGGGTCTGGCAAAGTACGTTTTTCGAATACATAAAGCTTTCCGAATATCTCGGCTCACCTACGTGTGACGTATGTCCCGCTCATTATCCTCGATTTGTTCGCAACAAAAAGCACAACAACAACAGTAATAATAATAATAATAATAATAATAATGCGGTGGTGTGTGCATACTATGTACTTTCTGATTATGTAATTTTCGCCATTCATCTGTCACGTCCACTCTTACAGGTCCAAGCAGTCTCCTCAGCATTTTCATCTTTAAAACAGTCAATTTATCCTTTTCTTATGGTTTGGGTCTCAAGTTTCTCATCCACACACAAAAATCGTAATATAATACTATACTTTGTAGGCACATTCCATTCTTTTTGTCTTTATACTTGGGGCGGCAATACAAAGTTTCTGCTGTATAGGTATACACTGTATAATTCTTATGACTGCGGCGTCTTGCTCACATTCGACATGCCAGTAGATCGAATGATGAACCTGACTGAAGCTGCAGCAGTAACATTCTGGGTCCTGTTGCAGCGGCGACCCCATCCCGTGCATAGACTACACCCCTGAGGAGATCTCCACCTGGACAGCCGTTTTCAACACGGTTCTGGAGCTCATGCCCAAGCACGCCTGCGCCGAATACCGCCGGGTGTTCAAACTGTTGCAGGACGAAGGGATTTTCAGGCCTGACCGTATTCCTCAGCTCGAAGAGATGTCCGCCTTCATGAAAAGTACGTATCGACTGTCGTCATTGCATTCTGATGTTCTTACTGAATAAGCAGCCGCAGACAGCTGATAAGGGGTCAACCTCCAGCTTCGAGATTGGATGTAGACTAAAAATTCCTCGCCATAAAAGAACAGAATATTATGAGACGTCATAGTTTGCTCCAAACGTGGGCAGATGCACTGGAACGACCAAAGTTATAGACAATGGATAAGATATTTGGAGAATTTCATTCCTCCAGGACATGACGCTGCGTCAATGGATAAGCGTATCACGACGTTTCAATTCAACACAGTTTTCTCTTCCTCCAGAGGGGAAATGATCTAGAATAAACTTATTAGACCTATCTACGCTGTTTCCCAACATCCAGACCAGATTATCCACTGACGCAGCGACACATTACAGACGAAAGGGATCCTCAGGTACAACGTTGCGATAACCTTGAAACTCAAACTACATTTGGAATTTGTACTGTTAGAAGTTCCTTTCTGTGCCCTGTATTTGGTCCACTTAGAGAATGAGGAGCGACAATGAAGACTTTATTCATTCGGATCACGAATAGGTCAGCTGGCGATGTAGCGTCGATTATGTAATGGATATTTCGGCTCCAAAACGGGTATTTCTAGGGTATCTGGCAGCATATTAGATTTTAGAAAAGGACTCTGCATCAAAGAGTTATTCCTTGGTTAAGAACGACATTAATCCAGACAAGAGACTCACTTCAGTGGGGAAAGAGACAAAATCACGGCGTGGTCTCTTACAGAGGCAGATCGTAAAAAATTAATACGCTAAGTACTTATAAAATAAGTGTTCCTCCTATAAATTGACAAAACAAGGTACATTACGAAAATTTCCATTTTTTTCTGAATACTGTAAACCATTTTTGTGCTACATGAACAGGGTCAAAGGCGAAGTATATCGTGATTCAAAAAGATGGACTCAATTTTGTACGTCTATATTTCCTGAATTATGCAAGATATGTGAATTATCTGCATACAATTTGAAAGAGAAGATCCCAAGTTTTATAACATCATCGCTAGAATGCTCGCCTTGCGCACAGCCGTGCAGTAGAGTTAGTTGAGAGCAAAATGGCTACCATGCAGCACAAGATTTTTTTCGAGTTCGTGAGTTCATTAAAACTGAGTCAGCGACTGCTGTGCAGCGTGCGTTTCGTCTTCGTTTCAACATTCAACCTCGAATCTTCAAACTTCATTGTGAGTATAATCAAATGTAATTTACATCATATTTGTCGCTAGTTCTAATTTTGAAATATAGACTTACGAAATTGAGTCCATCGTTTTGAATCACGCTGTATTGTCGAGTTCCTCTTTTGAACACGCTGTATAATATACATTTTCTCGGCAGAGAGGCAAGAATGTATTTCAGAACATCTGTCACTTTTCAGGGCATACCGGCTTCACTCTCCGCCCTGCTGCCGGTCTGCTGACGGCCCGCGACTTCTTGGCCAGCCTCGCATTCCGCGTGTTTCAGAGCACACAGTACGTTAGGCATACCTCCTCACCATACCACACGCCAGAACCGTAAGTATCCGAGACTACATAGGCCTACAGCGTAACAAGAACGTGTTTACTTGAAACAGGTCACAATGGTGACCTTTTCAATAGAAAATAATGCACTAAAAAGGGAATGCCGTATATTTGCATTCAACCTAATTACTTCAAACAGCTACTAATTAACGGTAAAAAAAGATGCTACAATTAAAGTTCGAACGTTATTCTACCGAACCTATAAAATTCCCACCAAACAGCACACATTCTGTTAGAAATGGAGCATAGAGGTAATTCTTCTACTAACTCCTAATGCCTCCTATCAAAACTCAATAATTCTTCCACCCGTTACTCACAACATTTCAAAAATACTTACGGAATCTACGTAGTTAACTCACCAACAAATGCACTATTTATTAATTTGGTCAAAAGTTTTAAATTTACATTAAATACACAATAATATCGCACCTACACGTTTCGGTCTTTAATGGCCACCATCAGAGAGCTTTATCTGTACCTAACTAAAGTTATATTTATGTTAAAACACTCGGTAAAATTACATCGTTCTATATTGTAGAGCGGCATGTGCCGCTCTAAGACATGCTGCCACATCACCTAATTTATATAATGATGTAATTTTACCGATTGTTTTAACATAAATATAACTTTAGTTAGGTATAGATAAAGCTCCTTGATGATGGCCTTGGAAGACCGAAACATGTAGGGGCGATATTATTGTGTATTTTAATGTAAATTTAAAATGTTTAACCAAACTAACAAATAGTGCATTTGTTAGTGAGTGAACTATGTAGATTTAAAAATGCACGGTGCAACGATAAAAAACTTACGGAACGATTGCCACTGCTAATAAACATTCAACATAAGCAGTTATTAATAAACTATACATCCATAAATGAGATCCGAAAAGCTAAATCTTACGAATGTTCGTGCCAAGCAAAGAAAAAAAAACCTCCAGCACAGTAAAAACTGGCCGATCCCAGTGGCCGTGGGGTCTAAGGCGTAGGTCTGCGGCCGCTCGATTGCTGCGGTTGTAGGTTTGAATCCAGTTGAGGGCAAGAATGTTCGTCTCTTCTGTTTTGTCGTTTGTTGTGTACGTAGCGGCATCTCTGACGAGCTGTTCACTCGTTGAGAGTAGTCCTACCGGGTGTGTGTGCGTAACTGTGTGTGATCATACAAACCTCAACAATGACGCGCCCAAGGCCCGAATTGGGCTTTTGATCTACGGAAAAAGAGACGAGTAAAAACGTGTTCACGCTTTAAAATTCCAGCGTTATACCTTTTCTATACGCATAAGACGAAAGAAACTAGCATCGCGACGATAATTGGAATGCGCTTTTCCTAAAGTTCGTGGTTCTTTGCTTCTTCTTCGAACTACAACTATTCAAATACAGCGACAAGAAAAAGAAACGAAGTGCCCCGTAATCTCAAGGGAAGGGATTAGTCAGCCTGTACCGGGCTATTTAGTCCCTTAAAAATCCTAGATATCCACAAATGTGGAAGGCAGAAGCGGTAACCTAGCAACGCATTCAGCTTCCTCAATTAATGCGCGCCCCTCCCTAACGGCAGCCTCGAGCAGAAAGTATATCAAGAACAGAAGAACAAAAAGCCATAACTGAACTTCACTGAGGGATTTCAAACGCAACAAGGAAAGCATGAAAGACTTGTCTCTCCACGAGCTCGACGTATGTTGACTCTGCAATATGACCACACATTATTCGAGAATAAAACTTCAAATCTAATACTAAGAAAAGGCGTGAAGCGGACTCTATATTTTGTAATGAACAGTGTCAAAGTATAAGATAAAATGTGTCATGATTCACATCAAACTTTCTTCCGTGGAAAGGCACGCAACATTCGTATGGAAGGTTGGTGTTTCCGTCAGTCCCATTACTTTAAGAACTACGTGTGAACAGACACCTAATTTCGAAGCGAATTTACGTGTTGTACCACAACACAAGTGGGCTGGGTAGCGTAGTCGGTATAGCGACTGGCTACGGGCTGGACGGTCCGAGGATCGAATCCCGGCGGGGCCGAGATTTTCCGCACCTGTCCAGACTGACCCTGGGGCCAACCCAGCTTCCTGTGCAATGGGTACCGAGTCTTTCTCGGAGGTAAAGAGCGGCCGGGGCGTGAAGCTGACCCCTAAACCCCTTCTAGTGTCGTGGTCAAGAAAGAGCAGAGCTATACCTCTTCTCCCCCTATGGGCCTACGGCCTGTACAGAGCCTGTACAAGGGTGCACTTTACCATTTTTACCACAACACAAGGTGGGTGCCCAATATATACAGTATATACAGGAATTTTATTTTGACACAGCATTAGCCAAAAGGCTAAAAGAACAACGGCTTTATTGGACATATCAGAACAGAGAATTGGGAGACATAATGGAGGGTTTTAACAAAAAGGGGCAATAGAAGGATAGCGACAGCAAATGTCGTCGAAGTAAAAAATATTATAAACCTATGTAACGTTTATATGTTTAGACATGATCATTCCACAACTGGCACTGGACCACATATTTCCAAGTGATTGTACAATTTCAAATATGAAGAGTTTTTGTGGAATTAAAAACCAATAATGAATTACAATTGCGAGTTTCGTTTATAACGTTTCAGTCAGCGAATTCGAATTCAACTGATTTCACTCATTTTCGGTATCTAATAGCGGGAATGCTTTAGCGGTGTGCTCCCATCCCTGCATCTACCAGTGCAGAGCGCTGGACATGATCAGTACTGCGACGCCCGTCGTAAAAACGTCCAATTAATAAGCCGTAAATGCTTCACACATTCCTGGAGTGAAAATGTATGATGGGGGTCCTTTCATAAGTCCGTGCTGTCAGAAGATACAAGAGCACAGCGAAAAGCCAATCATCTTTCCAACTCTTTCGCACAATTCGATTATCTACTATCAGGGTGCTATAGCATAGTAATGATGAGACTGCTAATGACATCACATCATCACTAAAAGCTTCAGTTAATTGGTACGACATGAAGTGGTCCCGATCCCCCTTCACTCCTTGTCGCGGTAACATGGTTACCAGCATGCCCTAGCCATGTGTGGATCAATCACCATGAGCAGGCACGGCGGACACAACTCACCATCCAGCTGGCTTCATAGCGTGTTCTGAAGACGTCGAGTTCAAATCCCAGTCCTTAACCGGTCTCTATACTACCGAGCACGTTGGCTCAACAGTTCTACGATGTACCTTCATTCCGCACGTTCGACTCTCGACCAGGACACTTAACTACACTGATTTTCGTGTATTTCCTCACTCCCTTCAGGCAAATGTCGGAATAGTACATCAATTCAGGACAGGGCCGCTTCAGTAATCTTAACATTCGACGCTATGCAACAGGACAAGCAACCTTCTAATCGCGGGCCACACTTACTTATGAGTGACATAAATTAGATGTAACGTACTCATATGAAGTGCTGTTCATCACAAGGGTCGTGCGGTTTAACCCTTATCCTGCTAACGTGGAGAATATGGTGAGCTCCTAATAATGCCAGCAAATGGCAGATGAGATTTAACTCGGCGTTTAAAGGGTTAAGGTGTGGGTCTCCGATCGCTTGTTTGCTGGAACTGTTGGTTCGAATCCCGCCGGGGGCATGGATGTTGCTGTCATGTGAGTGTTATATGTTGTCATGTAGAGGTCTCTGCGACGGGCTGATCACTCATCCAGAAGATCCTCATGAGTGTGGTCTATTCAATAAGTGTGATTGCGAAGCCTCGTTAGGGGAGAGCATGACACAGAATCGGGTCGAAGTGCGATAGGAAAAAAAAAATAAAGAAAGATACTACTTTCAAAAGCGCACTTTATTAATGAACTAACTACAAACACGTGAACCTCACTGATGCAACTTCCATTTGAAGCCACACAAGGCTACATCTAAGGCGGCTAAGATAGGAATCGAGCTTTTTGAAATTTCTGAAAATGCCGTAATGATATAGCAAACAACATGAAATGTGTCTAACATCACAAAACGGGTCTGATGAAGTACTTGTGCATCGTTATGTTCTGTGTTTGAGTGAATAACGAGCACCTTGATCTTATAACGTCACATCTTGCTGTACAGACAGCCCCCGACTTAGGCAAGTTCAGACTCACAGATTTGAAAAAAATAAAATAATTGATATTTTTGAAAGGCGCGCCGAATTTTTCTTTGCGGCAATAAAAAAACCTCAACGTGACGAACGTGGTGAAATAAACTGCTGGGCGACAACACGGTCGGCGGGGCGGTTGTGCTGCGGTCGATCAGATTCCAGTGTGATGGAGTTTGTATTTCAGCTGAACTGAAGGTAAGGACATTCAGTTTCGACTCTCGCCGGACCTTCTGGAGCACAACAATTGCCTAAGTCGGGAAGTGTCTGTATACAATAACAGATTATCATCAAAATCTGTCTAGACCATATTTATTACATTTCACGCAACTTGATGTTAGCAGAACCTTCATAACATCCACAGTATAATTACACCATTCGTTATGAATGGATCTGTATAGCGTCTCATTATCATATGCATGTTCACACACGAGCGCGCGCGAGTGCGCACAAGTAACAGCATTCTTGCCAATCGCCTGACTTCTGATACATCAGATAACAACAAAATACCGAAATGTGAATTAAACACACAGACCACAGCATTTTATTCTTTGGTCTTATATGGATAGGTTACAACATTTCAACGTAAAAGAACAGCGATTTTCTCTCAACGTATGGAATTCATCGCTTACAAATGCAGCCCCTCTTTTTCCAACGAAAACCTTTCAGGTAACTCTGAAATAAACCTACGTGATAGGAGTTCTATACTATTGCCTTTAAATGCCTTACAAAATATTCCTGTTTGTAAAGAACTACCACGTACACCTCCAGGATACATTTACGTAATCACTTTGATGCAGTTGCCACAGCCCTTTGGGGACAAAAAGCTGTGTCAGAAGGGTAAGCCAAATTTTAGGGATAATATACAATATCATTTACGAGATAAGCATTACCTTGTTGCAGAGACTGTATCCACGAGATGCTTGGCCACATGCCGCTCTTGGCTGATCCCAGCTTCGCGCAATTCTCCCAGGAAATCGGTCTCGCTTCCCTAGGAGCTTCGGATGCAGAAATCGAGAAGCTCTCTACTGTAAGTTCCTGCCTCAGTCAGTACAGGCTTAAATTTTTATACGAGCATCCTGTGCGGCACAAGATTGGCATTCGTGATCACTTCACATTCTTTTAAAATTACACAATGCACTCATATTCTTCCTGCACATTTAAAGTTCGTTTCCTGTCAATTTCCTGAAAATGTAGTACCGCTACCTACAGGGGTGCTGAAAAGTCCTTAGCCCGACCAGGAAGGAAACAAGTTAACGTTTCTGCCAGAATGGCGTGAATTTCCTTCGGCACCTTGCCTTTCAGGGGGGAAAAAAAAACACTTGATGATAGCTCGCGTCTCCATGTTGTTGTAACCGCGCGCGTCCCTGACATACTTCCGAGATTTTTTCCTTCCTGGTCGGGCTAAGGACTTATCAGCACCCCGGTACTTCCCTGCCAAATGACATAGTGCAAACAATCGTAATTTATGCCAATGCATGAGGCCGCATGGTTCGAAGGGCCACCAAAGAAAGCTGGTTGAGTTTCAGCTTTGTGTTGGATTTTGTATGTATGCTATATACGTGTCAGTTCAGTAGTACGCCTACATAGAGATCCCATATTTATTTTTGCACTGTACCCACAAATGGCTTAAGTCGGTCCTGAAACAGAAAAGCTAACAGTCGGTCACCTAGTGAATAAATGAGCCAAAGGATCAGTAGCAGGTCTCAAGATACAGCCATTAGGGATAATCCTAAGACATTTGAGTCCAAACACAACCTACATCCCTAAGAATTATTTCAATACCACTGACCCACCTACACGTACATACCTCAAGTATTCGCATCCCTTAAGATTTCTGACTCAAATTTTGTACGCGTTTTTCTAAAATATTCCATGCCTGCTACGAGTCCCACCCACCTCTCCTCTCTTGGTTTGATCAACTAATAATGTTCAGTAACTGTGAAACTCAGAACTATGTACTTTATGTCCTCCGTGTCACACGGTCTCTCCTATGCTGACATATTCTTCTACGCCCTGTGACCCCTCAATATATGTTCTTCGTTTGAGATTAAAAAAAGCGAACTTACACATATACATATAAAAAAAGAGTAACATGACAGTTTTCTATATAGCAATGCTTAGCTTTCCAGAGAAGGAAAGGGAAAATCATGTTATTTTGAAGCCAATGGTAGCAAACAATCCATTCACTTAATTTTCCCTAAATTACTTCTCACTCGCCACTAGCATTCCTAAATGAGTATCCGGTTACCTAAGATAAAGAGTTCCATTAGCTAGCTTGGATATTACTTTGCATTTTTAGGTTTACTGGTTCACTGTGGAATTCGGCCTTTGCAAGGAGGCTGGTAAGGTGAAGGCTTATGGAGCAGGTCTGCTGTCAAGTTACGGGGAACTCTTGCACGCCATCTCCGACAAACCAGAGCATCGGCCTTTCGAACCGGCCCTCACAGCAGTTCAACCCTATCAAGATCAGGAATATCAGCCCATCTACTATGTGGCGGAGAGTTTCGAGGATGCAAAAGACAAATTCAGGTTAGCTAGAGAGTCATGTCACTGGCATTCAATACTACGACAGTATAAGCACAGAGAGAAGCATTTTATTAAATGACGCTCTCAATTGCTAATATTAAATACAGGTTACGTTAGATCAACAAAGAACGAATATGAAGCATTGGTGGAATGATGCTGGCAGGGTGAAACCAATGTATTCGGGGGGGGGGGGAACCGTGCCACAGTCACTCTGTCCACCATAAAACCCACATGGACTGTCCTGGGATTGAACAAAAATCTTCTAGATGAGAGACCGATGATTAAATACTTGAACCATGGCACGGTCTGGAAGTATCAGGCAATAATAATATGAGCAATCTGTAAGAAAATGAATACAGTGGTGAACGAGATGATGAGATTCCACTGGAAAAAATACACTTAGAACGAGGCGTAATTACTTCGCAACATTTAAATGAGTCTTAAGGCAACTGCAAATGTTTGCTGCTAAGTGGAAGAAAATGGTTGTGGGCTGTCTTATCGTATAACCGCACTGGTTTTGGTGTTATTTCTCAGAACTTTATTCGTCGTCTGATTATGACGTGTAAGGCTTTTCTATAGTGGACTTGACATTCAAAACGGCATGCAGAAATTTTAAAACTCTGGACAAAATGTTTGTCACGGAAGCCCATTGAGGAAGACGGAAGACATAAGTACAGAATTATATAAACAACAAATGAAAATTGTAGAAAGCCAAGTTGGAGAGGAAAGTTCGACAGTCCGTATGTGTCCCCGTCAGGACGCTAAACAGCGTACCCCAAAGAGTCACCGAGATAGTAGGTAATGAATTAAACCTTCAGTGCATATTACACAGGGGCAAACTTATTATTAAATTTCTTAAATTACTAATTTCTTTAAACTTCAAATTTCTTCTACACGCTAAAATCATTCCATACAGAAGCTCTGAACTATTATGCACATATCACTTCCACGAATTACCGGGTAGGCCATACCCTGATTTTACGGTACCCAACACAGACCACTTGGAGAGGTACAGCTTTTGCTATTACTAAAATTATTGCAACACCAGCCCATTAAGATTTATGTAATTTCCGGTCGAACAGGAAAACATCTTAAAAAAAAAAGGTAAAGTTGTGGCAGACCATGCCACGAAGGCATACAGGGGGACCACAGGTATATCACCACTCGATCCCAACCTAGGCACTAGACGGAGATGACTGGCTAATCTCACGCTCCTGCCACTTTACCCCCGGAAAAGAAGCACGGTACCCATCAAATAGGAAGCTAGGATTGTCTCAGATTTGATGTGGACATTAAGGAGAAAAACTCATGGCCCTACCCAGATTCGAAATCCAGACCTTTCAGCCCGTGGCCTAGTCGTGATAAGGACTATGCCACCCCGCTTCACGTGAGGCATTTATCCTGTTACATTTAAATCGTAAATACAGTTAACAAACCCAGAATGCCACTTTCAACTCACTCATATTTAAAAACTCGGATATCAGCAAGTTTTATATTCTTCGCCATGTAACGAGATTTGTGAGGTAAACATAGAAATTGCATGCAACATAGTGTGAAGTTCATAATGTCCGGTCCCCGTACAACACTTCTGGGTCTTGAAAACTTCTACAGAACATAATAAAAGACTATTAGACTGTTCGTTACGTCACTGCCACAAACTCTGCAATCTTGACTAAAATATTAAGCATTTTATGCCAGAGACTGTTTTACAGAATGTACACTTTATATAACAATAAACCTGTAATAGCCAAGTATATAAAGCTGGCCTGTGGTTTTTGTGGTATTTAGTGGTCAGCAAACTATTAACTGCATTCAGATAGCTGTCTATTTCTTTTCAGGCGATGGGTGGCCGCCGGAATGACCCGACCTTTCGAAGTGCGTTATAACCCCCACACGCAGCGTGTTGAAGTTCTGGATTCCGTCGAACGACTCGAGAGCCTCATGACCCAACTGAACCTTGAGATGGTGCATTTGAACAACGCATACCGCAAGCTTAAAAACTCGACGCTGGCGTAAACTGCGTCACAGCGTAGCTGTTTCTTTCACCCGCTGTATAACCTTCCTCTTACTATCATACCACGCTGAGGATCGATGGGTGATGACACGCGGGGAATGTGCTCTCGCAGACTTAACCACACTTGTTTCGTCAAGTCACGTAAAGCACTCGTAAATGCATGTAATCAGTCTCTACTCCAGCATCATTTCCCAAAGATTTGCAAATTGTTCAAATTGCTGTGGCGAAGACTGAGCGTACCCTTTAAGTCGTTAACTTCACCTGTCTCTATTACCTAGTCCAAATTTAACACTGGTTGATGAATACTGCCTATTGCTTTAAACCACGGTGTTGAGGAAAAGGTTGAAATACTAAGTTCTGAAATTTGCACTGCGTTGCGTGATAAGACCAACGGTATCCCTTACTTCAGAAAATCCTTGCACCTACACGGCACGACATGGGTTATACGACTCTGGCTTAGTAGTTCGGAGATCAGCTGTTTATTTACCACATACCTGCGATGTACGTGTACACGTGCAGATCATGTCATAACGGCACCATTGTCACGCACTCCTGGCTCAGAACTTGCCCAAGTCAGAAGTCCACATGTCACTTACCGGTGATGCACACCTGGAGATTATGTAATCACAGCACCACGGTCACGCGACTGCAGCTGTCCATGTGACACGATGGTAACATATGTGATGAAAATATCTCTCTCATGGCTACACGTACAGGCAATTCTAATATCGACCTGCCTACCTTTCCATTATCCTCAAAGAACTCAATGTAAAAAGTGTTTATCATCCTATAATTAGTATTATTATATATATTGTATCGCTCCTAGTTGTACCTGTAACACAGCTTTCTTGATAGTCAACACGTTGAATGCTATTGGTGTGAAATTAATTACTGCAAGAGACAAATTCTAACCAGATTGGTGTTAAGCCCACTACACTCAAACTACACAGCGTAAGTCGAAATCTCAGAAGCCTAATTCACAGTGCGTAACATTCCCAAGGAAAAAAAAATAAATATCCAGAAGGCTGTGTCTCTTACATTGTTAATGAGATTTCTGTTAGCGATGTATGTCCACAGGGCAGTATGTGTGACTGAGCTGAATGGAAGCTTCCGTACTCTATATGCATTCAATTAAATTAATTATATTTTCCTTACATTCTCTTCTGTCTTTGTCATTTCAACGTCTGAATGACTGTGAATGAGTGAATTCTGACAACATACATACTTCTGCAAATAATATATTATTTTTGTACGTTATATTTCTCAAATCTTACATGCACATGAGTAGTCCTTGTCTGCAAGTTTACCTCCAAATCGGAAGAAACTATATCAAGCTATTAATGTCAAAGAAACTGTAAGCTGAAAGTTGGTTCTTCTGAAAAATTATATCTCGGAGTTCAAAATATAATTATTTTACGTTCTCAAAACAATTATGCAATCAACTTTCTCTGCGTTTAGTCAAATTTCAGAGAGATCCTTCGATTTAAATTAACAAATGCGAAGACATAATAGCATGCATTTTGTTGACATTAACAGTTCCTCTCAGATCCTTTCTGCACACGTGATACTGGGATACACGGGGATTATTATTACTTGTTAGTCTGTGTAATTACTAGAATATTATTATTATTGAATTATTATTAGAACTTTTCCCACATTAAACTACAAATATAAGTTGCACAGAATCACTACCATATATTACATTCTATTAGTGCACAATGCTTAAGCGACTGTACATAGTTTTGACGTACTAAGGAAGGATTCCGGGATTGTAATGACTGGGAAGAACCAATTACATAAAAATACCATTTGAAATTAGTGTATAAAACAAAAAATTATGTTCGTTGTGATTGTAGTTACATGGCACGTTGTCGTAATCTGAGTCGATGACTTGGTCGCTGAATGTATCCACCTCCAAAAATAAATGGAATTCACCTGCAGAATGTTTTATTTTATTATTCACATCGTTCTCCCATTTTCACTTCCACTCTAAACATCGTGCTGACTGCCGTCCATCCGATCAGGCGTGTCCCGATATGCAGGGTTATTCCAAATGATTGTCGGGGTTTTAACAACTTGCCACCTCGTTCTCCAGATGCTACCCCATGTGATTTCTTTCTATGGGGTTACATCAAGGATCATGTTTATGTTCCTCCTTTTCCCGCAAGTATCCCGGAACTGAAGGTACGAATCAGAACCGTCACTGAAACCATCACCGCTGACATGCTACATACAGTTTGGAACGAACTCGATAATCGTGTTGATGTTTGTAAAGTCACAAAGGGTGCATATATAGAGCACCTGTAAGGTATGTAATAAAAACTTGGAGTGCTGTTCTATTAAATAAAAAAACATATACTCCTATCTCAAGTGTGTTGTGTATGACAAGTTGTTAAAACTCCGACAATCATTTCGAATAACCCTCTATAACCAACTCTGCGGATCAGACTTCTTAATGAGAGGCTTTTGTAACTCCGATGAAAGGAACATTGTCCCTCGCCATACTAATAAGGCAAACGGAGGGAGCAGAGGTATAGCTCCGTCCATTCTTAACCTCGGCAGTAGATACAGGTGGTAAATTTCATTTCTGAGAAAAAACCCCTGCACCCATTCAGGAGTCTGGGTGGGCAGCAGTGCCGATGTCAATGTTTCGGAGAGCAGAAAAATTGCCTGACCCTGCCGGCAGTCGAACCACGGGTCTTCCAGGCCGTAACCTTGTCACTTAACCGACTACGCTATCCCGGCTCCATGATTGTCAATCCGATATTCGACAAAGTACTTTTATGGAAGGCTAATGTGCGTTACCGCCTTCACGACACCCCACTACTGGCTCGTATCGCCAGCCAAATGACTCTGATCAACACCTCTCACTTTATTTAACAACTATTTTAACAAAATTCTACCACCTACATACATTTCTTCCAAGCTGCCTCATGTCCCAATGTTTTACAACCAGATCTCTGTATATTCGTGCATACTGCCTGCCTTTCTCACGTTTGCTACATTCACCAACCTAACTAAGAGACATAACATATACTTGGTTTATCCCTCGTCTGCATTCATATCAGAACTGTCAATCATAATACAGATTATATTTGTGGGCAAAGAGGCCAGAATATTCATTCTTACTCGCTAAATATTTGAGAACTAATGGGTCCATCCTCAGGCGTAGCGTTACACAAACCACCTACAATGCAATGCGCCTATTCCATAACAAGAATAGAACAAATATTTGACAAATATTAGAAGTTAGTTATTCAGACCAGCAGCTGAATCACAACAATCCACACGCTGCACCTACCGTCGACAATACGCCTGCTAATCAAATGAAACACGCTTGTAAGTGAAATAAAAAAAAGAAACTGCCTTCATTATAGTTTGAATACAGCCGTAACATACACCGAAGAAGTTCAAACGTAACTAGGCAACGATTACTGGCAGAAACACGGAGTGTGTACTCGTATTCCACGCATAGTGTAAAATTGAGCTATGTCAAACTGAATCCAGTTTCTTACATTGTTAATTCCCACAAAAGGATTGAGTCCATACAAAAAATAATTCTGGCAAAATGTGGTCATAAAATCTGACATGATAAATGCACTCAACCGCTGACGCCATGCCTCTTTGTAGATAATAAAAAATTTAATTAGCCACAAGAAGTGGCCGATGCTTTCAATACTTTGTTTCAAACAGTTCATGAAAATTTAAATTCGCATTAAGTGGGAAAGAAGATTCTACACGGTTTTTGAATGGCTCATTGCCTTGAAAGTTTCACTGGTGTGAAAAATTATTCCAACCGGTGAAACAGCAATAAAATGTACAACAAACTCCCTCATATCATAAAACCCATCAGGTTAAGATAAAACAAGTAATATTTTGAAAACAGACCAGCCTCGTGGTCTAGTGGTCAGAGTCTCTGCCTACTAATCATGAGGTCCCGGGTTCGATTCCCGGTTCTACCGTGGGAATTTTCCCTGAAGGGGAGGATTCCCGCGGTGACCATGG
>Ga0123357_10002575_pt1 | contig 20344 bp, 18 predicted proteins | sample TergutEmb28metaG_FD_89873 | JGI IMG/M metagenome (GOLD analysis project Ga0123357, IMG submission 89873) | Embiratermes neotenicus P4 segment gut microbial communities from Petit-Saut dam, French Guiana - Emb289 P4 | ecosystem: Host-associated > Arthropoda: Insects > Digestive system > Gut ... | reverse complement strand
TTTGAGTTTGGTACGTTTTTGGGGGGCCTTCAGAATTTTTTTTTTGGGGGGGGGTGGGGTTGAACCCCCCCCCCCCAAACCACCCCCTTCGGTACGCCACTGGTTGGTAGTTTTTAACGACATTTCAGGAAGACCTATCACTTCCATCTTCAAGGGTCAGGCAGTCAAAGAAGAAATTATTTATTTTATCCTGAAGCCATATGATATTTTGAAAGTAAAGAATGCCACAGTAAAGTATGTGCTACCTTATAAATTGCAACATTTACAATTTGGTATCAAGAGACCCTGTTCCCTGAGTTCCCAGATTTTCTCCCTCAAACACACACATTTGCACTGAGTAAGGTTACAGTCAGTCCATCAGTGTATGCATGCATTTATTTTCAATTACAGACACATACTTAGGTCCTGTCTTGTCACTGTGCATGGAGCGGCGAGGTACTCAACAAAGTTCCACCAACATTGATAACCATCTTGTTTTGCTGAAATTTTTGCTGCCATTAAACGAGATTGTTGTGGATTTCCACGACCAACTAAAGTCAGTTTCTTCAGGGTATGCCAGTTTTGACTATGAGGAATATGGCTTTGTACCTTCAAAACTTGTAAAGGTCAGTTCCATCGTGAATTGTTTCAAAATCAAGAACACACAATTTATATCATTAGGAAATGCTAGAACCAATCCAGAGCCAATTATGTATTTTGTAACAATGGACCATATCATTGCAAGCACCTTCCAGGTAGCTCAGTCAGTGAAGTCCCTGGCTATGGCCTGGATTGTCAAGTATATTTTTCTTCAATTGAATACTGGGCTGGCCCAGGATAGAGACAGGTGGCAGACGCTTGTGAGTGCGGTAATGAACCTTCAGGTTCCCTGAAATGTGGGGAATTTCTTGACTAGCTGCAAACCAGTTAGCTTCTCAGGAAGGACTCTGCACCATGGAGTAAGTAAGTAAGTAAGAATACTCAGACCAGTTCTGATGCCCAGCCAGCTTGCTGTCCAGTGGCAACTTCAGGCCTTCCTCTCTGGAGTAAATTGGTGAGAGTACAAAGTCAGTTCCACTAACCACAATCTGTTTTTCTGTGACACCTGTACAGATTGACATGGATCAGATATCATAGACAAGTGAGCAGCACACTGGGTTCATATTCAGGAGGTAACAGGATCATGTCTGGGTTGGGAGACTGGCTGTCCTGGCTGATGTTTTCTGTAGTTTACAGCAGCCAAGCTAGGCATATGCCAGGATAGTATCTCAGATTAGACCATGACTGCTTCCTTTGCCAATCTTTTTAGTCATCACTAATTACCTTACTATACAATACTACACATTCTGACCCATTATGTAAGGATTAAGTAATTTAATGACAGGGGTATTGTTACATTTCCTTTGTGAAATAGTGTACTCTGTGTACTTTTTTCCATATTTTGAAACTGTTGTCATGAATAATGCCACCAGTTACAGTCTCTTGGCATGTATATAGCTTGACGGTAATGAGGGATTCATATTTGATGTTCATAGCAGATATTGCTGCTGCTCGTGTTAGGATAATTCCTGGCACAGGCTAGAGCTTACTGAAGAATCTTAACCAAAATGGGGTGTGTATTCCCCATATACATAAAGTTTTCCCTTTGTCATTGATATGAATTTGTAAACACAATTAGAAAAGTTCCACAGTGAATCTGGCCAATCGCAACCTTGTATCTGTAATGCCTTTCCTCCATACCAACATTTCTTCTCTGAAAATGAGTTACACATACCTGTGAAATGTCACTCTATAATGTTGCAGCTCAACATCCTGCTCAATGGGATCATTGTGGAGGAACTGAGCATGGTAGTTCATGCATCCAAGGCTTCTAGTGCAGGACGCAAAATATGTCTCAAACTTAAGGATATTATTCCACGACAGCTAATTGAGGTACAGCAATGTTGCTTACTCTGTGTAATTATATTTGTACAGCATACAAAAGAAATTTTTGGCAGCTTAGCTGCATTTTTAATTAACAGTAAAATATACATAAGTTGCTCACTTTGAAGGCTTTATTGAATTTATTTTGGAGAACCAAGCTGCATACAAAAATGTTCTTTGTTCCAGTCTAAACATGATAAGAATGGTATCTTATGTACCAGTCTCTGGTGGTGGTGAAGATTGTTGTCATTGTCATCATGTTACTGCTGCTGCTACTGCTGCTGCCATTGTTGTTGTTATAAATTTATAAGAACAACAGCAGTCTTTTAAGTCCAGATACTGACTGATCATATTTTCTGTCCATCTACCACCTAGCCAGGCTTTGCCTGTGTATGCCCACTGCATAATCCATTTTGGCATTGAACGCTTGAAGATGCAGACAGTATGTCCCATTTAACACTCAACTACTTAATCAGTGACACACAGTCACATCCCAAAAGACCAGAATCCCTGCACTTAAAATCGTTAGCATATTACCTTCAAGGTTATAATTCTGGACTCTGAACCAGAGCGAAAGAAGTCAGTTTGAATTTTCTGATCCTAATTCTTGAAGATATTAAAACCAACTGGGTGGAATTGTGCACACAATGAAAAACAGAAACAGTGAATATAAAGTATTGTTCAGGTAGTTGGAAATAGAATACGGTGATGGTGTGGACATGCAGAAGGGGAATAACACCAGTGACCAAATTTAGTGGACACCAACCGGAAGAGGTGAAAGGGAAAAACCAGATACATGGTGGTCATAAGGGATTTGTAAAGGAATGAAAAGAAACAATTTGAAATGTTATTTTCTTGTTTATAGATTGCTATTCAAGCTGCAGTTGGAGGGAAAATTGTTGCCAGAGAGACTTTGAAGGCATACCGTAAGGATGTGACGGCAAAGCTGGTGAGTGCACATTCAGAACATCCTGGTGTTGCTATGAAACAATGGAAAGGTGTACTTCAGTGAAATATGCTGTGTATACATTCCATATGTGTGCAATGGTATTTTGTGTACCTTACTGGCCTTAACATTCATGTACTGAAATAATATCTGTGATTTGTATCGCCAAATGAGACAGGCAATGTATGTATAATGTAACAATGAGGCACTTTCATGCAACAATTGTTGCAGTTGAAAAGCAGTAAGTATTATATATTCTGATCGTGTGTTTATATCCTTAGTTATCCAGCTTGCAATGTGTGTGTGCACCACATTGTCTTTGGCCTGCCCAGCTCTACAATATTTTTCCACATTATCATATAAATGGCACAGTTCTTGAAAAAAAAAGTTACTGAACATAAAATATGTATTTTGATTTTCTCTACAACTTTTGTCTGTAAAATTTCTCGTTCTAAGAAGAACTGAGCAAAATATGATCAAAATTGTATTGGTAGTCATATAAATTACCCATTGTTCTTGTCAGATTTTAACAGAACTTGAGTTTTCGCAACAGATTTTTTGAAAATTCTCAAATATCAAATTTCATGAAAATCTGTCTGGTGGGAGCTGAGTTATTCCATGAGGATGGACGGGTGGATGGACATGCACACATGACGAAGCTAATAGTTGCATTTTGGGATTTTGCGAATACACCTAACACCTGAAAGCAAATTAAACTGTGTAATGTTAGAAATAATTTTTCCTGTTATGAAGGGCCTTTATTATCTCTAAATAGATTATCCAGTTTTCAGGTTAACTGCAGTTTTTTTAGACACTCTATCAACAAAAGTATTATTTACATATTGGCTCTCTCATTGCTGCGGGTACTTGGAATGTTTCAGTAGTGCACAACGTTAACTTTAGCCTTACTGCACATAATTTGCAATTCTCTTACAATCTGTAAGAATGTGTCACTGACAGTATGAAACCCCTGTCTTGGTCCTTTTCATAACCATTTCATAACAACTGTTTCATACAAAAGTGTGACAAAACTGTTTGCCATAGTAAGGCTGAATAACATTCATATACAGTTCTCACTAAAACTTCTGAGATTTGACATTACCTCAGAACTACTAACAGTTTAAAACCATTCCGTTATGAGGCAATGAAACACAACAAAGATAGCATATCAAAGTAATTTCTCCAGAACCATGTGGATGGGATAATGTAAAAAAAAATCATCCACGTGCTTGTTTATCATTTTACGAAGATGAATGGATAGCAGCATTGTGGTCTTATCTTCAACAAGCAAGTTGAGACCATCACAGTGTCTCAGTATGCTGGGACAGAAATCTGTATTTTCTTCAACAATTTAATTTCAGATGCCCCTCCAGTCTCATTTCTTCCCCTATTATGGCAAAGTGTTATTAAGTAACAAACAAACCAAACTTTGATGTACAGGCTTTGTCATGTGACTGACATGTTCGTTTTTCTTCCTACAGTATGGGGGAGATGTGACAAGAAGAATGAAATTGCTGAATAGACAGGCAGAGGGCAAGAAAAAGATGAAGATGGTGGCAAATATTAAGCTGCCACGAGAGGCATTCATTGATGTGCTGAAGCGATAGTGTTTCAAAAGTCATTATGTGATTCACATTAAGTCTTCACAATATGTTCAGCAACACGGCTCAGCAGGTGTGCCAGTGGTATGTAATAAAACATCATCAGTATGATTCCTAAAGAACCAAGAACTGCCCTGACAATACTGAAATAATGGCAACCTTGGAAACTTTGGAAATGATGGAGGATAAGGAGTGGGCTTCATTGTGTGTTAAATATTGTCACATTAAAATATATGATGTTAATATTTCAAAGGGCCATGTGGACCAATGGTTATTCACTGTCCTATACATACCATACACATGTGAACACAGAACAAGTCACTGGTAGCTATGTGAATCTACCCATGAATAACCATACACGCAGGTCATATGACCTGTTGCCAGTTCATTGTCCTGTGAAGAAACAACACACTGCTTGGTTCTTCTGGGATTTGTTTTGGCCAGAAATTTTTTTAGCAAAAATTATGCATGGGAACATGCCTTGCCATGATGCCAAATTCATTTATCTCTACAAAGTTTGGCCTTTTTTTGAAGAAGATGCTGGTATACACATTCTAAGATGTGAAAGCAGAATTCTGGTTAGTTTTGTGTCAAGATAAATGTGAGGCAATAGTAATCCCTGTTCCTAATTATGCACCATGCCTTGTAGGCAAATGCGAGAGTGGAATAAGAGTTCCATCCATTCGTACATAAACTCTGGTGGGGAGTGGTCTTCAAACCCCAGCCGCTTTATGCACAGGGAGAAATATGCCAATGTGGGCCAAATTCATCTGGCCCACAATGGGAACAAAATGGCAGGCTCTGACCAACGTAGTACTGAATCTCTGGGTTCCACAAAAGGTAGAGAATTTTTCACAAGCTTCTCGATAAGAAGTCTACTTCATGGAGTTAGTTCTCTGCTCTAAGATTTTATCACCCTTGTTTTTGCAAATAATTGAAAAATATGTCAATTAAATCCATACTGCAACCATAAAATGTACTGAATTCAAACCCCTGCTTGATACAAATCTGGTGATCATAGGGAGGCCATCCAGCCTCTTATCCTATGTGTACTGGAGTTAAAGGAGCCAGAGCGTGAAGCTGACTGCTCATCTCTTTATAACACTTAATGGACCATCCTGCCCACTGTTCATTGTGTACATGGGATGAAGCCGGTCACGTTATTTAAGCGTTAGACCTGATATGTACACTTATATAAGTCAGCCAGCTAACCATATCCATATAAAGATTAAAAAGTTGTTGCTGCAATCTCATTTCCATTATCCTTTATTTTTGAATACACATATTCATTGCCAGTTTACATGTTAGAGTTCTTTTATTTTCTATTAAATAAAAACCTGAAATAAACAGAGAACTCACACAACACAGCCAACTGAAGTATTCAGTTTTCTTCCTGCAAGTTTATCTGACCCATGACTGCAGTGCAGACTTAATTCCAACACTAAATGGTGTGTGATGTCCAATACCCATTTGCTCAAGTCGTGAGGTATCTAGAGTAGTGTTATAAGGACGAGGTGTTGTCGTGGTTGCACTGGGTGTGCTGGAGTCTGGAGTAACATGTGAATCATATGGCAGATGGAATGTGTGGGCCATCTGTACCAGCATACCGTACTTGGTGAGTACCTCTTTGCCACACCAGTGAAAAATCCCACAAATTTTGTCATCCTGAAAAACATACATCAAACATTATCATGAATGAAGAAAACATGTTAAATGCATTCTTTCATATAGATTTGCTGTGAGGATTTTGTAATTGATAATGGACGATATACCATTTGTGAACTGAGTTGAATAAATAAAAATTCTGGACAAAAATGTGATTCTCAAACAGAATAATTTAACTTTCGCATGTTTAGGAGCAAAGTGCATATTCCAATATTTGGACCTTAAAGGAATGAAGTAAGTTAAGTGTTGAGGATACAAAGCAATGAGGGACTTCATGTTCTATACAGCTGCACTTATTACTGTTATGAAAGTGCAGGCAAGAAAATTACATTAGGTTACACATGTGACTCAGATGAAAAAATAAGAAACTTGTACATTCTTTTGTTTTCAAAATTCAACACTTAGAAATCTTAGAATGATATACTAAAGAACTTAGGGAAACAGATTCTGGGGATTTGAACTAGTCTGAATTGTAATTCAGGACTTAGTGGTAGGCATTACATAAGTGACTGTTGTAGTACTTGCTGAAATATGCAGAAGCAGATTTTGGCATCTTATAAAAGGAAAGATAATTACAACAGACAATCCGTATGTCCATACAGAACAGATACCTCAAGTCTCTTCACTGCCATCTGCAGACATATATCAGCAATATCATCAACATGGGATGGGCAGCGTAGTTCACAGTCAGAAACCTTGCATGGTTTGTCTGTTTGGAGAAGGCTGTTTAGGAGAACAGTTACTGCACTTTCAGCCAAGTATTCAACAGGACCATACAGAACTGGCACACGTAGCACAAGGTTTCCTGAAACAGAGCAGATGGAGGCTACCACAGTGTAGAAAAACACTGAATTTTCGTCCAGTACTTAAGCCTTAAATGACAGAAATAATTTTCTGGTGCAGATCACAGATATAGGACACCCATAAGGTTTTGTACCTTTAGTAAATGACTTGTCCTAATGGTATTTTTTAAATACAACTTTATTGGAGAGAGGCACAAATCCTAGATGCCAGGTTGCTTAGATGACTAAATTCTGTACAATGGCACCTAATATTTGTGGGTTCTTAGTGCAGTACTAGTATCACGTTGCCCTTCTGGCAACTAGAATTTTGAGCAGGCTCATAGATTTTTGGAAAATTCGTGTATCCCTGGTCTGTTGCTTTCTAATTCACTTACTGCTTCTTGGAGAATTGCTTCCTTACACAGAAAATTTAATTAACAATGACATCTACAACTCAGAAACATAAAACAAGCCATTTCTGCTTTACTTCGGTCTCATTACTATGCAAAAACGATTTTTCTACACACTTCTCTTTTTCATTTGGTGTCATAAATGTTACACACAAATTCCATACCGGTGTTACATTTTGATGAACATTTATGGTCATTCATAAGTATATTACCTTTCCCAACTTCCAATGTAACCTTTTCGCCTTCTAACTTGGTTTTCCCATACAGATTGAGTGGAATGGGCACTGTATCCACAGCATATGGTGGGGACTTGCCATCAAACACATAGTCAGTGCTGATGTACAGCAATGGGACTTGCATGCTATCTGCAATATTAAATGCCATCACAGGACTGCAACAACAATAATAAATGATACTATCACTGAACACAATCCTGAGCCATTTTAATCCATTTTATATCATATCATCTTCTCTAAGATCCAAGTGGTCTCTTCCCTTGATATAATGCACCCAAACTTCAGGTGTATTCTTACTTCCCCATGCATCTCACATGTCTGTCCTTACTATTCTTAACATAATCTGTTTAATTTTATGTGGAGGTTATATTATAAATACCCTCATGAATTTTCCCTGTCCTCTTGTTACACACTGTAATGTGGACATATTACACTAAGCATAAAATGGTATAATTTACATAAGCTTCAGAGCATTGTTATGCACCAGTGTTCTAGGACAGAGTAACAAACATTATGGTATAGAGGTTTGCGTGATCCTGGACTTCAGTCCAGGCTCAGGGGTTGATTATTACCACTAACATTCTTCGTCCCACCTCCCTTGTAGACAAATTTGGCATAATATTATAAAATAGTTACCCTTTTATCATTCAAAACATTCTGTCATTTGATGCCATATCGCTGAGTTGAGCAGGTTGTGGTCAAGTTGTAATGCTATAGCCTCATATTCAATAAGTGCCTGAAGTAGTGCTTATTTCAAAAACTGTCAGGTATTTCTGCATCCCCTGTCAATAGGCACAATACTTCACTCCCTTCACTGTTGAGACAATTCTGCATTCCAGCTGGAATTAGTAAGTATATATCTCAAACCATACTTTTCTACCTCCTGACTGAACCAGTTCTGCTGGAATGTGATCAATACTTGGTGATTTATATCTTTACCACTTTTCCACAGCCAACTCAATCTCAAGAGTCTCAGTCTGCCTAACATCATAAACGCTAGGTAAATTCAGTAACTGCTAGATGTGATGATTCTTTGTTACTGCAAAGAGTCACAAAATAAACCACAAAAATAAAACATACCAGCAATTTGTGCAAGGCATCTTGATGTATCAATATTGAGCTTTGCAGCACCCTCTGGGTCCATATCAACTTTTTCTGGGAACCGCTGTGCTGCACAGTGTATTAAAAAGTTTGGTTTAAATTGCATGATTGCCTTCTTGACCTCACTGTCATCAGTTAAGTCCAACTTATGTAAGCCTGCAGCAACCCTACAAGAAAAGTAATGTGTAATATTACCAAAACCTAGTTATGAATGAATTCCTATGGGACCTGAACATGTACTTCCATTTCCCCATGTGCTTATACATAAAAAATGTGTAATATTACAACTCCATATATTTGACTCAAATTACAAATCAGAACTTCTATGTATGTGGGTATGTGTGAATACAGGTACTTAATATAATTCTCAGTTCCATTTCTTTCTTTTCTACTGTTTCCAATAATCCAGGATAGCTCAAGTGACACACTGTCACTGGGTTACACACTGGATAATCTGGGAATCATGGTTCCATTCCTAGTGTAGGGACAGGAGACTTTTCTCTTAATCACAGTGTTCAAACCGGCTCTTGGGATCACCCAGCCTCTTATTCAATGGGTAATAGTTGACCTTACCCTGGGAGTAATGCAACAGTTTCCACTTACCAGAAGTCATCTATCACTGATCTTCACTGATAATTTAAAACAGTGAACTTACCCATTAACGATAGGTTTCCGTTCATCCAGGTTTTGGTGGAACAGTTCAGATTGTAGTCTTCTAGATGGTGAAGGCTGATGCTGATGTTTTGAAGAAACATGTTACCTCCACCTTCAAGGTTGAGATAGATTTAACTTCAAGTTGGTGGGGGTAAGCTCTCTGTGAGCAAAAAATGGGAAATCTCTGAATTGGGCTCTTTACTATCAGTGATTCAGTATAGCTGTGGGATGTCTGAATGAATGAAATGATGTGTGGGGCAGGAGGAGGGGGATGACAGGTTCATTGCTGTTCATGAGGTGGTGAGACACACTCTTCACCAGCTGTATGATAAGGTAAATTCTTTGTTTCTCTGGGCAGGTGTGCAAGAGATCCCCTTTCTGGACAGATTTGATTCAGTTTTGTTATCCTGCATAAAACTAAGTACTACGGACAAGCCGTGTACGTCTGTCTGTCCACCATTTTATTCATAAATTTCGCCGAGTTTCATGATATTTGGTATTGGAGGGTCTATAAAAACAGAAACAGCAAGCATAAACGAAGCCATTCGGCTTGTTCTGATTAATATTTAATCCTGATATTTGGCTCAACGCAATATTTCAATCTACACAAGACGATAAAAGCCCAAGCGTCTTCCGGGATTCGAACACGTGATCACAGTACTCGAACGTTCGAAGAACACCCAATTTGTAATGTAAAAACCAATATATGTTCAGAGTCAATACGTATTGCTGAAATAGAAAGGTGACGTGTGTGAAGAGACGTAAACCTCTCAATAAAGAATATTAGAAATTATGTTTGCTACCTACCTAGAATATGCTGTACCATAAACAGTCCAGCCTTCATTAACGAATTTTTTGTATATTGCTCGTCCTAAGAGTCCAGATGCACCCGTAAGAAACAAACGTTTATTTGCTGTTGCCATCTTATCGAATCAACCAGTTTCTGCAAGTCTAGTGACCTCCTTAACCTCTTCGTCGTACGCACGACATAATGCTGTTAAAAAAAAAAACTAATGTATCTTCCATGTGTTCAGCTTTGTCTAATCGTGCAAATTAATACGAATTTGTGTAACATGAGTTGTAATCCTGTGGTAGGAATTAAGACGTAATGTGCAATCTACATGGAACGCGATCAGTTTTCCAGCATTCACTTGCGTGTATGACTACGCAATACTTTATTTTATTTGTGGCCTCTTTACTACGCTAAAATTCATTTTCCGTAAAGGTATAGTGAAGGCTGTTATAGTGTATTCTTCAGTTGGATCAACAACGTTGGCACGGCAAGGCTTCCAGTCATGTTTTTGAATTACCGAAAACATGACTGTGTAATATGTGAGAGTTAATATTCTGTAAGAATAATGTGCGAAATTTGAGGTTACCACAACGCATTTGCTGATACAAGTCTTCTGTGTTGTAACACCGTCACTGGGCGACTAATTACCAACGTGTCGGAGAGGTGGAAACCAGTCGCGTGATATGTCAACCCAGAATATTTGCATCTCGAATAACAATGTGATCTTTAAATAATAAAGAAAACTACATTCTTCAACCCCCATGTCAACGTACTCGCCGATTCCACTGCACCCTCTGCCTGTGACATATACACTGCGTATCATATAACTAAAGCTACGACGAAATACAAAATTCAAATCAGCCAGGCCTTGGTGTCGTGTTACAATCCTCGTTTCGGTTCAATTCTGAACATATAATAGTTCGCATCCGTAACCGTGATCATGTATAATCCGTGACTGTTATCGCAGGTGCGTGAATGACACTACTCATCCAGAAATAATCACGTTTTCAGTGTAAAAGTAAATCATTATTATAAAAAAATAATGTACTCGTAGTCATAACACAGCTTTATACTCTTTGGTTAAATGTGGCATATTTACTGGTTGCTAGACAGAGTGACAATCAGTGCGCATACTCGGTCATGTGCTGATGACTGTTTTTTGTTGTTTGACACTTGCAGTTTATGTAGGATTACAAAGTGTCTTAATGCTGAAGTCTGTGTCGAGCTTTGTCTCACTATAGTAAATTTTTTTGTGCGTTTCTGGTAGCGTGTTGATACTGATTGTTTTACTTGAATTTTGCTTTTACGGGAAGGGTAAATATAATCTATTTATTCCTATTCCACATTGAAACCATGGGCGGAACGAGAATCCGAAAGAAAGAGTAAATGATTTTTTTATTACTGTGAAGAGTTTTCATTCTCTTTGTATTCGTGCTGACATGTTAAATGAGTAATCAGGTTTATCAGACCAACATGTAGCTTGGAAGTGTTACATTGGTTTGTATTCGTTAGATTTATTGCTGGTTGAAGTTGCACTTAGCCCGCCAGCCTCCACAACGCAATAGCGTTTTAAGCGAAACGTACTAGTGTCTTGTTTTGTGTCCATGTATTCTGGCATCTGGATAGCCATGTTTAGAACATACGTGAAGTTGGAAGATTAAGGTAACAATTTTGGTTATCACAGCCTCCAGTGTCAGCTTACATTGCCCTGGACTGTGGTGCTGTTAACAAAGATAGTGTTGGCAGTTTCCTTTCGAACATGGGACATATCCATCAGATCACACAATGTCATATAACGAGAAGATTAAATATATAGAATTTATTGCTTTATGTATTACTGTTCTAGATTGCCAGTAATTTGTCACAATGCCTATCCTCTACAGTGTAATAGCAAGAGGCACTGTAGTTCTCACAAAATATGCATCATGCGCTGGAAACTTCTCAGAGGTCACAGAACAGATCATGGCTAAAATACCGCCTGAAAATGCAAAGCTGACGTATTCCCATGGCAGCTATCTTTTCCATTACATTTGTGAGAACAGAATAGTATACATGTGTATTACAGATGACGTGAGTATAAATAATGTTGCTGCTATTTTGTAACAGAGATGGGAAATTGCTTTTGGTGTGAGGAATACATATGTTCACAGGAGCATAATTGGGAAAGGGGTGGGGGAGGCCAAGTGGTTTTGCTACCCCAGACAGCAGAGTCCAAGGGGCAGCAAAATGAATACTTTAAATGAAAATAAAAATTGATTTTCTGCCCTCAACAGTTGTTACAGTATTGAGGAAAACAACAGGAAATATAATAAACAGTTGTGATTTTCTAATGTTATAATTTCTGTTGGGGCAGCCATTTTGATTGCTGGTCACAGGTGCCAAAAAGAACCTAACTACACTATTGTATGTTCACTTTCTAGTACAGTTCGAGATCCATCCACTGTTAGTTGCTTTGATGACTGTCATTATTTGTAGTTGCTGTGGTTTTACCCTGTCACTGCTCATGATTTGGCCTCCATTTACCATTCCTTTGCTAGTATCCAGTTTCTATCAAAATCTAGCCATAATTTACATTTTCTGTCATTACCAGTCATTACCTACAATATATGTGTTTGCATCCAGCTACATTTTGAGACCTACCACAGTTTTATAATCCCTATTATTAGAACCCAGCTACTGTTTGAGGCATGATTGTTATTGGCAATTTTAGAGTAGGTAGCCGACTACTTGATACTCAGGCCTTCACTCTTTATATTATGGTATTTACCACTTCAGAATTTCTGTTCTATTACCTGGCACTACTTGAGACCAGGCTTCTCGTAAGCTATATCTTTTAATTCACATGCAGAAGGTTTGAATTATGTTGTAGTTCTACTGTAAGTACTGTAATACATGTTTTGATTCTGTCTAGGAATTTGAACGTTCAAGGGCTTTTCTGTTTCTCAATGAAATCAAGCGAAGGTTCCAAACAGCTTATAGCTCCAGTGTAGACAGAGCTCTGGCATATGCAATGAACACAGAGTTTTCTCAAGTTTTAGCCAATGAAATGGTAAGTTTTATTGGTGTGTTTTTGAGTCAGTTTGCATATATTCAGTGGCAGAAACATATGTTGACAATAAAAGGATTTATTTTAGAGAAATTTGGAACTTAGATGTGAATGTACTCAGTCATTGCCATTAAAAAATAAATAAATAAAAATTAGAAACTCAAAGTAGCGTATAACTTTGTTTAGCACATATCATTTGTCACTGAAAATGTCAGACATTACATTATAATTATTAATGTGGCAGTACGCGCATAATATAACTTGGGTTAATTGGACCTTTAATGTAACCTACCAATGAATTTGCTTTGTTTATGGGAAATATAAATGTTTATAATGACAGCTTTGCTGGTAGATCTGTAGACCTCTGTGAGTAAATAGTTTGTGTTAGAAAAGTCATGTGAAGAAAAAAAGACATGTTGTGAAGGTAGACAAAGTCAAAGTATTTTTTCATGGACTCTTTGTGGAATGGGTCATTCATGTATAAATTCTTTTTATTTTGTGACTATTCTATGAAGGAAACATGAAACAGTATTCCTGATAATGTACTTGTGGAGTTTGTGTTATCTGTTGTTATTTTATATCAATTACAGAAACATTATTCAGAATCTCGAGACATTGACACCATATCTCGAGTTCATGGAGAACTGGATGAGCTGAAGAATATCATGGTTAAAAACATTGGTGAGCTGGTTGCAAAATGTTAAGAGTAGTCACCATTTTCTTGATAAGAGAGTCCAGAAGATTATAGTGTTAGTTTCTTTTAACAGCATTATTCTTTAGAAACGGATCAGTAATACTGACCTGCCAAATGGATTAGTCACCATACAAGGCAGACAGTAATGAAATATCCCCTGACTCTGTGCTGGAGGTTTAAATTATAGCAAGCAGTTCTAGGACCATGATAACATTTATTATTTTAGTGTTATTTGTATATATGAATATTACAGCACTATTTAGAAAATGGTGGTTGTGGTGGTGGTGGTGATGGTTGTAACAGCATTCGGTGCTATGTCTTGACACTTTTGTCTCAGTTGTACCTCACTAACACACACCTGTAGGGTGACACACAGAAATCACATTTTTTTATCACTTCAACCATAGATGTGTCATTGTTTCTTTCTTTAGAGCTTTGCCTGTGTGAATATTTCCCTCTGGTCCCCTACACACACACACGTGCATGCATGCACTCTCTCTCTCAAATGTACACTGTGTCTTGTTTTGTGGCCTGAATTCTCTTATAAGAATCCTGTGGCGAAAATATCTTCTGGTGAACATAGTATTAAGAACTGTGTAAAGTTCGTGTCTGTAAATTGCTGATGGTGTACACCTGATGATTTAGTGAAAGCCACTTCCTGTGCATGTGGCATTTCTTGTTTCATATGGCATCCAAGCTTTTCAGTTAAAGTGGGTGCAAGTGCTCACACTTCTTGGAATATTCAAATGTTGCAGAAAAACGGAAATAGTGGCATATTATTAAGTAAATGTAGTGAATATATTAGTTAGGGAGAATCCACAAAGGTGATGCTGATGGTGGTATTTCTATATTTGTTGAAAGAATATTATTTTCAGTATATTCAATATGCATAGTTGAGATATGTGGGTACACTTTCTCCTAGGAATTAATGTCGCCAATTTTTACTGTTTCATGAAGATATGTAAATGTTCTCTTCTGTTTGACTTGCCTTGCATATATAAAATTTACCTGATTTTATGAAGAACATGCTGAAACACTTTGAGAAACTGCTGCTGTTGTAATGTGTTTAAAAGTTGTTGTTTCTTGCATTGGTTTCCATGTTCGATATTAAGTGCTCAAACCGTAACTCATGTAAAAATGATTGGTCAACATTTGATTACAGTGCATCCATTCAGGGATTGTAATTTCAAAATTCATATGTGATGGAGTAACATTCTTCTTTTATCAGTAGGATTCTTAATTCATATTCATCAGATCCATAGGTAAAATATCATCCTGAAATCCTGCTGTCTGGAGCACTATTTGATATTGTGCGGTTGAAGAAATATTCATGTAACCCAAAAGCCAGTTGCTTAGGTAAAACTTGTATGTATGCATTCATTAGTCAATGGGTATAATATTTCTGTAACTTTTTGATCAAATGGAAACAGTAGTGTCTGAATATGAGAATGTGCTGGGGTCTTAAGATGTGTATATTTTATGATTTGCAGATAATGTGGCTATGCGAGGGGAGAGGTTAGAGCTACTGGTGAACAAAACTGAAAATCTTAGTGCCAACGTAAGTATTTTACTTTGCATGATATAGAAGGAATGACTTGGTTTCATCATGTGTTATGAATTTAATGCCCTTTGCTTTGCTTTGAGTATTTGGTTACAAAGAATCAGATGCAATCAGTACAAATTATGCCTTGTCTAAAAATTATGATTACTGTATTTTAACATGAGCCAGAACAACTCAGTAACATGAACAGTTCCGTCCTGGTTAACCTGAGTGTTTCCTAGTGGGAGGGATGGATTTTTCTGTTTGGCACCATATTCAGTCCTCTAATTATGTATCAAAGGGCTTTATTACTGGGAGTATAGTGACTATAGCACAAGTTCAGCATTCATTCCTGTGAATGGGGCACATGTCTGTCATGCACTTAGTGCTGAAGTTAAGAGTATGTAGTGCATTAGTTTCACTCTCCTTATATACATGTATGTGATGTGAATGCCCTTTTATCATTTTAATATTATTATAAAGATTTGTAATAGGAACCTCACCTGTAATATTAATTCGCAGGATGACTGCAAATATCCATAGTTGATGATGTGCAGGTAATAACAGTGTCCTTGTGACCAAATGGTTTGTGTTGCAGTCTGTAACTTTTCGTAAAACCAGTCGCAACCTGGCACGTTCCATGTTCTGGAAGAATGTGAAGTTGTATATTATTCTTGGAGTAATCATCACAGTAAGTACATCTGCTATTTTATAATAGTTTTATTTCATTCTTTTTTCTTCTAATGACAGCCTGTTTTAAAAAAAAAACTCAGACTCTTGTCTGGGGTGTAGAAGTATTTAATTAATAGAAATTACTAGGAATAAATAGCATGAATATTTTTATAACCAGTATTTTCATGTATTCGTATTATTGGTGTTCATTTTCTTTTCGTGTTTAGTACTACATAAGAATGGGCTGGGATAGCATAGTTGGTGAAGTGACTCACTGCGGTCTGGCAGCCTGGGGATTGAATCCCGTTGGAGGCAAGATTTTCTGCACTCACCCAGACTGGCCCTGGTTCCCACCTAGCCTCATATACAGTGGGTACTGGATCTTTCCCAGGGGTAAAGCAGCCAGGGCATGGTGTTGACCACCCACCCCCATCTAGCGCCGAGGTTAATGAGAGTAGAGCTATACATCTGCTCCCCCCCCCCACCTTCTAATCCTGGAATCTATTCCTAGGGCAAAGAGTGTGGAACAGTTTCATGAGAACAGATTCATTTGTCAGTTGTTGCATAATAATAATAGTAGTGGTAGTAGTATGTGGTGTTTAGTCACATGCAGTGGATTATGAATCCACCAAATTTACCATTCTCTTTGTTACAGTTGATTATCTACTTCTTGGTTTCCATGGCATGTGGAGGTCTTGCTTGGCAGAAATGCGTTGGAAACTAAACTACACATTTGTATGAAGAATGATATGGCACTTGTGTTCTTTGAGTTTCTGTGCAGTCTCAATTATGATTTCCTGTTAACCAGGTCCTCATTGCATTGGTAGCGTGTCAGATTTTGAAGAATTGGTTGGTTACTGTATAGACACCGTGTTGTACTGTGCTGCAGTGAGCTTTAGTGAGAACTGCCTGTGATTTTTTATAACTCCTTTTTGCTTGCTGTAGGTTCTGTTCATCGTTACCTAACCTCCCTTTCTGATTGAAGTTGTATGATAAGTGTAAGGAACTGCACCTGCACTGTTTCTGGCAAGAAGTGTGCCTGCACTGAAATGTTTATATTTTCATCTTCCAGAATCTGAAGGAAGCTTTATAACTGAACCTGCAAGAGGCAGTTAGTGTCAGAAAGCAAGTGTAGCAACAGATCACTGCATATTTCATATTCTGTTAGTTTTATATTTAAATTGAACTGATACACTTAAAGGTGTGAATAGCCTGAGGAGGCAAAGTTTCAAATGGCAGAGTTCCGGCATACTGTACACTTCGTTATGGAAGAGGATGGTGTTTGTAATACTGAAGTCAGGAAAATTTTTAAAAAAAATTTCAGGTTGCACAGTTTAGGGGTACTGTACACTTCATTGTAGAAGGGAATGGTGTTTGTAACACCACAGTCAGGAAAATGTTTGTTAAAAATAAGTTACGGTTATACATGAGATTGTTAGTACCGTACTTTGTTGGCAGTACTGCAATACTCTGGCAGTAGACATGTGAATGATCACATATCTTCAGCCCTAAAGGGCATAGCTCCAGAAAGTGAGATGTTTTAAATGTCATTTGATTTATCATAACACATAAAATATTTAGGTAATGAAAATAATGTAAGATCTGCAGAAAATATTTTATATAAGCTTTTACCCATATCTGCTTTGCCCCATTGCATAAACTATTTGTTCCTGATTCATAATAAAAATGTTATTAGAATACTTCGGGCAGACAGTGTGGTTCAGATTTAATTTCATAAAACTCCAATCTTACACATGTGGAGGAATGTCTGGTGTTACATAAAATGTTGACACACACACACACACGCATTGCTCTTCATGTGAAGGAAACAATGCTGTAATAATACTTTAAGGCTGCTTTTCACAACAAAGCTATGTGATCACTCCATTTGTGATCCAATTCTACAATGATGTCTTTTGCTGCATAGAATTATCAGCTGAAAGTACTTTAACTTGTTCATGTTAATAAACTACATATTATGAATATATGGTGTAAGTTTCTGCTGTCTGTGCTGATATGCAGTGCAGACTAAAGTAATAGTAGTAATAAACTGGGAGTTTCACCGGGGAAATGCATAATGAGTAAAAGAAGGTAAAAACGTTTATGCAATAGAATACACACATGTACAGAATGTCTCAGCATTTGTTAATTTTCACTGACTTGCTGCATTCTTTTTACAAGTTTTCATGACACAGTTTCATCATTGATTTAGTATCAGGGTAGATACAACTAATACAAACTGCTGAAGCAGTTGTGTTTTTAATAGTGAGAACACTTTTGTTTGTTGGAAACATCCTGGCTTTCAGTACTCTGCACACCATGAGCTGTGCATGTGCATATGTTTTAGTCAGTAATGTCTGTAAAATGAATGGGATGAAAATTGCTGCAGGTTGGCTTATAAACTTGCACACATTCAGTAATGTGCAACTTCTGTTGGCCACGCTGACTATGGCTTCAAAATTCAGATTGGATATATGTGACAACGTGGAATCACATGTGGATCACACAAACTGAAGGAAAAACCAAGATGTCTCTGTCAGGTATATGGTGTTTGTACTGTTTGTTGGCAACGTTGGTTTCTCTGGCAGTGCTGTGATCCATATGGCCAAAATTAAAAATGCATGATAAACTCCAAGACGAAGGTATGTAACATTTGTGATTGTTGTGGTTAGAGGAATAAGTGTATCAAAGGGTTAGGTACTGAAAAATTATAGACAGTTCTGCTTCTTCATCATTAGGGCCCATAGGTAATGCTATGGATGTACCGCAGCCTTAAGGCTTATTGTACTAATTATAGACAGTTAAGTACGAGAATAAAATGTGATCTTTCAACTCTGACGTAGGATTGTGGGTCAAGATATCCAAGTCATACATTGCATATTAGTGCGTATGACTTACAAAACATTCTGTACAGAATGGGTCAAGTGGGGAACCTATTGTGGACTGGTCCCTTTCCCTTAATTTAGCCACTTTCCACAAAATTTTGAAACTTCTATCATCAAGGTGAACAGGGTACAAAGTTAAGGTGCTTGTTGCCTCAAGATGGAAGCAGAGCCAGATTCTGAAACGTAGTGTTTTAGTACTTTAATATATCTGTTACACGATGGACAAAGTCCATAAGAGAAGACTGTATCGTAAGCTATATGCCATCGTTGAAACCAAATAGTGTTGAATGGAATATTGTTCTCCATAACATTACAGATGCAGGATTTAATTCACCATGTTATGTCTTCAGAAATGTATCTATAACAATATTAAATAGTGAAGCACAACTGTTCTTATTTAAAAGCTTTCACATAAAAACACGCTTCCAAGAGACGGTAGTATTCAAAATTGTTTTGAATGTAGTCTCATTCGCAGAGATCGAAAGATGATCCGTGATACCATGGATCCCATGCATAGTGAGGATCCCGACTCCGTAGTTTAGCCATCTGGTTCGTAGTATTATCCGTGCTTCTTCTGTTTTATGTCTGACAGTGACCAAAAATATAACGTTATTACATGTCTGATGTACAGTCTGGATGCCCTGTGTAAGGTACAGGGGGTTTTCTCGGTGGTATATATTGCCAGCTTTTCTTTGACACATACGTGTTATTGTAATATCTTGTAATTTTAGAACATGTACACTACGTCCCGTAGTTGCCCGGAGGAAAGCTATGCTTCTTTTCTAGGGCCCTATCACCACCCAAATTAGCGCAGTTCATCTAGTTTAGCGCATGGGTTCACAGGGTTGCAAAGGTGAGAGCGCCATTGAACTCTGTTTTTTACTCCACGTTGGCGGAATCTTGTTCTGACAGCAGGCTAGATGCTGGTTATGTCTGTCTTACAAGTTTCCGCATCGTCCATGTAAGAATGATCTTAGACTGACGAACTGCTCCGTTTTGCTTGTGGATGTTTCTCTCCATAGATCAGTTTCTCTCACTGTACGCTTGGCGGTTTAGATGTTACGTTGTATATCCGCCTAGAGGTCATGCCCATAGTGCATGGATCAAAGTGTGTGTTACAAAATACCCCTTAATCTTACGGTTGTCTTGTCCCTGATATCATCACCGCTTCATGGTTATAGGCACCACTGTCGAGCGAGTATGTTGGCCTTAAGTGCTTGAGTAAACTTGTCTGTTTCAGCTGCCCATGACCACAGCTTTTGAGTTGGTCATTTGCTGGGTGATATGTATTGGTGCTAAGTATATACCGCATAAAAGATATGCTTTAATATAACTCCTGACTCGGTTTGGGGGGTTGGTCGTGGTGGAAAGCAGATTCCACTCTGTGCCGTAATCCGTGGTGGGTGTTGACGTAGTT
>Ga0123357_10002574_pt1 | contig 20347 bp, 19 predicted proteins | sample TergutEmb28metaG_FD_89873 | JGI IMG/M metagenome (GOLD analysis project Ga0123357, IMG submission 89873) | Embiratermes neotenicus P4 segment gut microbial communities from Petit-Saut dam, French Guiana - Emb289 P4 | ecosystem: Host-associated > Arthropoda: Insects > Digestive system > Gut ... | reverse complement strand
GAAATAGGCAACCACACGTATAACCATATTAATTTTTATTCGTATAAAAAAGCCGACAAAAGCGCCAAGATTGAAGAAGAGCTTTTGAGGTCCGAAAAAGTTATAACATCGATTACCGGAACAAAGCCTGTGCTTGTCAGATACCCTTACGGATACATGCATCAGGACGCTTTGGACGTCGCTAAGAAACACGGATACACCGTTATCAACTGGTCTTTCGGATACGATTGGACAAAAGGCATAACCGCAGAACAGCTGCATCAGAAATACAAAGCCGCCATAAAAGACGGCGCCATATTTTTAATGCACGACGGCTCGAAAAATAAAAGGATTACTGAATTTCTCGGACAATTTATAGACGAGATAAGAGCTCAGGGATATGAACTTGTAACGGTAAGCGAACTTCTAAATTTAAAACAGACGGAGGCAAAATAAAATGGCAAACATCGTTATTATTTCTCTTGAAAAAAGAAAGCCGGGCGCGATAGCCGTTCAAAAGATTTTGACGGACTCCGGCTGCATAATAAAGACAAGGCTCGGCATGCACGATGTGTTAAACGGTTCATGCGCCGACAAAGGCCTTATAATTATCGACCTGCTCGGAAGCGCCAAAGAAATAAAATCAATGCTCGCTAAGCTCAAAAAAGTTGGCGGAGTAAAAGCAAAATTTGTAACGATTTAACAAGAGGAAAATATGAATAAGTCGAACGGCTTTACATTAGCGGAATTTATAGTAGTTATAGCTATTATAGCGGTTTTGTTTTTTATAGCATTCCCCGTGTATAAAAGTTTTGCGAGAAGAGCTTTGGAAAGCGAAGGGCAGAGCTTGCTTGTAAAAATAGACAACGCCGAGAAAAAATATCATGCGAAGTTCGGGGTTTATTACGATGACGGCGGAGCTGACGAAAATTACGATGAGAAGCTTGCCGTAGACGCCAGAGAAAACAGAAACTTTAAGACATTTTCTATTACCTCAGACGACGGCAAATCTTATTCCGCAACGGTCACGGGCACAGGCCCTGCAAAAGGAATAGTTTTAAGGAACAGCGGGAAGTAACTCATAGATTGAAAATAGAAAAATCCGATTAAGGAATTACCTTCACCGGATTTTTTTTATAAACTACTGCTATTTACTGTGTTGTAGTAGATAGTACAACTGCCACTTGCCCTGACGCAACAACACCGCCGGTGCTACTCACAACTTGATAAATATATGCTCCATCCTCAACTTGTCCTGAGCCATCATTATTTGTTCCAATTATACCATACCACTCAAACGGAGGCGTGTTAAGAGTTGCTACAATACGCGCATTTAAATTATATATATATACAACATCTCCGGGATCAAGATACAGAAATTGTATAGGACCCATTGTATCTATAATAGAAGCCGGCTTATCCGTCATCCCTTTGCGAATCGACTGATAGCTAAATACGGTATTGTTAATCAAAGCAGTCTTATCTATGCGATCATTAGTTATAGTTCCAACGACAGCATTGCCTATATCCACATTCCATATAAGAGTATCCGCATGTGAAATCGCAAAAAATATAAAAATTGAAATGACTGATAGAAGCGTTTTTTTCATATAAAACTCCAATAATCCTTTTAATTAATATCTCTTATCTTTCGATAGCGAGCTTGCCTTTAGTGACTTTACCGCCGGAATCGACGTGGAATATATATATTCCGGACGCTATATTGTTTCCTGAGTTATTCTTAACATCCCACAGATAATCTCCATCTTGAGAGGCCTGCACTTCATACACTTTCTCACCTGATAAATTAAAAATTCTTATCATATCTCCGGATTTTATGTTTGAGAGCGTTATATGTGTTGAGCCCCTTGAAGGCTTAAACGGATTCGGATATGGCGTAACTTTATCAAACTTGCTTGCCACCTCAAAGTTGGCATTCTCTATATTACCAGAGACCGAAGTAAACTCCAAGCTTGAAGGAGTCCATTTATAATCTTGCGTTGAAGGCGTTATTAAATAACTGTCCGATGCTACTATCGAGCTCACATATACGCCTTGTGCATCCGTTGTTACTGTATCCGTACTATTGATGCTTTCATTAAATACTGTAACATCGACATTTGCTATAGGCTGTCCATTCTTTGCAAGTTTACCACTTATACTATATAATGATGACCCCATCATCACTAACTCTACCGTTTGATTTGTCCCGGTACTGGTATAATTTGCCGGGTCAAACACATAGTTTGCGCATATCGGCGTAAACGTATACACTCTTCCTTCAATTACATTTTGAGAGTATGTGCCGTTAAACGCTTGCGACGTAGTGGTGTCGAGATAACAATCATATACATACATCGTTCCGGCCAAATCTTTATTATTCTGTTTGTTTTTTATTGTTCCGTTAATTGAGCCCACGGCAAAAGCTGTAAAACTTGTTGTCGTAGATGCCTGAGGCGTAAGCGCTATGCTTGCCGGTTCAAATATAAAATTTTGCGTTTCCGGAGTTATTATGTAACTCCTGCCTTGAGCAAGATTTTTTAAATAACTTCCATCAGTAAAACTTCTGACTACGGTAGATTGTTCTACTGTATCATAAACATACAAATCCATATTTACAGGACTATTATCTTTATTGTTTGTAACGTTTCCGCTTAAATTTTCCGAAGGATAAGAGACAAAATCTTTAGTCGCAGCAGCGGTTCCTCCTATTATGTCAAACTCTTCAGGCACTATAATTTGTTGCGTTTGCGCCGAATCTTTTGACAAACCTTGCGGTGCCGAGCTTACGCTTGCAGGCTGGTTCGCCTGTGCTGTAATCATGTAGCTTCTCCCCTGTATTAAATCGGAATTATATGTTCCGCTTGACGCATCCACCGTATTGGTAGATTGTGCAATAGTATCATAAATTTGCATTGTAGCAGAAAGAGGTGCCGCACTTACCGATTTTATTGTGCCACTAATCGGTGCCGAAGGATATCCAATAATATTTATTGATGTACCAGGTGAAATAGTTGTCCTGGAAAGTTGATAATCATTAAGCTGCATACCTTCATTTGGATCCAAAGGTATCATAAGATCAAGAAAAAGAGCAGAGATGGGATAATACTTGCTCGATGAAACTGGAGCAAAATTAAAATTCGCTTTACTCATAATGATATTATAATCATATCCCGGAAGAGCTATAAAGTTATAAACTCCATTTACAACTTGGACCGGAGCAGAAAAATTTGAATATCCGGGAAGAAGAGCGTTAGCAAAAACCTGTATCGAAACATCATTAATAGTTGAACCGTCTTGAGCATTCGTTATTGTTCCTTGTATTTTTAAATTTGAAGCTTGCACATTAACTACTTGGTTGTTTATTATAGAGGTATTTACTTTTACTCCTTTCGGACTATAAACAGCATCCAACCCTCCAAAATCAATAGTATAATTTCTGCTTTTTAATAGGGTAATAGAGTAACTGCCAGCCTCATAATTATCAGGATATCCGTCAAGGAACGAAGTGTTTAATAAGGCGAAAGCAATAACGCCATCGCTTTGGTTTTGTATAATGGAGTTTGTTATATGAAAATTCGCACTACCGGCAGTTACCGTGCCGGAAATCGTATAAACTTGGCTATTAGGATACGCGGTAAAATTTAACGTTACCGTGCTGCCGGCATTTAAATAAAACGCCTGATTGCTGCCATTGACAAAAGAATAATCCTGAAACTTACCGTTATTAGGCATAGCCACGTCATACTCCCTTCCAGACACAAGAGAAACTTTAACGTTTCCGCCGTTAGATTGAGAAGTAACAGTTGCTCCGCTCAAATCCACAAATTTCTTATCATACAAATCATACACCTTAATATCCTGAGCGTTCATTGGTATCTGCCCTGCAAGGCTATTAAACTGATAGTTTACAGTAACCGTCATATTTTGATACCCGGTAAAATCTTGCGTTATATCTTGCAGACCTCCGATAAAAGAAAAACTTGAAGGTTCATAAGTAAAGCCATCTGTTTTGGGAGTTACTAAATAGTTTTTGCCTTGTATAGCTATAAAATCATATGAACCAGTTGATACTTGAGTGGCAGTTGTTTTAGAAATATCATCGTAAATATTCAATGTGGCACTTAAGTCCGTATTATCGGCACTATTTTTTATATTTCCGGTAACATGGCTTGTCGCAAATGCCGTTATATTTTGTATTTCCAAAGGATTACTGATTGTTAAATTAATAGTCTGAGGATCAAAAGCAAAATTATCGGCCACTGGAGTGATAATATAATTTCTGTCTTTTATCAGATTATATGCATACGTGCCGTTAAATGTTTGCACGGTAGTAGACTGTTCAACGGTATCATACACATATAAATTTACAGAAACATTGCCGCCGCCGATATTGTTTTTTATTGTTCCGCTTATTTGCCCCATGGCATAAGCAGTAAAGCTTTGTGTTACATTTGTTGATGACGCCAACATTGTAAAACTTTCAGGCCTGAAAGTATAAAGAGTGTTTGTGCTCGGCGTTACGGTTATTTTATCCCCTTGCAAAACATTTAATGAATAAGGGCCATTTACATTCAGAGTTGTCGATGTATTTGTAGTTTCATTATTTATTTTTAATTGTGCTCCAAAATTTGCCGAAGTTGTTGTTTGTATTACTCCGCCTAAAGTAACATTTATTCTTGGTATGGCAAGCACATACTTATCACTAATTATAGCTCCGGAGAAATCGGCTTGAATTCTTACGGTTGCAGTGCTGCCTTGAACAGATACTTTTGTGAAAGCTTTGGTTGAAACAGCTACCATGTTCGTAGCACTGACATATTTCATTACTTGAATTTCATCTGGAGTAAAGCCATCTGGGATATACCCTGTATATTGAATATAAGTTGTTGCGGTTGTAGGACTTATGCTAAACGAAACAGGATTATCTGGAAAAGTGTAATAAGCATCTGCGTTTACAGCAGGCACAGCTTGCTGAGTCAACGTTAACGACGTATCATCATAACTGTTCAATGCAATTACATGCCAGTTACTGCTTGATATCATCGTCCTTAAAGAATCGTATTTAAAAGTTTTGAAATCTTTAGTCTGGATTGTGGTGTAAGGCGGAACCGTAATAGTTCCAATGTTTCCCCCTACGCTGGTATAGAAAGATACATTATTATAATTAATTGAATTGTTGTATGTTATGTATGTTATTTGCCCGGTAGAACTCTTCATCACCGTAAATGGAACCGATTGTCCGGTAACTTGGTCTTTTGCGTAATAACCGGTTTGAACAGTTCCAAGAGTGTTAAAGAAGTTTATAAAGTGATACGAGTATGACAAACTGCTTCCGTCTTCAGGCGCAATAGAACTTGACCATGCATTTAATGCTCCCGCAGGATCAAACAACGCTCTATATCTAAGCCATATATCTTGATATGTTGTTGGACTTTGATTTGATTCTCCGTCTGCACCAATATTAAATGCTTTATTGTAATACCACTGTGCGTAAGACGGGTCGTATCCTAAATACAGCATTGACGGTGTCAGCGGGAGTATCCATATACCCATAGTTTCCTGTGCGTCAGTTGTATTCCAATGAGTCATGTATTTCATAGCGCCATCATATAAAACACCTCCGCGATGCTTATATGAAGCAGGAAAAGTTTCGCCATGAGTATCAAAATAATACTCTTTTATAGCTTCATTTTCAGTCGTATAGCCATACATTCCAAGATTTATCCAGTCCTGATTGTTCGTCACAATTCCCCACAAATAAATTGCGGCCCAAGCATTCATGGCTTCGGAAGAAGATTCTTGATCGCTCCCGTCATCACCGGCGGCAAAATTATAACCGCCATTTGCCCAAGAGTGTCCCTCATAAACGTCAAAGTTCCTCATAAAAGGAAAACTTTGACTGACTTGCCCGGTTTTGTAGGGATTATAACTATCCTCGATTAGCAAATCCACTATGCCTTTATATTGTTTCACAAAATCAGGGTCAAACATTGCAAGCATTGCCGATGCATAAATAAAATACCCGTTATGGAAATGATGATCATTAAAATTTTGATAATAAAAATTATCACCATTCAAATAAGGAGACCCGACAATTCCGCCCCAATTTGAATCATATCCGAAGTTTCTGCCATTTTGTCCTTTGTACCATGATGTAAGTTCGGTTTCAAGCCTGGTTGTCATAGTGTTGCGGTCGGCAGCATCTCCAACTTGCTGGAAAATAGGTATAAGATTTGCGGCTTTAGCTACTGCTTTGCCTCTGCGATACGTATTCAATCTTTGCGCGTTAAAGCCATTGTTTGTAGTTCCAGGATCATAACTGTTGTCTGGATTACTTCCATTTTTAAGATAATTTAAAAGATTTGTCTGATTAGTCCCGTTAGGCACTTCGTAAGTTAAATTAGGAAGAATGCCGTTGAAATGGTAATTCGTTACAAAAGAAGAACCCGTATAGACTTTCATAGTTCCACGAAGCGTCCCGGGATAACTCACTGCTCCAAAAGATGTGTTCAAAGGCATAGCAGAGGCAGTATCAAAATTTCTCCACTGATGGGGATACAATTCGAAAACAGTTTGGTTTGCATCGGTAGTTATATCATCAGGTCTCAACGGAAGTTGAGTTGTTGTATATTTGAAAGTCGTTACAATGGAACCATCATTGTTTTTCCATGAAACTTCTGTATTTATTATTTGGTTATATGCATATTTGCGATATTCAGTAAAAATTGCCTTTGCCTGATCAAGAGTTATATCTTTAGTAAACCCAAGAAAAGCAACTACTAGATATCTATTATTATCATCCGGGAAATCAACATCTATCCACCAGGCATTAGCGTTACCTGAATTATTCCCAAATCTGAAAGTTGAACCTTTCGGCGCATAAACTGCATAGTAGGCATTGCTTGGGGAGCCCTGTGTTATGATTACCCCGTCTGTAGTATAACAATATTGGCTAATAGCAGTATTATTTATATAAGTACCGCTGTTATAATATGATGGTCCTGTTAACGACGGGTATAAACGTAAGTTCGCATACAATCCTTTAGAAAAAGTAGTCCATACAAAAGGGGAGCCCTTTGCGAAAGTTGTAGTCATTACTAAATTTGAATTCAATTGTCTTTGGTCTTTAAGCTCTACAGTAGTACTCCAATCTGAAAAGCTTTTTACTACCGCAGATGAGGCGCTTATGTAATCATTCCCATTATTAAGAAAAGTTGGAACAGTTGACCCATCAATCGCTAAATAACCTGCACCAGCAGTTTGCCCATTATTTGATTCAGCATATTGTGATCCTAAATCACCGTTACTTCTTATAACTACAACCGGAGCACCTAATTGATATCCAGCCGCTGAAAATTTTATTGATGATGCCCCTAATGACATTTTTAATGACACATAACCGCTTGCATCTTTATAGGAATAAACAGATCCCCACCATTCATTTGTTGGGTAGGCATATGATTGAGATGGTACTTGTGGTTGAGGGTATATCCTATCTGTAGGATTTGGTATTTGTGATGTATACGGACTTAAAGACCAAACTTCTCCATTAGTAGCCGATGCCGGCGGAGTAGGCGCAGAAAAGGACACAGCGCTAAACAGCGAAGCTGTTGCGATAACCGCCAAAAATAATTTTGAAAATGATTTCATATATGCTCCCGTTTTGGGCATTATTTTATCTTGTAATCAGCTAATTAAAGTTATAGCCGCTACTCATTGATTTTTCAAGGGTTTTGTCGTGGTCAAGGTCAGATTAGCTTGTATATCGTTTTGGCAAGATTTACGGAGGACTTTTTTACCGCTTCGGACATCTCGGCGCCGAACTCAATAGTCTTAGGCTGAATGCCTAAGATTAGAGCCTTAACCTTCACGTTTTCGGAGATATAATCCACAAAAACGCTTATGGGCATCATGTGAGTGGAAATCGTATCGCCGTCGATATCTTCAACTTTTATGACGTTTACTTCCCCGGCTCCCGCGCCAAACTCCGCGGCGTCGCAAATTATAAGATGAGTGGGTCTCGCCCTTTTGATTTCGCCGGTTAAGTTCTCTGGCGCGGTATAACCAAGCATGACTTTAAAGTTTTCCGGAAGTTTATTTTTGAGCAGCTCTTTAGCGCACTCTATGCCTGCGGCGTCATCCGCGCGAAGGTCTGAGCCCACGGCAAGAAAAACAACGCTCTTAGCGCCGCTTAAAAAATCTTTAATGGTTTGTTCGATTTTTTCCATGATTTATTTTCGTACTACAACCCCTCTCCATCTTGCTTCGCAAGTTCCTCTCCCGCTCGCCTTCACTTCGTTCCGTCGGAGTTCAAACGAAGACGAACAAGGGGCGAGGGAAAAGACGAAGTCGTTACTTGTTGGTATCGGTATCAACAAATATTTTTGCGCCGCTCTGCTCTTTCTCCGCGGCGGCAACTTCTTCGAGTTTAACGGTAAGTTTAGATTTGTCGGTTTGGGCAAGTTCGAACTTATTTGTGGTGTAAAGAGCTTTTTTAGGGCAAACGAAAACGCATTGGGAACAGAATATGCAGTTTGCAAGAGAAAGCGTGCAGCTGAAAACTTTATCTTTATCGGGAACTTTGGTAATTTGAATGGCATTGGCCGGACAGTTGCGCACGCACATATTGCAGCCTATGCATTTGTCCTGCTCAAAAGAAATCATTCCGGCGAACTTTTTATGTATCTCCCTTTTTTTCCTGGGATACTCGGACGTTACCGGTTTTTTAAAAATGGATTTTACGGCTTCAAAAACAACCGCGCCTACTTTGGTTTTCATTGGACCGCCGATTTAAGAATTATGTTAATCAAAATCTGAAGAAGCGCCAAAGGAGTAAGATACTTCCAGCAGAACCGGACCATCTGGTCCATTCTTATTCTTGCAAAAATCGTTCTTCCTATCGTAAGAATTACGATTATAAATAAAACTTTGACCAAAAATACGAGTAGCCCCTGCCACAAAACAAGGTTATACCCGAACGGCAGAAACACCGCGGAAATAAGCGCCGCCACCGATATAGTTTGAATGTTCATCGTAAGCTTGAAGTATGCGTATAACGGGCCGGTATATTCGGTGAAAGTTCCGGCGACAATTTCCGTTTCCGCTTCGGGAATATCGAAAGGAACTTTCTCGAGCTTTCCCTGAACCGCGACAAGCGCGACTACAAAACCTATGATGTTTACCAAAAACAGCCAGCCATGCGCCGAGTAGAATTTTATGACTTCCGAAAAAGTCCACGAGCCCGCCAAAATTCCCGGCGCCAAAACCGCCATCATCAAAGGAACTTCGTATGAAAACAGCTGCGTCAAAACACGGCCCGAGCCGATAAGCGCGTATAAAGACCTGGAATACCATCCCCCTAGCGCGTAGGTAAGAGTGGGTATCGTCAAAATATAAAACACGGCGACGATGTCGCCGTTAAAAGAAAGTATAGATTCCGTTGTCCACGCCGGAATAAATAAAAACGCGCTGACCGCCGCGGTGCAAGCCACAAGCGGCAATACTATAAAAATCGCCCTGTCGGCGTTCTCGGGGATTATCAGCTCTTTCGAAAATAGTTTTATCAAATCCGCAAAAGGCTGAAACCACGGAGGCCCGACTCTCGTCTGCATTCTCGCGTAGAGTTTTCTATCTACAAACTCTGCGGCAAGAGACAGGACAAACAAGAAAAGAAATCCCGGGAAAATAAAAATATAGATTAATGTGTGAATCAAAGATTCCATTTTTTATCCTATTTAATATCCAGCTTCACTTTCGTGAAATCTACGCCTCTATTTTTTTTATACCACTCTATGCCCTGCTCTCTCAACTGTTTCCATGTCGTTTCGGAAGCTCTTCCCGAATCGTTCAAAGCTAATATCGTTCTGTCCGTGCATGAGATGCAAGGGTCTATTGCGGCGACGACTATCGTGACGTCGGCAAGATAGCCTTTCTGAAGCATCGTGGCAACAGCCTGAACGTTGGCAAGCGTCGGAGCTCTGAGTTTGACTCTTTCTGGTTTGTCGGTTCCGTTAGAGCGGACATAATGCAAATCTTCTCCGCGCGGAGCCTCGTATCTGCTGAGGGCTTCGCCGGCCGGAATTTTCACGGGCGGTCTGACGAATAAAGGAGTCGCCGGAATTTTCTTAACAAGCTTTCTTATTATATTGTAGGCTTCCATAAGCTCGCCCACGCGGACGATTACTCTGCCGTAAACGTCGCAATTATCGTCGGAAATAACGTTGAAATCTATTTCGCCGTACGCCGCATATTTTTCTTCCTTGCGGACGTCTCTCGTAATTCCGGAGGCTCTTCCCGTCGGGCCGCACGCGCCGACTCTTACGGCGTCGTCATGAGAAATATAGCCGACTTTCGAAAGCCTCTTTTTTATCGTAATTTCTTCGGTTGCCACATGCTGGTAGTATTTTGTTCTCTCTTCCAAAATATCCATGGCTTTTAAAATCTGATCTTTTTCTTCGTCTGAAATATCTTTGCGAACTCCGCCCAAAACGTTGACGGCATAGTTCACTCTGTTGCCGGTAAGAAGCGCGAGCAAATCCATTATCACTTCTCTGTCGCGCCACGTATACATCAAAAGCGTGTCGAAGCCTATCTCGTGCGCCGCTACGCCGAGCCATAAAAGATGGCTGTGAATTCTTTCCATCTCGCCGATAATGGAGCGTATGTATTTTGCGCGCATCGGAATTTCAAGGCCGGCCAATTCTTCAACCGCTTGCAAATAGCAGGTGGAATGCGAATGAGAGCATATTCCGCAGACTCTTTCCAAAAGATACATATCGTGCAGATAATTTTTCTGCTCGCACGCTTTTTCTATGCCTCTGTGGTTGTATCCCACTTTAAGTAAAATATTTTCAACCCGCTCGCCTTGAAGAGTTACGTCAAAACCTACGGGCTCTTTAAAAGCCGGATGCTGCGGACCTAACGGAATGACAACTTTCTTAGCCATTTTGGTCCTCCTTGCTTGCGTCTGCAGATTTTACGATTGAATCTTTCTTGTCCAATTTATCCTGCGTCCACTCTTTTCTCATCGGATATTCGCCTGCCGGCCAATCGTCCGGCAAAGGATATCTGTTTTTGCTCGGTTCAAGTCCTGAAATTTCTACGCCGAACAAATTCATAACTTCTCTTTCCTGCAAATCCGCCGCGGGATACATGTCGGTAATCGTATATGTTTTTGCGTTAGTTTTGGGAACCGAAGTTTCTATGTTTAGAACGAGCCCGCTTAAATCAGCCATGTGATAAATCAAAGAAAAGTTTTCTTTGTCGTCAAGTCCGGTAAGCATGCAGAACACGTTTACTTTCAAATCTTTCGCCGCGAACTCCAAAAACTTCCTGAAATCTTTTTGCGGAACTTTAACCCAAATTCTCTGAGCTCTCTGAACGCGCACCACGTCTTTGAGTTCCGGGAATTTGGCGATTATCTTATCGGCTATAGGGCTTGATATTATTACTTTTTCCGCCGGAACGGCAGCTGCTGTTACATTTTCCATATCGCCTCTTTACTGCTTCTTTGGGGGCCTTGCCCCTTTTTTAAGTTTGGCTTTTTCGCTTTCTTCGTAACTTTTCAAAAGTTTCGTTACGCCGTCTATTATGGCGTCGGGGCTTGCCGGGCATCCTGGTATATAAGCGTCAACCGGAATAGCCTCGTCGATTCCTGAAAGCATGCCGTAGCATCCTTCGAAAACTCCGCCCGAGCACGCGCACGTGCCGACAGCGACAACAAACTTCGGTTCCGGAAGCTGCTCGTAAATTCTGACGAGCCTGTCTTTGAGCTGCCTCGTAACCGGCCCCGAGCACAGCATAACGTCGGCGTGTCTGGGCGTTCCTTTCTTCATGACCCCGAATCTTTCCAAATCGTAAGTCGGAGTTATGGCCGCGACTATTTCTATGTCGCATGCGTTGCAGGCTCCCGTATTAAAGTGTATTATCCACGGAGATTTCAAACGCGCCCAGTTGACAAGCTTTTGTATAGGCTTAATCATTCGTATCATCGCTCCTGAAAATTATCAAAATGCTCAAATATGCCGCGGCAATAAACAATACCGTAATGCCGAGAGACTTTGTCATGTCTGCCGGAGTTGACGCAAGAAGCAGCGTAACCACGTGCATTATCGTAAAAAAGAACGCCACCGGAAAAAATTCCACGTAGCTCGGTTTTAACCTGTGTTCCGGAATATCTTCGCCGCAGGCGTAAGCTTTGGATTTCCATTCCGCGTTTTTCGGATTTTTATAAGAGAGCTTTCCGGTAATTTTGGAAAGCACAACCATAAAAAGAAAAACGAGGGCAAAAACTATTGGCGGCAGAATAAGAAAACTGTGCAAGTTCATTGTTAACCTTTCAACTTTCTGATATGCTCGGTATCGAGCGAATCGTGTTTGCGAGAGATGTTTATTATGTATCCCGCCGAAACCGTAAGCACAGCGACTTCAACAACTATAACGGTTATAATCAAAGGCTCCACAAGTTGAGGCCTGCCGTTAAAATACCCGGCGGCGGCAAGAAGAATGGTTACGCCTTTGGTCATTATTTCAAGGCCGATTATCATAGAGATAATATTCCTTGTCATCATAATGGCGTATATGCCTATGACAAAAAGTATCGGCGCGGTTATGATATAAAGTTTAAGAAGGAGAAAAGATTCGTGGCTCATTTGTCGTCGTCTCCTTTCGTATCTTTGAAAAGCACGATAACTCCGAATACCCCTGAAAGAATAATTATTACCTGGCCTATCAAATCAAACTGTCTGGTTTCCCATAAAACGTTTTTCGCCCCTTCGGCGGAAGCTGCCGCCGCGGGAAGCGGAACAGAATTGAATCTGGTCGCTATTAAATAAAAAGCTGCGGCGCAAACCGCAACAAGTATCGGAAGAAAAACAAACCTTTTATACATTACGACTCTCGCGTCGGTGCGTTCTTTCGGAGTCAACGGATTTGTAAGGCTGATGACGCTTACGAAAATTACCGTTATAAGGCCGGCGCAAACCGAAAGCTCAAAAATCGCCGCAATCGGAGACCCTAGCAAAAACAGTATAAGCGTAGTTATTATGCTTATCGATGCAAGCATTATCGCGGCTCTTATGACTCTTGTGCGAACGACTGCCAATGCCGCAAACACTACTATAAGCGCTAAAAGTATGATGTGCATTACCGGCGTATTCAAAATGTTCTCCATTTAAATTCCCGCTGCGGGAAATATGAAATATTTTAAAACTAACGGAAACAGCAAACCTACGACTATAGTTATGCCGCCCAAAACCACGGCTGTCCCCGTAAGGGATTTTGGCGCTTCCGAAACGTTTTCAACTGACCCAGAAAGTTCTCCGAAAAATACTTTTTTCTGCAAAGTCACGAAATAAGCCATTGTAAGCAAACTTGCCAAAACGGCAAGTATTGCATACCCTTGCAAGCCCGCGGTCCAAAGCGCAAGCACTATTAAAAGCTTGCTCCAAAATCCCGAAAACGGAGGAATCCCAGAAGCCGATAAAAACGCTATTGCGGTTGTGCCAGAAGTAATCGGCATTTTATTTCCGAGCCCGCCGAAAGAATCCACGTCAAGCCTGCCGGTCTGTTTTTCAACTGAAGCGGAGTTGACAAACAAAAGCGATTTGAAAACAGCATGGTTAAAAATATGAAATAACGCCGCGGCGACTCCAAAACCCGTGCCGGCGCCAAGCGCCAAAACGATATAGCCGACCTGGCTTATGCTCGAATAGGCAAGAACTCTTTTAAAATCTTTTTGGACTATCGCGATTAGCGCTCCGGCAACTACAGACAAAGCGCCTACCACCAAAAGCACCGTTCTTATTTCATGAGTAAAGCCCGTAACGGAGTACAAAAATCTTATAAGAGTAAAAATTCCCGTTGTCTTTGTAATTATTCCGCCGAGGAAAACTGAAACTCCCGCCGGCGCCTGCGAATACGCTCCGGAAAGCCATGAGTGAAAAGGAACAAGACCGCCTTTTATGAGAAGCCCGCACATAAAAAGTATTATGGCGACCAGAATCATTCCGTTGCCGCCGTAATTTTTCACCGCGTCCGCAATTTCCGCAAAACTGGTTCCGCCGGCCGCCAGAAAAAACAAAGCCACCGAGAAAAGCATCATGACCGTCGCTATTGAAGAGATAATCAGATATTTAAAGCCGCCTTCAAGCGCGCCTTCGGTTTTATCCAGCGCTATCATTATATAAGACGCGACGGCGATAACTTCTATAAAAACATACATCGTAAATATGTCTCTTGTGAAAACTAAACCGTTGATTCCGGCCATACACAAGAGCATTAAATTCGAAAGAGAAAATAATCTTTTATCGCTCTCGGCAAAAACTTTTGACGTGATAAGAGAGGCAAAGCCCGCGATAGACGCTGAAACTATCATTATCTTCGATATTCCGTCGGCTTCTATATTAATTGCAAAAACTCTTGAAGCGAGATCCGCGAACTGCTGCGAACCAAAAACCGGGAAGAACACCGACGCAAGCTGCCAAACAAAAAACGCAAGCGCCGCGTAATAAGCGGTTTTGCCGCTCACGCGAGGAATGTTTAGCAAGAATACAAGCAGAATCGGAATTAAAATAAGCGATATTGTCATTTACCCTCTACGAGGCGATGCCTCAGAAAAATACGAAAAACAAAACTGCCGCCAAGATAGCAACCAAAACCCAAAGAATGTAACGCGACATGTTGCCGTTGTGCAAACTTTTCAATACAGCGGCTGTGCTTAAAGCCGCGGTGGTGATAACTACATCGTAAACTTTATTGAGCAGCTTATCGAATCCGAACGCGGCCGCCGCAAAACCATTGTAACCTTTTATAGCCAGGTTATACGGATCAGCTTGTTCGCTTTCGTCAAGCTTATTTATGCCGAGATATTTTATTACGCCCGAAACAAAACCGAGCCTGTTGTTTTTAATACTTCCCAAAATAAAGTTCAAAAGAACTATCAAAAGCGCAAGCATGGAAATTATCAAAATCAAACTTCCTGAATGTTCCGCCGCTAAAGGAATGGCGCTTTCTATAATCCGAATCGGAACACCCGAAAAAACTCCCAAGAACAAACTTAAAAACGCAGTTACGAGCGTTACGTTTAAAGAAACCGAGGAATACTGGGCTTGGCTTTGGTCGCCGCTAAAAAATATTTTTCCAAACCAGTTGAGCACCGCGCTCGCGCTGAAAAAAGTTATCAGTACAAGAGCTATATACCAAACTATTCCCGCACCGGCTGCGCCGGCGTAAACAAACTCTTTGGAATAAAAAGCCGCAAAAAGCGGAACGCCTATAAAAGACGCTATCGCTAGAATGAAGCAAATGAAAACATAAATATTGTTTTTGTAAGAAAGGGTTTCGGATTTATTTTCGTCAAGAATTCCCGCTCCGAAAAACAACGCCGACTTATACGCGGTATGCGCAAGCAAATGGAGCACCGCTCCGGCAATAGCCACCGGAACCGCTGTAAGCATGGCAAGCATCATGAATCCGCCCTGGCTGATGCTTGTGTATATGAGCATTTTTTTGAAAGATTTTTGGCTGTTGGATAACAGCGCCGCAACAAGCGCTCCGACCGCTACTATGGCAAGAATAATCCACGAAACGTTTCCGGGAGCTACGTTAAAAATTTTAAGCGCGACAAATAAAATATATATGCCCAAAACTTTTTCGGCTGCAGTCGCCATAAACACTAAGAAACCCACGGAAGTTTTTTCTGCGGCTTCCGGCATCCAGCTGTGAAACGGCATAACGCCGAGTTTTCCGGCGGCGCCTATAACCATAAAAATAAACGCGAGTTTTGCCGTCCATCCGGAAAGAACTATGGAAATATCGGAGATGTTTACGCTTTTGGAAATAAAATAAATCATGCCTACGGAAAGCATTAAGAATAGGTCTGCGATAGCAGTTATAACAAAAGCTTTGATGGCAAGTTTTTTTGTGTCATTTTGCGACGATAAAATCATCAGCACAAACGGTATAGCCAAAGCTTCTATGAACACAAGCAAGAATATCAGGCTCTCGGATATTATCGCGCCGTTTGCAAAGCCGAGCGCCAAAATGAGAGAAGCGTTGAAAAGTTTTATTTCGGAATTTTCTTTTAAATTTTTGACTGTGAACACCGCGGTAAGCAAAGCGAAAAGCGCCGATATCGCAAGCAGCATTTCTTTAAACGATGTCAAAGAAACCGAGAAAGAAAAGTTAAAAGCAAACCACGGGCAGTTTGCGACAATGTTCTGCCCAAATAAAGCGACTATGGCCGCCAGATTAAAAACTGCCGCAGCAATAAAAATGGTCTTGCTTGTTTTCGCAAACTTTTTAGGAATGCAAAACATTACAAGCGCGAGTATTACCGGTATTAAGATAAAGTTGATAGAAGCCATATTCATTTTATATTCCAAACATCTGTTTTGACGCAAGCTCAGCTATGCGGCCAAACCAGCCGAACCCAAGCCCGCACAAAAGAGAGACGAATGCAAGTATCGAGATGCTCAAATTCATCGGAGACCAGAAGCTCGATTTGTGCGACTCACGCGTTACTCCGTGAGCCGGAGCAGCCAAGAACACCTTATAATAAACTCTTACCATGTAAAGTATAGTAAGCGTCGCCGCAAGAACGAAAACAAATGCTACCAAAGTATGTCCGGCTGCGGCAGTTCCGGTGATAACAAAAAACTTGCTGAAGAACCCGCCCATCGGAGGCACGCCTATAATAGACGCCATACACAACAGGAAAGCTACTGCGGTTATCGGAATGACTTTGAAAAGCCCGCCCATCTGGGAGATATCTTTCGTGTGAGTTTCGTGTTCTATTATTCCGGCGCTCAAAAATAACCCCGCCTTAGCGGTAGAGTGCATCAAAATGTAAAGCATGGACGCGGCGAACGCCAAAGGCGTGCCGACCGCAAAACCCAAGAATATGAACGCCAGCTGGCTGACTGTTGAGAAAGCGATGATTCTTTTTATGTCTTTTTCGATCAAAGCGGCGCCGCCGGAAAGCAAAGCGCTTACTGCTATAATTATAAAAATAGCCGTCCTCATTTCAGGAGACGGCACGATAACGCTTGTAAATAATCTTGCGTAAACATAAATACCGATTTTTACCAAAACCGCGGCGTGAAGCAAAGCGGTTACGGGCGACGGCGCTACGCCGGCGTCGGCAAGCCAAGTGTGAAAAGGAAATGTGGCGGACTTGGCAAATATTCCGCATAAAATTAAAATGACGGCTATGTTGCTGACGCTACCCGAAGATATAGCCGTATGAATAGCGGCAAAATCAAAACTTCCGGCCTGCGAGTACAGCATAAAGAATCCGACAAGCATCAAGAACGCTCCGCCAGCCGTAACCATAAAAGCTTTGTTGGCTCGGCGGACAAACTCTTCTTTTCTGAAAAAACCTATAAGTCTCCATGAAGCAAGCGCGGTCATTTCCCAGAACATATAAAGGAATATGAGGTTGGCGCTAAATATTATGCCCATCATAGAGCCTAAGAACAAAAGCACTATAAAATAGTATTCGTTTTGGTTTTTATAAGGTTTGATGTATTCGAATGAATAGAAAATTATAATCGCGCTGACAAAGATTGAAACCAAAGCGCTGAAAAGCGCAAAAGCGTCAGCATGCAAAAGGAAATTAAAACCAAGTGGAAGGTTAAAGCCTAAATCTATAATGTTGCCGGAAAAAACCGTAGGGGCAAGAAAAAGTCCCAGCGCAAAAGTTATTATTGCGAGGGACAGTGCAAGTATGTTTCTAAAAGTTGCGGAAAGCCTGCCGGCTAGCGGCAAGAGAACTGATCCGAGAACTGGAACTGCTATGATTAAAAGTAGGATTATTTTATATGCCATAAGAATTTTGATGACGCATTATACAATTTTCAAGCCATAGGTGTCAAACTTTATTTAGTCAAACTAAGAGCCGGCAAATTATAAACTTGCCGGCTCCTTATAGTTTTACTCTTTAGGTTCAAGAGCAATATCAACGTTTATTCCAATTTTTTTTGCAAAAATGTTATAGAAAAATGCAAAAAGCACTGAAACAAGCATCAAAAACACCGTTAAAATGACAAATACTGCAAAAGCAACCACAAGTCTTTGAGAAAATGCCGCATTATCGGTTCTGCCGAAAACAAGGAACGCTGCAGCCAAAATAAAGCTAATAACGGCAAAAACCAAAGCAGAGGTTTTGAATACCGAATAAACGTCAATTTTCTTTATATGATAAAAAGACATGAACACCCCCGGTTATTTTTTAGAGGCGTAAATCTTTTTATAGTCCTCAAGTGATTTCGAAGCGTAATCTTTTGCGTGCCCCGCGGTTTTAAAATCTTTCATTTTCGTAACTATAAGATTTTTAAGAGCGGTTCTTGCGGGCCCCAAGTAATCTCTGGGGTCAAACTTTTCCGGAGTTTCGAAGAAAACTTTTCTGATAGCCGCAGTAATTGCAAGCCTGCCGTCGGTATCAACGTTGATTTTCTGAACGCCCAACTTAATGGCTTCCTGAAGCTCTTCCATGGGAACGCCTTTTGCTCCCGGCATCTTTCCGCCGAACTTGTTGACTTCGTCGATAAGCTGCTGCGGAACCGAAGACGCGCCGTGAAGAACTATCGGAATATCTATGAGGCTTCTCACTTCTTTCAAAACGTCAAACGCAAGTTTTGACGAACCCTTGAATTTATATGCGCCGTGCGAAGTTCCTATGGCTATCGCCAAAGAGTCAACGCCGGTTTCGTCTACGAATTTCTTGGCTTCTTTCGGATCGGTCAAATGAATTTTTCCGGAGCCTACGCCGTCTTCTATGCCGCCCAACGTCCCGATTTCGGCTTCGACTGAAACGCCTCTGGCGTGCGCATATTCGACAACCGACTTAGTCACCCTGACGTTATATGCGTAATCTGAAGCGGTCTTGCCGTCTTCCAAAAGCGAGCCGTCTATCATGACGGAAGAAAATCCGAGCTCAATAGCTTTTATCGCGGACTCCAAAGAGTTGCCGTGGTCCAAATGCATAGCCACGGGAATGTCCGGGTTTTCAATAACTGCAGCTTTCATCAAATATCCCAAATAAGTGAAGTTAGAATACTTCAGCGCTCCGCGGCTTGCCTGAATTATTACGGGAGACTGCGTCTCTTTCGCGGCTTCCATAATAGCCTGAATCTGCTCCATGTTGTTTACGTTGTAAGCGCCTACGCCGTAGCCGCCTTTCTTCGCTTCTTCCAAAATCTGTCTTCCGGGAACCAATGCCATTTTACTTCCTCCTATACCTATATTATATGCGCTACTTCTTTTTTGCTTTTTTGGGCAAACTTTTTGCCGATGAATTTTTCACAGGCGAACTCTTCTTCGCCGCCGCTTTTGCTTTCGGCTTTGCCGGGTTCGAAGACTTCGGCTCTTCGAAGAATCCCATGTTTCTGAATTTATCGTATCTGTCGCTTTCAACTTTTTCGGGGGCCATATTCTCGTAAGCTTTAAGATATTTTTTAAGCGCCGCTTTTATGCTGTCGGCAGTTTTCTTAGGGTCATGATGCGCGCCGCCCAAAGGCTCTTTTATTATTTCGTCGATAACTTTAAGTCCCAGCAAATCTTTGGCTGTGATTTTCATGGCTTCCGCCGCGTCTTTCGCTTTGGAGCCGTCTCTGAAAAGTATCGCCGCGCAGCCTTCCGGCGATATAACCGAATAATAAGAATTTTCAAGCATCAAAACTTTGTTCGATACGCCTATTCCCAATGCTCCGCCGGAACCGCCTTCGCCGATGACGACACTTAAAACCGGCACGGTGAGCTCGGCCATGTCTCTCAAATTTCTGGCAATGGCTTCCGCCTGTCCTCTTTCTTCCGCCGCTATTCCGGGATACGCTCCGGAGGTGTCTATAAAAGTGATTATAGGCCTTTTGAATTTTTCGGCAAGCCTCATTACGCGCATGGCTTTGCGGTATCCTTCGGGGTGAGCCATACCGAAATTTCTGTCCATATTTTCCTGAAGAGTTCTTCCTTTTTGATGACCGATAACGGCAACCGGCGCGCCGTCCAGCGTAGCTATTCCGCACAGAAGAGCATGGTCGTCACCGAACACTCTGTCTCCGTGAAGTTCGGTAAAATCTTCGAAAATGAATTTTATATAGTCGGAAGAATAAGGTCTTTCCGGATGCCTTGCGATTTGTATTCTCTGCCACGGAGTAAGAGAGCCGTAAACTTTCTGCTTTATCTCTTCTTTTTTGGTTTCAAGCTCGGCAATCTGCTTCGATAAATCCACGCTCGTAGGCGCGGATTTCAAATGCTCTATTTCTTTGTCTATATCGGCTATGGGCTGCTCAAAGTCAAAAGCTTTTTCCATTTATTCTTATTCTCCTTAGAACTTGCCGGAATAGCTAACCTTGAAAATTCTTTCGTT
>Ga0123357_10002573_pt1 | contig 20350 bp, 17 predicted proteins | sample TergutEmb28metaG_FD_89873 | JGI IMG/M metagenome (GOLD analysis project Ga0123357, IMG submission 89873) | Embiratermes neotenicus P4 segment gut microbial communities from Petit-Saut dam, French Guiana - Emb289 P4 | ecosystem: Host-associated > Arthropoda: Insects > Digestive system > Gut ... | reverse complement strand
ATGTTATAATCATGAGAATCTTAGTAATCAAGAAAATCATGGTTCAGACAATTACTTCACCACAAAAATCACATTGATATAACTTCCTTCCGGAATATTGAGCGAGGTCACATTGTAGGTCATCACGCCGGAGGCGTCAACGTTCGTAATAGAAAGGAAAGAGCTTGTGTTAAATGCCGTCACATAATATTCGAGCTGGTCGGCGGAAAAAATCGGTTGCACGGTAGTAGCCGCCGCATCGGAAGAAAAGAACTGCGCATTGGCGCTTTTCGTAAACTGTTTTTTGTACTCGTCGTAAAGATCGCATTTCAAACCGTTTTGAATAGTCGTAACCGGCAAATTGAATGCTGGCATGTAGAACCATTTCTTGTCCTGGGTGCCTACCCACTTTGTTCCGTCGTTGTAATAAACTCCCGGCATCACGTCGCCGGTAGATTCCGTGTTATACACAATCATTCCTTTTTCGACGGGAGCGGTCATTGGCGTTGATTCGCCGGTTGAACTGAGTTTTACGCGGGGCAGCAGCAAGCCTTTGGTCGAAGAGTTTTCGGTGTTGTCCTGTTTGAGGTCTAACAGCGCATTTTTGTCGGGGTCTTTTTGCGCTCCGATGGTTACCTGCGCTTTAAGCGGCATGGTGAATAGCACAGCTATTAAAAGAATAGCTGAATAACTGAATAATTGAAAGTTCTTGTTCATAATTTTTTAATTTTTTAGTTTTTTAGTTTTTTTAATTGTAAAGGATATTTGTTATACTCATATAATATACTGATTATTGACAAAATACAAAATTTTTAATGTCATATATTCTACTAATTTACCACCTATTTTTCTCATATCGCTATTTTTACGCTGGTCTATTCATTAATCGACTAACTATACATTTATTTAGGGCGCAAAGTTAATGTGTATTTGTTAATTGAAAGTGTTTTTATGGTTAAAAAATGTTAACGTGGACAAATTATCACATATAATATGTTCAAGTGGCATGAATGTGTAAATTTTCATGTATATAATGATTAATTGGGATAATTTGTTATTTGCTATGATATTCACATCAAAATAGTATAAAAAATCTGAAGGATTTAAATTTATCCTTTTCGGAAATAGAAGAGTACTGCATTTTTTTCATAGCACTTCATTTTTTCTTAACCTATTTACCTGAACCTTGTTTTTTCCAAAATAATCCCGTATTTTTGTAATATGATTATCGAGCGGATTTCCATATTGAACTTCAAAAATATTGAAGAGGCAGAGTTATCGTTTTCTTCCAAAATGAATTACCTTTTTGGGAACAATGGTATGGGCAAAACCAATTTGCTCGATGCGCTTTTTTATCTTTCTTTTACGAAAAATTATACGAATTTGCTTGATTTTCAATTAATCAAACACGATGAGGAATTTTGTGTTTTACAAGGTTATTATCGGGATAACGAGGTCAAAGAAGAAATTTACTGCGGCATTAAACACAAGCAACGCAAGGTTTTCAAGCGAAATAAAAAGGAATACGAACGGCTGTCGGAACATATCGGGTTGATTCCGATGGTCATGATTTCACCGGCTGATACAGATCTGATTCAAGGCGGAAGCGCCGAAAGACGAAAATTTGTCGATATGATAATCAGCCAGTACGACAAGGAATATTTACGCTTTCTAATTCATTACAATAAGGTGTTGCAGCAGCGAAATTCTCTGTTAAAAGAGCGGACGGTTCTTCCCGATAATTCGCTGTTCGATATTTTAGACGAACAATTAAGCACGGACGGTGAAATTATTTTTCAAAAGCGTGAAGAATTTATTTCCGGTTTTCGCCTCTTTTTTCAAAAATATTACCAATCCATTAGCAACGGGAGTGAATCGGTTGATTTACAATATGATTCACATTTAAAAACTTCGGCGTTCTCCGGCGTTCTAAAAGAAAAGCGTGGGATTGATAAGATTTTGGGGTACACAAGCACAGGGATTCATAAAGATGATTTTTTATTTTTGCTGGGCGAACATCTGATTCGAAAAATCGGTTCGCAAGGTCAGAACAAAACCTACCTGATTGCCTTGAAGTTAGCGCAATTTCAGTATTTACTTCAGAAAAACACTTCGGCGCCTGTTTTACTGTTAGATGATATTTTCGATAAACTGGACGCCAACCGCGTGGAGCGAATCATTCAACTGGTTACGAAAGATGACTTCGGACAGATATTTGTGACGGATACCAATCGTAAATATTTAGATGAAATATTATCCGGTCTGGAACACGACTACAAGCTGTTTCAGGTAGAAGGAGGAAAATTTAAAGAAATACAACAAATTTCACAATGAGGCGCGTCAACACACAAGGGATAGGAACGGTATTAGACAGTTTTTTTGAACAAAATCCGAAATTGGCTGATAAATTGGCTGAAGTCCGGCTGATAGACGCATGGAAAACAGTTTTAGGAAATGCCGTTTCACGTTTTACAGACAATCTGTACATTAAAAAGCGAACGCTTTATGTGCGATTAACTTCCTCCGTGCTCAAAAGCGAGTTGATGATGTGCCGCGAGCAATTGATTATAAAACTGAACAGGGAAGCGGGACGCGAGGTAATTGATTCGATAATGCTGGTTTAGTTGCTTTTGTATTTCATATCCGCCACAGCCGAAGGCGTAGCATTACCCTTTTGAATTTCGTCAATCGCCTTTTTAACTAAGAAATCGTTATTTAAAACCAATGAAAAATAAGCTTCGTCCCCGAAAAAATTCTGTAAAATATGCGCATAAGTCATATTCATAATTTGATTTGCCGAAATACTGATTAAAGATGTTCTCCGTTTGATGCCCCTGTCTTCTGCAAATTGTATGACATCGGCAAGGTGAATCTGTTTTTTCAAATATTGGAGCATATCGTCGCTATTGGCAAACGGTTTCAATTTAGCTCGGTTTGCATCGGAATATCTAAAAGCAAATTGATTAAGAATTCCTTGATTTTCAAGACGAATATAATAGGAAGTGAGTTCCGTCGTATCGAGCGGAACAAAAATATCAGGCATAATTCCACCGCCGCCATAAACTTCCCGTCCATGCACCGTATGATAAGACGCAGTTAATGCGACGGTATCCTGTTTGTACACGCCTTCTCCTGTTGATAAGCGGTTGAACCACGCTTGATTATATTCGTCGGCTTTCCCCATTTCATATTTACGCTGAATATTTCTTCCCGAAGGTGTAAAATAGCGGGCAATCGTGAGCCGCACCGCCGATCTGTCGGATAATTCGATTTGATTTTGCACCAATCCCTTACCAAAAGAGCGACGACCAATAATCAATCCACGGTCATTGTCCTGAATAGCTCCGGCAACAATTTCGCTGGCGGAAGCCGAAATTTCATCAGTCAGAATCACCACTTGCTTATCCTGCAAAGTGCCCAAACCGTTTGCTGTTGCATATTCCCTTGGAAACGATTTGCCTTCCATATAAACAATGATTTGGTCTTTGGATAAAAATTCATTACAAATTTTGACGGCGGCATCAAAAGCTCCTCCTTTATTCATTCGCAGGTCAATGATAAACGATTGACACCCTTTATTCAACAGTTTCGCCATAGCGCCGATAAATTCGTCATACGTGGTATTTGTGAATGTATCGTATATTTTGATTATTCCAATGCCGTCTGCAATTTCGTAAGCCGCTTTGATAGAGTTTAGCGGAACATACGACCGTGTCATCTTGTACTCTTTCGGCACCCCATCGCGCAAGATTTTCAATTGAATTGATGTTCCCACTTTGCCGTGCAAAATATCTACTATTTCGTTTTCCGATAAATGGCTGCCGGTAATCACGGAATCATTGATAGCAACAATCCGGTCGCCGGGCAACAAACCTGCCTGTTCGGCGGCGCCTCCGGATATCAAGCTATTAATAAACAGCGTATCTAAATAAAAAAATGTATTAATGCCGACGCCGGCAAAGCGACCTTCTATATTTTCGTTGACTGCGTCTAATTCACTCGCCGGAATATAACCGGAATGTGGGTCTAATTCTGCGACTATTTTGTTCATGGCGTCTTCCGTCAAATTTTTTATATCAATGGTATCCACATAGTCTTCATTAATAATATCAAGGAGTGCGTCAATCTTATTTCCCTTACTTAAAAAGGGAATACGGGCAAATGATTTATTGGAAATAAAATTACCTGCTAAGAATCCTACAATCAAAGCAAGCATAACAAATACAGAGGTCCGGGCTAATTTTTTCAGGTTCATAAACGAAACTAATTTTTATTATTCGTTAAATTAATTCTTCTTTCCCAATGTAAACAACGTCTATTTTTGCACGTTCCAATAATTCGATTCCATCTGTCAAGCGATATTTTTCGGAATAAACGACCCGCTTAATTCCCGCTTGAATAATCAGTTTCGCACATTCGATGCAAGGCGATGCCGTTACATACAAAGTGGCGCCTTTACTGTTATTGTTGGAGCAGGCAATTTTTGTAATAGCGTTCGCCTCGGCATGGAGCACGTAGGGTTTTGTCAAACCGTTTTCATCTTCGCAAACATTTTCAAATCCGCTCGGGGTTCCATTGTATCCGTCCGAAATTATCATCTTGTCTTTGACGATAAGCACGCCGACTTGCCTGCGCTTACAATAAGAATTTTCCGCCCAGATAGCTGCCATGCGAAGGTAGCGTATATCCAATGCACGCTGTTTCCCGTTTAACTTACTCATTTGCGAGTTTTTTAGGCTGCAAAATTACAAAAAAAATGGGAAAGTGCATAAAGAAAATTAAAGAATGATTATAAACAATAAAATGTATTATAATAAATTTTTGGTCAATTAAAAATAAAAATATACCTTTGATTTAGTATTCTGTTAAATATGGTAGCAATAGAATTAAATGAGAAAAAATGGAATTGTCCCGTATGATTCAAATCCAAGATACAATTATTAGCTTAGATATTCTGGAAGAGTGCTTTGTATGCGATTTATCCGTTTGTAAAGGGATTTGCTGCGTAATAGGCGATGCCGGAGCTCCGGTTGAAGAAAATGAAATTGCCGACTTGGAAAAAGCGCTTCCGGCAATTTGGGACGATTTATCGCCTGAAGCAAAAGAAGTCATTGAGAAGCAAGGCGTTGTCTATCGCGACATTGAAGGGGAATTTGTAACCTCGCTCGTCAATGGCGATGATTGCGTTTTTACTTATTATGACGAGAACGGCTACTGCAAATGCGCCATTGAAAAGGCTTTCAGGGAAGGAAAAATCGATTTCTACAAACCAATTTCCTGTCATCTGTACCCTATTCGTGTTGCACGGTATAATGGATTTCGAGCATTAAATTATCATCGGTGGCGATATTGCCGTGAGGCTACTGTTTTTGGGAAAAAACAGGGAATGAAAGTTTATCAGTTTCTGAAAGAACCGCTTATCAGAAAATTTGGTAAAGAATGGTATGAGCAGTTGTCGATTGCGGCGGAAGAATATGTTCAATTTTCTAATCAATTATAAAATATTTATGAAAATCAACAGACCATTTATCAAAGGCACCAACTGGGTATTGGTAGGCTTAATAAGTATGCTGAGCTTTTCCGGTTGCAAAAAAGAAGCAAGACTGGAATACGGCACTCTCAATGCAGATTATACGGTCAAAGGATCTGTAGTCAATAAAGCCGATGGAAAACCGATAGAAGGAATATGGGTGGGATACAGCCCCGGACCGACAGGTATTTATCTGATTGGTACGGCAACAACACCCTATAATCCAAAGGCTTCCGTTACTACTGATGCAAAAGGTGAATTTGAAATAACGAAAAACTCTTATCCTATTTTTTCAGATCAAATAATACCTGTTTATGTACAAGATATTGACGGTGAGAATAACGGTTTGTTTCAATCAGATACCTTGCAGATTAATTTCAGCGATAGCATTGCCATACAAACCAAAAGATCCAATAACTGGTATGACGGCGAATTTACCGTAATCTTAAATGTAGAACTGAACGAAATCAAGGATCAATGATTCATTACAAACTAAACCGAACAGACAGTGTAATCTGTTTTGGCATTGGAGCTGCAACTCCCCCGCTATTATAAAATTCGGGATCCTGTCCTTTTAATTTCTTATCCGCATAAATCAGAAACAGGTTTGTTACCTGAAGTTTTAAAGATGCAGTGTTGAGATAAATCGGTTCTAACCATTTTTTAGGGAAATTATAAGAAAGCGAAATATCTTTCATTTTTATAAAATCGCCTTTAGCAACTCGAAGATCGCAATAATTATACGCAGTATATCCATAAGCAAGATACCCATTATTGTATAATTGACGGCGACTGGCAATAACCGGTATATTTGTTGTTTTTTCATCGCCGGGAATTGTCCAACGCTTCATAAACTCTTTCGGCATAGACGATATGTCGCTATAACTAACGGAAAATGCAGGGTCCAAGCGAACGACATTACCAAAAGAATAGGTAAGATAAACATTTAATGTAAACCCTTTATAATTGAAATTATTACCTAATGAACCCAGAATTGTAGGATCGGTAGGTCCTTCATATTTTAGAAAGTCTAAATCTGAGTAATTCTGAAAATTAATATTACTGACAGTTACCTCTCCTCTTTCATTTATAAAAGTAGGAAGTCCTTCATCCGATATTCCTACAAACGGAACAGAGAACAAAGCCCGAATAGGATATCCTTCCCGTACAAACCCATTTCCTGAAACCAAATCCATTACAGTTGGACGGTTTTTTAAGTCGGTAATTTTATTGGTCGCCTTTGCAAAGATAAAATCGGTGTTCCATTTGAAATTTTTAGTGACAATATTTTGAGCGGAAACGGTAAGCTCAAAGCCGCCCGAACGCATGGAGGCAACATTGGCTCGCTGTAATATACCTCCTCCCGATTCTCCTGTTGTATAGATGTATCCGATAAGGTCATAGTTATTGCGGATATAATAATCAGACACAACATTAATCCTGTTATTCAGGAATCCGAGATCAACGCCGATATTCAATTCATGCTTTTTCTCGTAAGTTAAATTCCTGTTAGCAGTTTCTGTAAGCGTAATACCGTATTCGGCACCATTAGCGAAAGGCACCCACCGTGTTTCCGGCGTGAACACAGGCATTGCATTTATCACATCATCAGGTACTCTACCGGCAGTCAGCGAATAAGAAGATCTTATTGTTCCATGCGAAAGTACCGGATTTTTAAACCAATTCTCTTCATGAATATTCCATGCAAGCCCTCCGCTCCATGTAGGTAGCCACTTTGAATTGTACGATTGACCAATATTATTTACACCTTCGTAACGGGCAGTTCCATTAACAACATATTTTCCTTTATAGGAGTAAGTAGCATTTGCAATAAATGCAACCGATCTGTATTCAGTCCTTGCCTTGATGTCATAAGACAAATCTTGCTCTATTTGTTTAAACTCCTTGTATTCATAAGTAGTAATTCCTTCATTTTCATAGATATAACCCCATTTCTGAAAACAGTCGCCTGCACGCTTGATAGAACTTATTTCCGCTGCGCCAAAAAAATTAATAATATGAATATCATTAATATTTGTCGAATAATTGGTTTGTCCACGAAAATCAAGACTTTTTACGGTATTACCCGTATAGGTATAAATTCCGCCTACAGGCAGAATACTTATAGGAAAAGCATACGGGTCATCAGGGTCTGTGTACAGATATGGATTTAACGCACGGATTGTTGGATTATCGGGATCAACTCCGGCACGATAAGCCATAGCCTGGTTGGAATGATCTCTAACGTTATGTTCCTGTTTTGATTTTTGGTATTTGATAGCTCCTAATACCATAGCTTCCCAGCCTTTTTTTATTTTCCATGTTAAATCGCCTTGAAAACTAAAATTCACTACATTTAAATCAATGTAGTTATTGTTTAATTCGTACAAAATATTAAATGGTGCATAATTCATTCTATAGTATTCATTCGGATCAAGTGTGCGGGAAGTATTTAAAGAATAGCGATACGGATTAATATCAAAATTTCGCTTAATTTCTCCGGAATTGTTTGTATAACTATCCGATGTCCCGGGCGCTTTTTGATTACGGTAAGACCCTGAACCATGTATATTTAAGGTAAGTTTATTACACAGGTCGTAAGAACCGTTGATATTTAAAGTATATCTTTCGACCCAACTTGATTTAGTCCACCCCGGATCATTCATTGCAGACAATGAGATATAGTGTTTGACTTTTTTAGTTCCGTAAGAAAAGCTTAAGGCATGATTTTGCATCACGTTAGAATTGAATAATAAATCAAACCAATCGGTATTAATGTTTTCATAACGTTGGAGAAAATCATTCTTCGCCTCCTGAGTATTAGGAAGTCCCCATTGATGAGTTTCTTGATTATAAGTACTTATCAAGTCATACATTTTACCATAAATTCCCGAATTTGCGGAGCTTGCTACATTGGCAAATTCCAACCAACCCTTTGCCTCCATTTCTTTAAAAATCTTCATTTGATCCTGAGAGTTGATAATGTTAAAATCATTACAGGAAGGTTTCAAACGATGCGTAAATTCCCCCGTATAACTTATACGACGCACTCCGGTTTGCCCTTTCTTGGTTGTAACAACCACAACGCCAGCCATTGCCCGCGCACCATAAATAGCTGTTGCAGAACCGTCTTTCAAAATCCGAATACTTTCAATGTCGTCTGCATTTAGACCTGCAACCGCAGATGAAATTAAAGTTTCGGCATTTCCTGAAGACAAATCATCGCTTGATAGGTAAATAGCATCTTCCTGTACTACGCCGTCAATAACCCAAAGAGGTCTGGAATTTCCGTATATGGATGTAGCGCCGCGAATCATGATTTTTGGGGCAGAACCGAATGTGCCGGAAACATTCTGAACCGAAACGCCTGCAGCACGACCTTCAAGCGACCGGCTGATATCAGCCACGCCGTCCAATTTTGCTTCAGAAAAGTTTATTTTGGTAGTAGCGCCGGCAAAAAGCTTTTTATCAATTCTTTGCATACCGGTTTCTACAACTTCATTAAAAACCGTATCATTATTTGAAACAACACGATCGGTTGTAATTGTATTTTGCGCCGGTAAATGAATCGAGAATGTAAGAACAAGTAAGAATAAAACAATTTTTTTCTTCATTTTAACTGTTTTTAGATAGAAGCCGCAAATATAGACAAAAAAATAAAAAATTCAAAAAATTATATTTTTCCTTGTTTCTGCGCAAATTTTTTGCTGATCAATTTTTTCAACCGGTTCAAAAGTATTTTGGAAGGCCGTTCCAATAAAAACGACTCGATGTGTCGCTTCTTCTTATCTTCAAAAATATCATGAATATCAATGAGTATTCCGGTTTCTTCCACCGCTCCAAAATCTTCATTCACAGCCGTTCCGAAAACGCGCATGCTGGGCGACAGATTCATGTAAGCGCTCACTAACGGCGGAATGTTGATGCCATATTTCCTGACTTCCGTATTCAGGATTTTATAATCATCTTTATAAGACTTATGCGTAAATAAAGCATCCATTTTCGCATAGTCCGAATCGGTATGCAACGAATGAACCGGCGTAATCAAACGCTCTTTGTCTTGAAAATACTTATCCAGAAAATGCAAAATCAAATTCCGCGCTTCAGGATTATAAGTATTATACATGGTCACTTTCCCAAAAAAATAACGAATTCCCGGATCAAGAACAGACAAAGCGCCCAGACCATCCCATAAATTGTCAAGCGCAAACAATCCCTTAGCGCCAAATTTAGTAGATTGATAATCAAGGGAAACGAACGAACGTCCCAACTCTACCATTTTAGGCAGATAATCGCTGATAAACTGCGGCGAAAACCGGAAAAGCTCGGCAGTAGCAATATTATCGGGCTGACCGTTTGCATCGAACGTGATTTCATTCCCCCAGCGAAACCGGTAACCTCCTAAAATCTCTTCCTCAACCGGATCCCATACGATTAATTGCCTGTACGGGACTTCCATTGTATCAAAGATATCCATATCCACTGGCTGTCCTGTTCCTCCACCATAATAGCGAAAAGCAATTTCCCGCAAACGACCCACTTCAAGCATCAGATTAGGAGCTGTATGAGCGGTGAACAAATAAATCTCATTGCCGGATTTATTTGTTTTCCGAAAGAGCTTATCCGAGGTTAGTTCGGATTTAAGCGTTTGCCGGTCGATTTTAGAAATCACTTTATCCATATTTCATTCTTTTCTACCAAGGTCATAAACTGTTTGTTTCACCCAATCCGTCCATTGCTGCGGGCTTTTGGAAGAATCAAAAGTTTGCCAGGGAACAGGCTTTCCAAAATGTATTGTGTATTTTTTATTTTTTGATTTGAACATCTCATGCGGCAAAAACAACATCTCAATATTAATTTTTAGATTCAATCGTTGACGCAAATTAGCAATCGAATAAAAAAAATTGGAATTCTTTGCCTCAAAATAAACCGGAACAATATCCCGCTGATATTCAACAGCCTTAACTACAAACATTTTTTTCCACTCCAAATCATAAATCCGTCCTTTTGTTTTTCGGGAACATAATCCTGCCGGAAAAGTAAGAATCTGATCTCCTGATGCAAAAGCATCATTAAGCATTGCTGCAGCGCCTCGTTCCTGACCTCCATGCTTATTAACCGGAACAAAAATGGATTGCAAGGGTTGTATAAAATAAAGAAGATCATTTACAATGTATTTAATTCGTTGATTGTATTGATTGCCTAAAAAAGAAGCTAAACAGATTCCATCGGCGCCACCCAACGGATGATTGGAGGCAAATATACATTTGGCGCTAACGTCCGGAAGATTGTTCTCTCCTGTAATGTTAAACCGGAAATTAAAGGAATCAACCAAACGATTCATAAAATCAACGCCGGTTATGCCTTCATTATCTTTTAATATTTTATTGATTTCATCTTGATGAACCAGCTTGGACAAGACTCTTATAAGAAAAGAAGGTATTTTTTTCGCTGTTCGGGGCGCTTTCGTGTGGAGTATTTCATTAATATCAATGTAAAATTGTTGACTTCGCCTCATATTGTTAATTCAAAAATCGAGCAAATATACAACTTTTATTCGGAAAATTTTTAACGCAAAAAAAAATTTCATAATTTTGTACAAATTTTGTACGAATAGAAAAAAAAATTTTATCCTATACAACGTTTTACGTGTTTTTTTCGTCTATATAGTTAGTATTAATATAAAAAAATAAATATGAAAAAGCAAAATTTATTATTTTTCCCTTTTTTATTTGCTATGGGAATCGGCTTATTTAGTTGTAATTTCGGAAATTCCGGAAATGTTGGCAATTATACAGAGTATTTGGCTGTTGTTACTTATAATTATAACACAGGAGGAATTTTACTTGGTACTCCTTATTTCGGATATTTATCTGCACCGGAGTTAAATACTACTTTTTATGAAGGAGATTGTGTTCTTCTGAATCAATTTACGATTGACTATGATGATGTATCGGCAAGTCCATACTATACTGCATCCAACATTACTGCAACAAAAATTAACCAATCAACTTATGTAGAAAGCGATACCGTTGAAATAGGCGATTATACGCTCCCAATTTCCGGGATTACCGGACTCTCGTCGTGTGAGTTTTATCAAGGCAAATTCTTTGCTAAAATAACTTGCAGTGATAGTAATCCTGATTTTCGGCTGGTATATAAAGACAATGAAGATGGACCTGACGGAACAAAAAACTTTTACCTGTTGGCTAAAGCATCAGGTACAAGTACTTCCGGAACAGTGATTATATACGCATTCGATGTATCACCTTTAATTCTAATGGGGCAGCAGGATACTACTGTTCAGGATATCCATTATAAGTTCATCAATGCAAATTTAAAATATTTTTCTGGCATCTCGGATACAGGCGTTCCGAAATTTCCACAGGCATCTCAAAATTCATTTATTGTCCCTATTATTGATAACAGTTACTGATAAATGTACAAACAATTAGTTATCCTGCTTTTCAATTTCATTATCCGTCCGGAAAAAGCGTGGAAGGAATGTAATAAAAAGCAGGATAGCGATAATGCCGATTTTCTAAAGAGCTATTTATATCCTGTCTTTGGAATAATAGCTCTTTTTTCTTTCGCAGGTATTTTGTTATACTTGAAAAAATGGGATATTCAGCTTGCAATCAAGCAAGTTATTATAAATACAGTACCCTGTTTTGCCGGTTTTTATCTCACCGTATATGCTTTGCCACATTTGAGTATGAAGTTCTTTGAGCAAAAGTTGACAACTGCGATTTGCGAACGTTTTACAGGCTATGCTTCGGCTGTTATTTATGTAACGGCTATGCTTTATTCTATTTTTCCATATTTACCTGTTATACAATTATTTACTCTCTATACATTTTATATTGTTTGGCAGGGAGGCGCTCATTACCTCCAAATTAAGAATGAATATTTAACCAAATTTACTATCTTTGCAGGCATGATTATCATCCTTGCTCCATTAATTGTCAGGTTGGTATTGTTCCTGACAATATCCGGATCAGGGAAATTTTGAAAAATTGACTTATGTCATATTCTAATAATATTGTCATTAAAAATAAGAAAGCTTCTTTTGATTACGAATTGATAGAAACTTTTGTAGCCGGAATTGTGCTGACCGGGACGGAAATTAAATCTATCCGTCTCGGGAAAGCAAGTCTGGTAGATACTTATTGTACTTTTGTTCAAAAGGAACTTTGGATTAAGAATATGAATATTTCCGAGTATTTCTACGGCTCGTATAATAATCATGTAGCGCGGCGCGACAGGAAACTGCTGTTAAACAGGAAAGAACTGAACAAAATCGAACGTTTGTCGCTAACTACCGGATACACTATCGTTCCTACCAAATTATTCCTTAACGAAAAAGGATTGGTTAAAATAGTAATCGCCGTAGCCAAAGGTAAAAAAGCCTACGACAAACGCCAAAGCCTGCGGGAAAAAGACGATAAGCGGGATATGGACAGAATGTTTAAAAAATAAAAGAATTACATGCCGACATTAGAACAACTTTTGAAAGAACGTATCCTGATTCTCGACGGCGCAATGGGGAGCATGATACAGCAATATAATCTTACCGAAGAAGATTATCGAGGATCGCAATTTGCCCATTTCCCCGGACAGTTGAAGGGAAACAGCGATATGCTGTGTTTAACTCGTCCCGATGTTATCAAGGAAATTCATACCGGTTATCTGGAAGCCGGCGCTGACATTATCGAGACAAACTCGTTGAACCTCACGCGCATATCCATGTCTGACTATGGTTTGGAAAACTATATAACCGAATTGAATCATGCAGCTGTCCAAATTGCAAGAGAAACTGCCGACGAATTTACCCGCCGGAATCCCGATAAACCACGCTTCGTCGCAGGCTCCATTGGACCAACCACTAAAACGGCGTCAATTTCTCCCGATGTATCCAATCCGGCTTATCGCGCCATCTCTTTCGATGATTTGCGAGGCGCTTATACAGAACAAATTATTGCATTGATTGAAGGCGGAGTAGATGCGCTTTTAATCGAAACGGCTTTCGATACCTTGAATGTAAAAGCTGCTTTGATGGCGGCAGAACAATCCATGCAGCAGTTGAATAAAACGGTTCCGTTGATGGTTTCGTTTACAATCGCAGGCAAAAGCGGTCGTTTGCTTTCGGGGCAAACGCTCGAAGCGGCGATGACGTCTATTTCTCACGCTAACTTATTGAGCGTGGGACTGAACTGCTCGTTCGGCGCACAGGATATGAAACCGTTCCTGAAAGCGTTGAAGCGAGTCGCTCCATGTTACATCAGCGCGTATCCAAATGCCGGTTTGCCAAATAGTTTGGGGCAATATGACGAAACGCCTGAAACAATGGCGTCGCAAATCAAAGAATTTCTTGATGAAGGATTGGTGAATATCATTGGCGGGTGTTGTGGGACTACTCCGGCGCATATTGCGGAAATTGCAACGTTAGTCGATTCAAATCGGGTTATACGAAATTTAAATAAATCTTTGAATGATGAGTTTTCTTTATTTCTTTCTGGCTTAGATATATTAAAAATAAAGGACAATACACCCAACGGCAAAGATTTATCTTCTTTCACCCTTATCGGAGAACGTTGCAATGTTGCCGGTTCCCGGAAATTCCTCCGACTGATTAAAGAAGAAAAATACGAAGAAGCCTTGAGTATTGCGCGTAAACAAGTGGAAGACGGAGCGCAGATTCTCGACGTCAATGTCGATGACGGATTGCTGGACGGAGTGAAAGAAATGACTACCTTCCTGAACCTCATGGCGTCAGAACCCGACGTAGCCCGTGTTCCGGTGATGATCGACAGCTCGAACTGGGAAATCATCGAAGCCGGATTAAAATGCTTGCAGGGAAAATCCATTGTCAATTCTATAAGCCTTAAATCTGGCGAAGAAGATTTTCTGGAAAAAGCCCGCGCTGTCCGTTCCTACGGAGCCGCGGTAATCGCTATGGCTTTCGATGAAAAAGGACAAGCAGACACGTTTGAACGAAAAATAGAAATTGCAGCCCGCGAATACCGATTGCTAACCGAAAAAGCGGGATTTCCCGCGGGCGATATTATTTTTGACCCCAACATACTGGCAATTGCAACCGGCATGGAAGAACATGCGAGCTACGGATCAGATTTTATACGTGCAACCCGATGGATTAAGAACAATCTGCCCGGAGCCAAAGTCAGCGGCGGAGTGAGTAATCTCTCTTTTGCTTTTCGCGGTAATGATTATTTACGTGAAGCCATGCACGCAGTTTTCCTCTATCACGCTATCCGCGAAGGAATGGATATGGGAATTGTAAACCCTGCTTCATCCGTACTTTATGAAGATATTGCTCCCGATTTGCGGCTGTTGATTGAAGATGTGATTCTGAATCGTTATTCGGAGGCTGCTGAACGCTTGATTGATTACGCTCAACATATCAACGAAAGTCAGGATAAAAAAGAGGAAAAACAGGAAGAATGGCGAACATTATCATTGTCCGAAAGATTGCAATATGCGTTGATAAAAGGAAACGGCGATTTTCTGGAACTGGACTTGGCTGAAGCTTTGCAAATTTATGATCAACCGGTTGATATTATTGACCAAGTGTTGATGGAAGGAATGAACACAGTGGGAAGTTTGTTCGCCGAAGGAAAAATGTTTCTTCCTCAGGTAGTTAAAACCGCCCGCACCATGAAAAAAGCCGTAGCCATTTTGCAACCTGCCATTGAAGCCGGCAAGAAAACAGACGCTCAAAAAGCCGGTAAAATATTGATGGCTACCGTTAAAGGCGATGTGCACGACATAGGTAAAAACATTACCGGCGTGATTCTGTCCTGCAACAACTATGAGATTATCGACATCGGAGTAATGGTTCCGCCTGAAGAAATTCTCCGACAAGCAAAAGAAAACGAAGTGGATTTGATTGGATTGAGCGGATTGATTACGCCAAGTTTGCAGGAAATGTCGCTGGTCGCATCGGAAATGGAAAAAGCAGGATTTACAACGCCATTGTTAATCGGCGGGGCAACAACTTCGCAACTGCATACGGCTTTGAAAATAGCGCCTTTGTATCATGGAGCGGTAATTCATGTTCCTGACGCTTCCAAAGCGGTTCCGGTTGCTAATCAGCTGTTAAATCCTTCTACAAAAGAAAAATATATACACAAAATAAGAGAAACTTACCAAGCCTTACAAGGCAAATCTAAAACCCCTGATTTGGTTTCGCTTGAATATGCCCGAAATCATTCCTTTCGGATTGACTGGGCGAATTATGAACCGCCTAAACCTTCATTTATCGACACGAAAGTCAGAGATGCGATTCCGGTTCAAACGATTCGTCAATACATCAATTGGGGTGCATTTTTGGCGGCATGGAAATTTCCGGTAAGATACGGAAAATACATGCAATTAAAAACGCAGACAGAAAAACAGGATTGGTTAAACGCTTTTCCTTTAGTCGAAAAAAAGAAAGTCGAAGAAGCGATGCGCTTGTTGAACGATGCGCAAAGCGTTCTGGACGAATGGTCGGAAAACGACACTGGATTTATCAAGGCAATTACCGGATTTTTTCCGGTAACAGTCAGAAATGAATCTTTGATTGTGAAAAAGACTTCTGAAAAAGAGATTATTATCCCAGTTCTTCGTCAGCAGGAAAAAAGAGAAGACGGCGTATATAAATCGCCGGCAGATTATTTTCGTCCGGAAGGCGATTTTGTCGGCTTTTTCGTAGCGACTGCAGGAGAAAATGAGAAATCTGCCTGTCATTGCGGGCATGACCTGCAATCCCCCGATGACTATTCCAACATCCTCCACCAACTCCTCCACGACCGTTTGGCGGAAGCCACTGCCGAATACCTTCACGAACAAGTCCGCAAAACCGATTGGGGCTATGCTTCGAATGAATCTTATACTCCACAGGAATTATTGAAAGAGCCTTACAAGGGCATTCGTCCGGCTTCCGGATATCCTTCTCTTCCGGATATTTCATTAAATTTTATTCTTGATGAATTGCTTGATATGAAAAAAATCGGCATTCAACTTACTCCTAATGTAGCAATGTATCCGAACGCTTCCGTTGCGGGATTATACTTTGCGTATCCCGAATCAGACTATTTTATGATTGGGAAAATTGGCGGCGACCAGTTAGAAGATTATGCGGCACGGAAAGGGGCGAGTGTTGAAGAAACGAAAAAGTGGGTGGAATGTATTGTCCCGGAATATTGTACGTTGTAACCTGAGTTCGGGATAAACACGAGATAAAAATGTATCATAGCCTCCATACGTATATATGCAGTATAGATGGTTTCTTGTCAAAAAAACAAGTTGTTTTTCCTACTTCTGCCATGTCTTTGAATACCTTGTTGCGTTTTATTCGTTTGTTATGACAAACGTCCCCGCGGCTTTGCGAGGTGGCGGCTTCACTAACGTTCCTGCGGGGTAGTAACTTCCAAATTCGCACTGCCGTTGCTGCGGGCTTACTGCCGCCATCTCGCAAAACCGCCCGTTATATGCCGTTCTTTTTCATTTATTTTTCTTATATTCAATCAATTACATATAGTTAATCTTCTTTGTCAAAGTAAATTTTGTAGAATTTTCCGTTTTCGTCTTCGCAAAGTTGAATTTTTTCTCTGTCTCCGTGAATGTAAATATGGAAGTTTTTGTCAAGTTTGATAACGCTTTTGAAACTGCGTTGTTGTTTTTTTATAGCACTGTCAGAAATTTGAAAATTGTCGGCAATTTCAAGGTCGTATTTTTCTTGGTAGTTTGTTTTGAAGTTGTTAAAACTTTCGATAACTTCGGGTTGTTTTATTACTTTATTTGTAAATTCTTCAAAATCGAAATTGTCTCTTGTTTTTAAGAAATTCAGAGTGTCTTGTATAATTGTATCGCGTTGAACAGCGTTTGATTCAAATTGATTTGAAAACTCATTTTTTACAAATTCTTTGCACATTGACATCATATTTTTAGTGTTAAAATATTCGTCGCTACGTTGCCTGACGTGCAAAAAATCGTCTAACCAATATTGCGCCTCTATTCCTCTGTTTGTGTTATCAACTACTGCAACAATGTAGCCGTTTTCTTTTTCTGTATTGAAAATTAAACAGCCTTTATCTAATTTGTTGATATTTATTCCTTTTTCGCTTTCAATTTCAAAACCGTCTTCTGTTTTGTTTGGAAAAACTTTTAAAAATGTGTCTTTATTTTCCGATTTGAACAAACCAACAGAATGAGAGAAAAAAGGATTACTTTTTAATTCTTGCAGCATATAATAATTCCTCTATCGTTAATCTATATTTTAATTTTATGTTATCAATATCTTTTCGCTTTGCATTATATTGAATTTTATGTGCTGAAAAATTGCCTATTTGTCTAAAATCGTCTAAAACTTCCAACGCTTCTTTTGAAAGATTAAAAGGTTTATTACTGTTGATACAATTAATAATGTAACTCAAATTTTTGAAACCATTTCCGTCTGAAATTTCATTAATTTTACCTGAAGCTTCGTAAGAGTGAATCAACAAAATTTCTAATAATCGCCTCATTAAAACAGCACAACCATCAAAAATATTATTATTGTAAGAACCATTAATTTGCTTTCCCAATAATTCAATGTATCCTCGTGTTGATAATAGCAAGGTATCGGGTAAAATGGTATCATCGGTCATTACATCTTCATTTATTTCCTTTACAAAAGGGAATTTTTCAGACATTTCATCAATGTATTTTTGCACAGGTTTGTATGTATTGGAGGTATTCCCTTTTGTTACATTTTTTGATATGCGCAAATCATTTTTGAGATACGTTTGATTATATTTAGACAAAGCACTTTCTACAAAATAATTGTTTATTTCAGAAAGCGTTATATCAGTCTTCTGCGTAACATAGTGATACCAAACAAAAACAGTAGCATAATCCTTTTTAGGTAATTTTTCTACTATTAATTGTTGTATTATTTTTTTGAGTTTATCCATTTATTTACTTTTTCGCCATATCATATTTAATATAATTATCCCCTGCTACTGTAACTTTCAAGTTTTTTCTATCTTGTATATCAACCCAAATCTTTTTTTGGTCTGATAAACTTTGATAGATAGAGGGAACTTTTACTTGAACATCTTGATAACAGGTATAAATATGATTTATAGTAATATTTTGTTCTCCTAATATTTTTTCCAAATAATAAACAAATAACAAATTATACTCAAAATTGGTTTTTATAGAATATTGTTTATAAAAATCCGACAATGATTGTTTATTTTCTGGTTTTAAATTTAAAGAGGAAAGATATTCATATTTAATAGTATTTTTTGATTTACTGTTTGTTGTACTTTTCGTTTCTTCTTTCTTACCTTTTGAAGTACCATTTTTTAATTCATAGATATTAGGAATAGAACTATCTAAAAATGCTGTCAAAATTTGTCGGGCTACTTCTTGCCCTTCTATACGCAAACATAAATATGTTTTTTTATTTTCAACTAATTTTTTGTTTGTAGATAACCATACTCTAAAAGTATTTTCATCTAATTTTTCTCGTTTAAGAAAATTATTCAAATCTGTTCGATTTGTTTCTTGCTCGCCTTGAAATTCTTTGTAATATAGATACAGCAAAGAAATTCTACTAACAAAATCAGATTTATTTTTTGCTTTTATTCGCGTATCATTAAGAGAAATATCGCCCTCTTTGTTTTTAAAAATCCTTTCTAATGTTGCCAAATCATTTGATTTTGGTTGTTTTTCCGTTGAAACTTCTGTATGTTCTACATCTTCGATAGTTTCATTTTCGACTACATTTGCAGCAACAAGTCCTTTATTGTAAGTTTGTTTTTTAAAAGGCAACAAATTAGCAAATGTTTCTACAACATTTCCCGCAACAGCATCAGTGAAAGAAGCCTTGAAAGTTCTTTCATTTCCATTGTCTGAAAATTCAATGTTATTTGCAGCTGCATTTGTAGAATTATTTTGTGTTATTGACTTTCCACAAAAAGCACAACAGACGCTATCTTTTACAAGAGTTTTTTTACAATTTTGACACGCAATTTGACGTGTACATTTTGGGCAAAAAATTGCCTCATTTGGTAATTCTGAATTACAATAAATACATTTCATATTTGATATATTCTAATTAGTTGATTTCTTTATTATTCTTTATATTATATTGATTTTGAATGATTTAACGACTTTACATAATCTTCCATAAATTGCCAATCTGGAATACCGTCTTGGGTAATAGGAAGTTTTATTTGAGATTTATTCATCATTTCTTTATCCCACTTTCTTCCATAGTTGAAACGGTATTTTTCTTTGTGTATTAATGTACAGAAAAAAATTGCGATATATGGGTTTAGCTCAAATTTTGGATATAATACATTAACATCGTCAGTTGCCCAAAATGGTTTATCTTGATAAAATGCTTCTGCTATTGAACCATTATAACTTACTGTAATCGTATTAGAATTATGAATATGTTCGTCGTTCGATATTTTAGCAGTAATTCCATTATTTGAATCTGTTGCGCCAATGTAGTTTATATCGCCATCTATCATATCTGCCTTCGTAAGTCGTTTCCCTTTTTTTATTTCAAAAACCTCATCGTATCTAAACCATTTCCAATTAGAAGCATTTAGAGAAAATTGTTTATCAATGATTGATTCTTTTTTAAATTGAAAATCTGTAACAGAAATTTTATTCACATAATCAGGAAGTTCTGTAATATCTGGTATTAAAATGTTTTTCAATGTTTTATTTGCTTGTCTGCCATAATTGAAACGATATTTGTTGTTCTCAATAACATAAGCATAATAAAGCATTTGCTCTTTCGAGAGATTTTGTTTTGGTTTTGCGATATAAACGTCTCGT
>Ga0123357_10002572_pt1 | contig 20350 bp, 17 predicted proteins | sample TergutEmb28metaG_FD_89873 | JGI IMG/M metagenome (GOLD analysis project Ga0123357, IMG submission 89873) | Embiratermes neotenicus P4 segment gut microbial communities from Petit-Saut dam, French Guiana - Emb289 P4 | ecosystem: Host-associated > Arthropoda: Insects > Digestive system > Gut ... | reverse complement strand
GCACCCCCGGTACCCAACGGACCCGACTCGATCAGTCAGCGCATCCACCTGGCATCTATGAACGACGAATACCTGCTAAGTGTCCTGGCTGCCTAATGAAATTTCTTCACCCGATTCCCCTGGTCAAATTGTCAGGCGGATGGGTGAAGAAGGCCTCAGGAAATGCGTGACAGGGACGAAATCGGTTCATTTGATCGCTCGAAACCTGTCCCGCCGCACCCGGAACGACCCTGACCGGGGGGTTGGACGCAATCGCGCGCGGGTTTCCTGAGAGAGCTGATTTTTTTTCAATGGAATGCTGGATTGCACCGCCGGCAGGGTCATCTCCCGGCGAGGGACCCTTCGCGGTGGCGTTGGCGTGCGACACCGATGCGTCGGCAGGATGGAGCGGATATCGGGCCTTGCTCCGATTTGCCAAAGGCACTCCAGCCACGATTATCCGGGGATCCATGCCCCAGGCCGGGTGGCGGCGCGAGCCAGAACGCCAATTCCCCCCACCGGCCCCCCTGGATGAAACCCGGACTCCGGGGCGCCGCCATACCCCGCAACATGGCGGCAGTTTCTTTCCAGGGCCCAAAAGGGTGGGTCTGAATGGCGAGACTGCGAGATGCCCAGGGGATCGCGATCGGCTTCGAAGGCTGTGGGCTGTGGTTGCTGGCCTGGCTGCACAGGAACGTCTGAAATCCGGCAACCGGGAACCGGGAGGCAGGCCGCGGGCTGTGGGCGGCTTCCGCCAATCGGCGACACAGGCATGGAATCGCGTCAGAAAGTCGTTGCGGACCGGTATGTCAGGGAATCGCGGGCGCTCTCGCCACAGACGCAAAGGATACCTGAGGTCACGACAATCGCGAAGCAGCATGGGTTCCTCACCGGGACGTCCTGCCGGGGGAAAATCATCGTTCACCGGCGATCAGGATCTTGTCCGCGCATTGCCGCGGGATGGCGGCACGCGTCCTCGGATCTGTCCGTGAGCAGGGCAGGGACAACGGCGCATTGTGCAGACGAACGACGGCGGCTCTGGGGTCGCCCTGGTGGCGTGGGCGCTGGACCGGCATGGACTGAAAATCGGCCACTGGGTCAATGCCGGAATATGCGACAGTATCAACAGCCGGAAGTCGCAGCCGGCCCCGGCCCTGAGTGCCTGAGAGCGGCGCAGCATCTATTCCCGGGTGGGGGCGCCAGCGATGTGTCGGGAAGGATGCCGTGGAGCTGCCGATGCGGGGACAATCCGCTCTGGCGTCCATGCTGCAGCGAGGCGCTGGGCCTCACGGATCTCGGTTTCGGACATTTTTGATGCCACCGCGTCGCGGTACCTGGCGTAGAGACTGCGCATTTCACCGCTGGCGCGTGACGCTGCCAGGTTGAGCCATTTATAGGCCAGGACCGGATCCGGCGCGATGCCGTGGCCCTTGTCATACATCAGGCCCAGCCTCGCCTGTGCAAAGGGATCACCAAGAGCGGCGCCCCGGGCATAGAGACGGATCGCCAGGTCATAGGCCTGTGGCGCGCCATAGCCCTGTTCATGGAGGAAGCCGAGCAGGCCCAGCGCCCTGGCGTTGCCGGCTCCGGCGAGCGGTGCCAGTTCGTCAAATGCGAGGACATAGTCACCCTGCCGGAAGGCGGCGGATGCCCGCGACAGCGGGTCCGCCCGCAGCCCGGTAATCCCGGCGGCGGAGACCAGCAACACCAGGAGCAGCGGCGCGCCCCATGGCCGCCGTGCCCAGCGTCGGAGAGCTTCAGTGGAAGCTTGTGGTGACCGCTGCATTGGTCTTTCTCGTCACAATCTCGCCGCGGAATTTCGAGCGCAGTTCCTCGGCCACGTTATGGGCATCCGAGCCGTCGCGGATGATCTGCGGGCGAATGAAAATGATCAGCTCGGTGCGCTGGGTGGTGTTGCTCTGGTGACCGAAGGCATCGCCAAGACCCGGGATCTGATCAACCAGGGGGATGGTATTGCGGTTGCCGCTCTGCTGCTCGCTGATCAGGCCGGCGAGAAGGACGGTCTGGCCGTTGGCCACCGAAATCTGGCTCTTGACCCGGCGCTCCGACACTGTCGGCGTCAGGCTGTTGGCACTCGTCGCCGGCACATTGCTGATCTCCTGCTCGATGTCGAGCCGGACATTGCCGTTGCCGCTGACGCGCGGGGAGACGCGCAGGATGATGCCGGTGTTGCGGTAATCGATGGTATTGACGACGGTGTTGTTGGTGGTCAGCACGGTGGCGCTGCCGGTCGACACCGGGACCACGTCGCCCACCTGCAGCGTCGCTACCTGGTTGTTGATGACCACCAGCGACGGATTGGAAAGGACCTTCACGCTGGTCACGGCATGCAGTGCGTCCAGAATGACGCTGGGCTGGGTTTCGGAGCCGATCAGGAAGTTGAAGCCGGGGAAAGCCCGATTGATGAAGGCATTGGCCACCGTGCCTGCCAGCGCCGCGCCGGTTGTGGGGTCGACGCTGGTGGTGGCCGGGCCCGTGGCCTGTGTGTTGAGGATGGAGCCGGTATTGGCTTTCAAGCCGAGATTGCGACTGGTCAGGTAGGATTGTACGCCATAGGACAACTGGTTGTTCAGCGTCACCTCGGCGATGGTGGCGTCAAACGCGACCTGCAGTTGTGGCCGGTCGATCTGGATCAGGGTCGATTCGATGATCCGGTAATTGCTCTGGTCGGCATAGATCAGCAGGGCGTTGTTGACGGTATCGGGCGTGATGCGGACGCCTTTCATCAGGCGCTGCCCGCCGCCGCCGCCGCCGCCGCTGCGGTCGTCGTCGGCAGAGGCGTCGCCCGAGCGGCTTTTGTCGGAGCCATCGCTGCTCATGGATGAGCCGAAGCCTGTAGTCGTGCCGGCTCCGGTGCGGGTGGCGGAGCCGATCGTGGAGGTTGAGGAATTGTTGTTGAGGGAAAGGCGGTCGCTGCTCGAGGTCGAGCTGGTTCCGGAGCCGGGCGCGAGCGGATTGTCAGCGCCGCCGAGAAGGTTCGACGAGGATGAGCCGCCGAGGAACATATCGGTCAGGATGCGCGCGATCTGGCGCGCCTCGCCATATTTGATGTGGTAGACGTGGACCGCGGTCCGGCTGGTGTCGTTGCGGTCGAGCCGCCGGATCCAGGTCGCGGCGGAGCGCAGCATCTCCGCCTTCCGGGTGACGACCATGATGGCATTGAGCCGGGCGACCGGCATGAATTTGATGACGTTCTGGCTGAGGCCGTTTTCCCCGGAATCGACGATCTTTTCCAGTTCGGCGATGATCGGAGCGGGGGAACCGCTGTCGATCGGGAAAATGCCGACCGACTGACCGTGCATCCAGTCGACGTCGAAGCTCACTACGGTGTCGACGGCGGCGCGGCGCTCCGGTCCTGTGCCCTGGATGAGAATGAGGTTGCGTGCCGAGTCGGCGCGGACCGAACCGGGCTTGGTGGCAAAACTGTCGATCAGTTTCAGGACCGTCGGGGCCGACACATAGCGCAGCGGCACCACCGAGACCCCGAATCCGGGCTCCGGGGTGGCGCTGACACTGTCGATGTGCCCGGCACCGACGGCGTCGCCAAGGGGGGCCAGGCGATAGCCGTTGCTGTCGCGCAGCAGTACCACGCCGCTCAGTCGCATGGCGTTCTCGACTACGAAAATGATATCGGATTTCGGCACCGGCCGCGCCGATACCAGGCTGACCGTGCCCTGGACGCGCGGATCGATGGTGTAGTTCACATGCAGGATGTCGCCGAGCGCGACCTTGGCGACGGTGGCGACGGGAGTATTCTCAAAATTGAGATCGAAACCACCACCACTCGCGACCATCTGCGGGCGATCGTCCGCCGCGACGGTTGCTTCGGAGCCTTCATAGATAGCGGCGTTGGCGTCAGTGCCGGCGTGACCGGCGCTGACGCCAGCGCCACTCACCGGCTGCGGCAGGCGCGGCGCGATGTCAATCGAGCGCACCTTGTCGATGATGTCGATCTGTGTCGAATCGACTCCTCCGCGCAGCGCTGAGGAACCGCAGGATGCCAGGAAGGTCATCGCAATAACGGCGGTTACAGCGCTTGCACAACGATGAATAAGGGGGTACCGGCCAATGCTGCCGACGCGTACCATAACTCGAATTCGCCATTTCTTCTGTGCGGTGGATGGTCCGCAACGCCTGACTTCAAATCTGGCGATTCATTTATCAAAGAAATATGACAGAAATAATTCATCCCTCCCTCCCGCAGGCGGGGAGACCCGCAGCGATGGCGGACAGCCGCGCGTGCGTTGCCAGAAAGCGGGAGGTTGTATCTGGAGAAAATGCCGGAGACCTTACGATTGCGAATCGTTCGTGCGGTGGACAGGACGGATTTTCAACTGATTTTAAGAAGCCTCTTTTCTCTTTTCTTTTCACACGTCTCCGGGTCGGTTCGAAAGCGGTTGTGGCGGCTCGGCACCGAAGGGCGCGCGGGCCTTGAAGGGCAGGCCGCAGGGGGAGGAAGATCCGAAAAAATGTCCGCATCGACGTGAGCTGCGGTCCGCTGCGGACAGCTGGGTGTCCGGGCGCCGCGCGTCCCCTGCAAGATCGGTCATGGGGTCTGGTTTCGCTGTCACGGTGGTTTCGCATGGCTGTCACATTCCGGGTTGATAACGTCTGCCTGGAGGTGAATCGGCAGGATGACGACTCGCCGGTGGGGCCGTTGGTGGCAGCGGGAAGTCCCGACCTCTGTGGCAGGAAAACAAGATGACCCGCGGATCGTCCTCGCAGTTTGCTGATTATCTCCGGCACCACAGGCATCTGATCGAAGCCGACGGGCCTGCGCCCGGGGGCAGTGGCAGTGGGCTTGCTGGCGAGCGGCTTTATCGGCGGACTGAACTTTCGCCAGCCGAATTCGCCGATGAAGCAGCGCGTTTCTTTGCTTTGAAGCGTGTCACGCTGCAGGAACTGATGGCGGCGGAACCGCTGGTAAGCGAGTTCACGCCGCGTTTTCTGCGTGAGACGCTGGTCTATCCCTGCAGGACCGGGGAGGGGGAGGCCATGCTCGCCGTCGCCGATCCCGGTGACGAGGCGGCGCAACGCGCCGCGGAGATCGTTCTCGGGCCCGATGTGGTGATCCGGGTTGCGACATCCGAGGATCTGGCGGTGATCGTCAACGAACGGCTTGGCGAAGACGATGTCGGGCCCGAGGATGATGTGACGCCGTCGCTGCGTGACGACGATATCGAGAGTCTGCGGGATCTGGCGAGCGGGGCTCCGGTGGTCCGCGCCGTCAACGATCTGCTCGAAAAGGCGGTCGAACTTCGCGCCAGCGACATCCATATTGAACCCTTCCTCGCCGGCCTGACGGTGCGGCTGCGCGTCGACGGGCTGCTGCGGCCGGTGGCGGCGCCGGCCGGTGTGTTGCCCCAGGCGGTGATTTCCCGGATCAAGATCATCGCCAATCTCAATATTGCCGAGCGGCGGCTGCCCCAGGATGGCGCCGCCCGACTGCGTGCCGGGCGCTCCGATATCGACATCAGGGTCGCGATCATGCCGACGCAGCACGGCGAGACGGTGGTGATCCGGATTCTGCCCAAGGATCGCGGCCTGCTCATGGTCGACCGGCTCGGATTTTCAGGGGCCGATGAGAGCCGGTTGCGCCGTCTGCTGAAACTGCCCCATGGCATGATCATCATCACCGGGCCCACCGGCAGCGGCAAGACGACGACGCTGGCGACGATCCTGTCGGTTCTCAACGAACCGACGCGCAAGATCCTGACGATTGAGGATCCGGTGGAATATGAGATCCCGGGCATCAACCAGTCGCAGATCAGGCCGGGAATCGGCCTGACGTTCGCCGCGGCGCTGCGTTCTTTCGTACGCCAGGATCCCGACGTGATCATGGTCGGAGAGATCCGCGATGCGGAGACGGCCCATGTCGCCGTCCACGCTGCGCTCACCGGACATCTGGTCCTGACGACGCTGCATACCGAAACCGCAGCGGCGGCGGTACCGCGCATGCTCGATCTCGGCGTCGAAGCCTATCTGCTGCGCTCCGTGCTGCGCGGCGTGATCGGCCAGCGCCTGGTGCGCCAGCTGTGTGAGCGCTGCAAGGCACCGCATCCGCTTGATGACAGCGACTTCGGCGGCGATCCGCGGCTTGAAGCCGTCGGGTTTTGTGACGGTGAGACCCTCCATCAGGCTGTGGGCTGCGAACGCTGCGGCGGTACCGGCTATCGCGGCCGGCTCGGCATTTTCGAACTGCTGGAGGTCAATGCCGGGATCCGTGAGCTGATCGCAGAGAAGACCGACGGGTTGAGGATTGACGAAGCGGCAATTCAGGCCGGGATGACGACAATGCTTGATGATGCGGTGGCCAAATGCCGGCTCGGCCAGACCTCGGCTTGCGAGATCTTCCGTGTGACAACGATGCGGTGACGTGGTGCCAGATTTCCGTTACCGGGCCCTGACGCAGAGCGGTGAGATTGTGGAGGGAGCGATCACCGCGCCGACGCGCGCTGAAGTAGAGCGCCGGATCGAATATCTGCAGTTGCTGCCGATCGAAACCGTGGAGGACAGGCGGGGCGGTGGGTTTCAGGGCCTGATCGGGCGGCCCAGTGCTGCGGAAATAACCACCTTCACCGGGGATCTGGCCCTGCTGCTCAAGGCGGGGGCGCGTCTCGACGATGCCCTGGAACTGCTCTCCGGCGACGCCGACGTCGGACGGATGCGGCCTGTGGTGAGCCGGCTCCACGGTGCCATTTTCGCCGGCCGGAGTTTCGCCGATGCGGTCGCGGATCATCCGGCACTGTTTCCGCCGATCTACTGTGCCCTGGTGCGGGTGGGCGAAGTCTCGGGCTCGCTCGACGAGGTTCTGGGTGCGCTGGCAGCCGAACGGGCGCGTTCCGAAGAGATGCGGCGCAAGCTCACCGATGCTGTGCAGTATCCGGCTTTCGTGCTCTTTGCCGCCAGTGCGGTGATGCTGTTCTTCATCCTTTTCGTGCTGCCGCAGTTTTCGACCGTGCTGGGTGATTTCGGGACAAAGTCGGACAGCACGCTGGGGACGCTGATCGCACTGTCTGATTTTCTGCGGGCGAATGGCACTGCGGTGATGACCATCGCCACTGCGGTGCTGGCCGGGGCGTGGGCGCTGCTGCGTCGAGCCGCCGTGCGTGCGGCCCTGGTCGCGATGCTGTCCCGCCTGCCGGGGATCGGCGTGATCTTTCAGTATTATCGCACCAGTCTGTTTTGTCGCAATATCAGTGTGCTGCTGGAAAGCGGCGTCAATCTGACGGCGACGCTGCGGATCCTCGTCGATATCATGGCCGCGACCGGAGATGCGAAAATCTGGAGCGCGGCGGCGGACCGGGTGCGCCACGGCGGCAGGCTGTCGGATGCGCTTGCGGCCGCAGACGGCCTGCCGCCGATGGCGCTGCGCATGCTCCGGCTCGGTGAGGAAACCGGGGAGCTGCCTTCCCTGGCGGGGCGGGTGGCGCAGTTTTACGAAGCCAAACTGCAGCGCGGCCTCGATCGTGTCGCCGCCATCGTCGGGCCGCTGGCCATCATCGCAATCAGCGCTGTCGTCGGCGGATTGATCGTATCGGTCATGACGGCACTGCTCTCCGTCACACAACTTGTCCAGTAGGGGGCCATGATCCTGATGTCGCGCAAAACCATCCTCACAGGAAGAGATTCCCGCGTTGCCGGCGAAGCCGGGTTCACCCTGGTTGAAATGCTGGTTGTGATCGCGATCATCGGACTGATCATGGGGCTGATCGGTCCCCGCGTCCTCAATTACCTCAGCGAGTCGAAAGTCAAGGCGGCGCGGATCCAGATGCAGAGTTTCGCCAGCGCCCTTGATCTCTATTATCTCGACGTCGGCCGCTATCCTACCAGTGCCGAAGGGCTTGCGGGACTGGTGCATCAGACGCCGGGCGTGGAGGTCTGGAACGGGCCCTATCTGAAGGGAGGCAAGGTCCCGCAAGACCCCTGGAACCATCCTTATGTTTATCGCGTGCCCGGCGGGAATGGACCTTACGACATCATCTCCTACGGTTCGGACGGACAGGAGGGAGGCAGCGGTCTTGCCGGAGACATTTCCCTGGATGCCACAGCGGCGAGGAACGACTGAGGATGGGCAATCGCAGCCGGCGCGGCTTCACTCTGCTCGAGATGGTCTGTGTGCTGGCCATCGTCGGGTTGATGGCTTCCGTGCTGTTGCCGGTGATGCCGCGTGCCACCTCGCGATCGCGTCTTGAGTCCTGTGCGGTGGAGATCGCCACCCTCCTCAAGGGCGATCGCAACGCGGCGATGAGCCGCGGCGACAGTGTTGCGACGCGGGTCGATGCCGCCGGGCGCAGGATTGCCTCGGGCGCGTCCCGGGTGGTGGTGGAACTGCCGGGCGATGTGCGGCTTGATGCCGTGTTGCCTCAGACCTGCGGGCAGCAGGCGGCGCGATCGACCATCCGCTTTTTTGCCGACGGCAGTTCCTGCGGCGGAAGTATCGCGCTCCGCCGTCTGGAGTGGACTTATGCGATTGAGGTCAACTGGCTGACCGGAAGGGTCGAAATTGTCGCTGCTGCCATCCATTGAACGGCGCGATGCCGGCTTCATGCTTATCGAGGTGCTGGTGGCCCTGGCCATTGTTGCGGTCTCATTGGTTGCCATCGGTTCGGTGATGGCCGGCAACGTGCGTGCGGTGCGGGCGCTGGAGCGGCGTGTGGCGGTGACGCAGATCGCGCGCCGGGTGATGGCGACCGCAATTCCGCCACGCGCCGCGCTTCGTCAGGGGACATGGTCGGGGGAGGACGAATTCTGTCACTGGAGCATCGAGGTCAGCCCGCCTGGCGAACTCGCGGCTGATGCGCCCCAGGCGCAATGGGTGCCGCAGATCGTGAGGCTGCGGATTGAATCCGCCGGAGCGGTGGTCGCCGACATCAGCAGCGTCCGACTGACCCCACGAGCGGCTGAGCGATCTGGCGAGTGAGGATCTTCATGTGCCGGAAACGTGAAGCTGAGCGCGGCGGAACATTGATTGAGGCCATCGCCGCCCTGGCGCTGATGGGGCTGGTGCTGTCGGCACTGGCGACGATCACGGCGCAGTGGCTGCCGAACTGGCGCCGCGGCTTTGGCCGCATCGAGCGCGCCGAGAGGATCGGGATCGTATTGCAGCGGATCAGTGCCGACCTGGCGGCGGCGGAATATGTTCCGCCAGGCCGTGATACGCGTCGTCCGCTTTTCGACGGATCGCCGTCCGCAGTGGTCTTCGTGCGCACGGCGATCGGACCGAATGCGCCGGCGGGACTTGAGGTGGTGCGTGTCGGTGCCGGCGGAGAGGGGGAGGGCCGCGTCACGCTGCGCGAGCGGGCCCGGTTCACGCCGCTCGCAGGGGGGCGGTCGTGGCTGGAACATCTGCATTTTGAGAATCCGGTCAGACTCTGTGCCGCTCCGCTGCAGCTGTCCTTTGCCTATGCCGGTCCTGACCGGGTGTGGAAAAGCACGTGGCGCAACGAAGCCCGGCTTCCGGCAATGATGCAGCTGACGATGCGCGAGGAGGGGCGTGACGACGCTTCGGTGTCGACTGTGGCGGTCATTCACGCCCAGATGGCGGGCAGCTGTCTGAGCGAGGACGGGCAATGCGAGGACGGTGCGGATGCGACTGGCGGGGCCGCCAGCGCGCCACCCGTGGCAGGGCAGGAGGGACAGCAATGATGCGGGACGGATCCGGCAGGAGTGGCGGCGAGCAGGGTTTCGCGCTGGTCGCAGTGTTGTGGATCGTGCTGGCGCTGTCGTCGCTGGCGCTGATTTTCGCGGCCTATGTCTACGCCTCCGAGCGTGGCGTTGCGGTCAGCGACAGGGCGCTGAAAACCGAGGCGCTGCTGTCGGCGAGTCTTGAATTGACAGCCTGGAAGCTGAACCTGGGCAACGAAAAGGACCGGCCGGCGCAGGGCTCGTTCCGCTTCAGCATGAATGGCGCCGATGTCGCTGTGACCTTCATCTCCGAGGCGGCGCGGATCGACGTCAATTTTGCATCCCGGGAAGTGCTGGCCGCTCTTTTTGTCGCGGTCGGTGGCAACAGGGAGGTGGCCGGGGCGGCTGCCGATCGCATCATCGGCTGGCGCAGCCGTCCGGCCGCTGCCGGGGTCAGCCAGGAAGAGGCGTTTTATGAACAGGCAGGTTACGCCCCACGGCTGGCGCCTTTTGCCCATGTCAGCGAACTGGCGCTGGTGGCCGGTCTGCCGGCGCCGCTGCTTGAGCGAGCCCGGCCCTTTGTGACGGTGTTCAATGGATCGGGCGAGGTTGACGCGACGATTGCCGCCCCTGAAGTGGTGGCCGCTGTGGCGGCGCCGACGCCCGGTGCGGCGCCGACGCCGGATGGGGCTGCGGCGGCAACGCCTGGGGCGACAAGCCGACGCTATCGCGTTGAGACGGCCATTCGTTACCGCAATGGCGGTGAGACAGATGCGGAAATCGTGATCGCGCTGACGACGAAAGACGAGCCCTATCGTGTGCTGTCGTGGCAGGACGACGTGCGGCGGGAACACAGCGGATTCGGACTGCGGAGGCCGTTGTGACGATGTTGTCCGAGGGCCGGCAGGCCTTTGATCAATGGATCGCTGCTGTCGCGCAGGCTTGCGACCGGCTGGCCGGCGTGATGTTTCGTGCCCGCCGCATCGTGCTTGAGCAGGATGGTGACGGCAGCTTCACCGCCAGTTTGCCGGCGGTGAAGAGCGGGGTGCAGCTGTCCGCTTTCGCGTTCCGGCTGGAGGGGGGCGGTGCCGTCCCGCCCCTGCCACCGGAATGGAAAACGGTGTTTCGCGGCAGCCATGTTGAGGTTGGCCTGGAGAGTGGCCATGTTCTGGTCCGTCACATCGACTTGCCGGCTCAGGCGGCTGGCTTTCTCAGCGGCATGATTGCCGCGCAGATTGATCGCCTGACCCCCTGGGACGCCAGTGATGCGATTTTCGGTCGCGGCCAGCCCGCCGCGATGGCGGAAAACCGCATCGAGGTCGCTGTCGCGGCGACATCCAAGCGGGCGGCAGCTCCGTTGCTGGAGCTGGCGAAATCGCTGCATGTGGCTTCGCTGACGATCGGCACCAGGATTGAAGGGGGGGATGGCGCCGCACAACATGTGGTGATGCATGATGAAGTGCTCGACAGCCGGATCCCGGCCCGGCTTGAAGGTTGGCTCCGGACACTGGTGCTCGGGCTGGGGGTGGCCGCCCTTGCTGCGACGCTCGCTGCGGCCTATGTCGGCGGATCGCTGCAGTCGGAACTGGAGGATCTGCAGCAGCAGCTGTCCCGACGCAGCGCGGCGCTGCGCCACGATGGCGGCGGGGCGGCATCCGGCCTCAGCCTGGTCAGCAGACGCAAGCTGGGGACGCCCTCGAGTGTCATCGTGCTCGAGACCCTGTCGCGGCTGTTTCCCGATTCCACCTATGTGACGGAACTGCATATCGAAGGCGGCCGGATTCAGCTCATCGGCATGACCCAGGATGCGCCGTCCCTGATCCGTCTTCTCGAGCAGTCGTCGCAGTTCAGCCAGGCCATATTCTTCGCGCCCACTACCCGGGCGGCGAATGAGACCGCCGAGCGCTTCCATATCGAGGCTCACATCAACGCATCTCCTGGTTCCGGGACATGAGAGTGTTTTTCACACGATTACGAGCCGCGATTTCGGCGCCATTGCCGGCGGCCGCGATCTATCTCGCGGTAATGACCGGTTTGTCCCTTGTGCTGGCGACGGCGCTTGGCACCCTGGTCGAGCAGCGCAGCGATGTCGCCGCGGCCGCGGCGGCGCTGGAGCAGATGCAGCGCCGCCAGGTCGGGGACGGCATGGCCGCAGCAACGACGGCGCACGCTTCGCCCTTTCTGGAGGGGGCGACGGTGACGGTTGCGGGGGCGGGCCTGGTGGAACGTGTGGCCGGCTCAGTGATCCAGTCCGGTGGGAAAATTCTGTCGACCCAGCTGGATGTGCCCAACGCGCCAGCGCGGGCGGGGTCGGTCACCATGATTGCGAGTTGCGAGGTCGACCAGCCGCAGCTGCAGCAGATCCTTTACGATCTCGAAGCCGGGATGCCGCTTCTCGTGGTCGATCAACTGGCGGTGCAGGCGGCGGTCGCCGGGGGGCGGCCGGGCACGGAAAAGCTGCAGGTCCGCCTGGCGGTATCGGGACAATGGCGCGGGGCAAAATAGAAATGGCAGCGAGATCAAGCGTTTTTGGCCTGGGGCTGCTGGCAGCGAATCTCGCTGTGGCTGCAGCTGCGGTCGCCAGCACGGCGATGGAGGCGCGGTCCGCTCCGGCCCGCCCTGAGACCGTGGCGGCATCGGGCGTGGCGTCGGAGTTGTCACGTGCCAATCCGCTGCGCAACATTCCGTTGTCGCAATTGACGGCGACGCGGGAACGCCCGCTGTTTTCGCCGTCGCGAAGGCCGCCGCCGCCGGTTGCGGTGGCCGCGCCCGCTGTCGTCAGGCCACAGCCGCCGAAGACTGTAATCCGGCCGCCGTCGCTGGCGCTGGTCGGAACCATCATTGGCGAGGACGAGGCTTTCGCCATCTTCCTTGATCCGGCAGGCAAGGCGGCGTTCCGCCTCCGGATCGGCGAAGATCATCAGGGCTGGCGCCTGCAGTCGATCCAGACCCGGGAAGTCAGAATGGGAAATGGCGAGCAGGCCGCAGTGCTGACGCTGCCGCAGCCCGGTGCCGGCAGTGGAGAGACCCGGCTGGAGCAGCAGCGCTCCCGGGAGGTCCCGGTGGCGCAGCAGCGCTAGATGCAGACACCGCAGCCGGCTTTGGCGCACCGTGCTGCGCCCGCCGCCTGGTCTTGCCAACATGCGCCTTACCAGAACATTGCTGTCAGGTACTCAAGCATCAGCGTCACCAGCAGACCGGCGGCGAGAAAGGGACCAAAGGGCAGGGTGGTCCGGAGTGTCATCTTCTGTCCTGCCAGTTGGAGGCTGAGGGCGGCGACCAGGGCACTGAGACTGGCAATCAGCAATAACAGCGGGACGCCGGCGAGGCCGACCCAGACCGTGGCGGCGGCGAGAAATTTGACGTCGCCAAGACCAAGCCCGTCGCGGTGGCGCAGGGCGCGGTAGAGTCGCTGCAGCAGAAAGAAAAGGATGCCGGCGACGGTGCCGTGGATGGCGGCCTCCGCGCCGGCCCCGGCCCCGTCGCGGATGACGGCGAACGCCAGGCCAAGAACCGCGACTGAAAGATTGAGCCGGTCGGGAAGGATGCCCTGGCGCAGGTCGATGACGGAGAGCGCGCCGCAGAGCAGGCACAACAGGGCATAGGAGAAAGGAAACAGGAGGATGGCGTGTTCATTCAACATGCGTTCATGGTGTTTCCAGGGCCTGGCAGAGGTTCCGGCACCATGTCGGTTCGGCCGGCGTTTCGCCAGAGAAATCGCACCTCCCCGGAATCATTCCGGAGTGACATCGTGCTGTCATAAAACCGCATAGAAAGAACCCTACTGGGTTACAGCCTGGAGAACTCGGGACGGCTTTCTTGTTGTCGGGAGGTGCGGTCAATGGTGGAGACGGCGCGCGTGAAGGGACTGGTCAGTGCGGTCGGCGATGCGCCTGCACCGCCTCAATCCATGAGGTTGCGGTGGATCGGTGCCGGAATTGGTTCGCTCAGTCTCCATTTCGCCGTCGTGGCGCTGGCCTGGGCGCATCTTGGCGTCGATGTCAATGATGGCGATCTCGGAGCCAACGCCATCGAAGTGGCGGTGGAGATGGAGGCACCGCAGTCTGCCAATGACGATCTCCCACCGGGGCCGGGGAGCGAGGCCTCAAAGGCGGCGGCGGAAGTGGCGGAGCAGAAGGGGGAGATCCGGGTGAGCGAGCAGCCGACCGCAGTGGATGAGACCCGCGACGCAGCTGCGGACCCGACTTCGGAGAAGAGAGAAACGCCCAGGGATGAAGAGGCGCCGGTGAAAACCGAGGCCAGCCGGGCGCAGAGCGATTCGGAAGCCACCGCGCGCAAGTCGCTGGACGACAAGGCGACCGTGTCGACGGTCGTGAAAGCGCCGCATCCGGGCATCGGCAAGGATCCGCAGATCATCACCGCCAGCTGGGGCCGCAGGATCACCGCCTATCTGGAGCTGCACAAGCGCTTTCCCGAAGGCAGGAACAGAACCGGGAAAGTCGGGATCAGCTTCGTGGTGGATCGCCGCGGCAAGCTGGTGTCGGTCGCTGTCGAGAAATCGTCCGGAGACAGCAGTTACGATGCCGCCGCGATTTCGATGATCCAGCGCTCGGATCCGGTGCCGCCGGCACCGGGCGAGCTTGAGGGCGCGGAGTTTGCTTTCAGCCTTGATGTCAATTTCGACATTTCGGAACGGAAGAGACGTTCCTGAGTTACGTTCTCCACGATCGCGTCAGTGGGGATCGTTGGGGGGCAATCCTCAATCCTCCGTCCGTGCACCCGTTTGCGATCTGTGCGGGCTGGGATGGGTGCGATGTCGGATAAGTCCCGTCGCATCCGGCAGGCGATGCGCAGATCCGCAAAACGGCCGCACCTCGGTCGGGGCTGCATCGGCGGTTTAAGTGCTTGTACTTTCATGGTTCCCTCGACCACCGCCGGCAGGCACGACGGTGCCATGCTCTGTTCTTTGCGATTTGCGAGGCGGTTGACGTTCCACGCTCCCCTGGAACGCGTGCCGCGCGGCCAGGAGACAAAGACTGTGCTGAAAGAGGCTGCGGCAGGACATTTACCGCCTGCCGGAGCGTTGCGATCTTCTGAAAATCGTCCCCTTCACCTCCCGCGGGGGTGATTTTTCCGGTTCTTCCGGCTCCTGGCGGCGGAGAGCAGATTTTTCCCCCGCCTGAGCTGGCGTGTAACGGAAACGTCATCGTGCCGACATGCAGCGCATGTTATCGCGCTGCAACGGAAAGAGCAGCCACCATCATGTGATAGTGGATAGTGAGGAGATGACAATGTCCCGTCTTGAATTTTGTCGGGGTACGACGGCAATCGTCGGGGCGCTGGTGCTGATGACCTGCACCACGCTGTCTTTCGCCAATAATGGTGGTACGAATAACGGCGGCACGAATAATGGTGGTGCATCCAACAGCAACGGCGGCACCAACAACGGCGGCACCAATAACGGCGGAGCCGTCAACAGCAACAACGGCGGCACGAATAATGGCGGCACCAATAACGGCCAGGGCAATGCGGCGATGCCGCAGGGGGCGGATTCGACCCGGATCGTCGGTCCGCAGGACGATGGATCAATCGTTGCGTCGAGCAACCAGACCCTGACCCCCGCAGGAACGCTGGTCAATCTGGGCGAGCCGCTGCTGGCGAAGGCGGTGGCGGTGAACCCGGTAAACCGGACCGCCGCGGTGCTGCTGATGAGCGGACCGGCCGATGTCGTTGTGTTCAGCACCACGACCGGAGCCGTGATCCAGAAATTCACCAGCGGCAGTGCGGCGAATGGCTCGTTCAACGGCATCGCCTATTCGGTGGATGGCACCAAGCTGTTCTACAGCCAGGACAACAACCACTTCGTCACGGCCAGTGTCGACCCTGCCAGCGGCATGCTGACGCCGCTGTCGAGTCTCGCGTTGCCGACGGTGGCGCAGGCCTTTCCCTCCCACCCGTTCGCGTTCTACAATGCGACATCGATCAACGCTGGCGGAATTGCGGTTTCTGCGGACAAGTCGCATGCCTATGTGGCGCTGAACGCCGCCAATTCACTCGGTGTGGTCAATCTGACGAGCGCGGCGCTGGAGGCCCAGATTCCAGTCGGCAATGCGCCGAACAGCGTCGTGATCAGCCCCGATGGCCGTATCGCCTATGTCAGCAATGAAGGCGGCAGGCCGGCGCAGGCCGGAGAATACACCAACCCGTCGGACGGCACGGCCATCGTCGCCGACCCCAACGATGCCTTCGCCACCACAGGTACGGTGTCGGTGATTGATCTTGCGACCAATACGCAGGTGGCGACCATCGATGTCGGCCTGCATCCCGCCGGGATGACTGTTTCCGGCCCGAACCTCTATGTCACAAATTCCTATAGCGACACCGTTTCGGTGATCGACATGGCGTCGAACAAAGTGGTTCGGACAATTGATGTCGGGGTGCCGATCCCGGTCGCGAAGAACCCGGGCAAGGGGAATAACGGAAACGGCCAGGCCGTCGCGTCCGACCATCCCTTTGGCTCCGGGCCGAACGGAATCGTGGTGGTCGATGGCGTGACCGCCTATGTCACGCTCGGTCAGGCCAACGCTGTCGCTGTGGTCAATCTCACCGACCGGTCCGACAGCCCGGTCGTCGGCTATATCCCGACCACCTATTTCCCGACCTCCATTGCCTATGATGCCGCCGGCAGGCAGCTTGTGACTGCGGACTCCAAAGGTCTCGGCACCTCAATGATGGCTGGGAGCGCAGAAGGCGTGCCAGCCTCCGCTGGCGCATTCAACACCCACAACGAGTCCGGGCGTGTCAGCCTGATCCCGCTGCCGAATGCGAAGCAGCTGGCGCAGTTCACGCAGCAGGTGATGGACAATAATCACTGGAGCAGCCTCAATCCGAATATTCAGGTGGGACCGGATTATGTCGACAAGTCGGCGCAGCCGGTGCCGGTGCCGAAGCATATCGGCGAGCCATCGAAGATCAAACACGTCTTCCTGATCATCAAGGAAAACCGAACTTACGATCAGGTTCTTGGTGACCTGCCGCAGGGCCGCGGGGATCCCGGTATTGCCATCTTTGCCAACGCCACGCCGAACCAGCACGCTCTCGTCAGGCGCTTTCCGCTTCTCGATAACGTCTATGCTCCGAGCCGGCAGTCGGCGGATGGCCATCAGTGGATCGTGGGGTCTGGATCGTTCTACTCGAACGACATCCAGTCGCCGGACTGGATCCGCAGTTATCCCTATACCGGCAATGATTCGCTGACCAATACGCCGCAGGGCTTTCTGTGGTCTGCGGCCCTGAAGAAGGGTCTTTCCGTCAGGCTGTATGGCGAATACGCCCTTGATTCAAAGGTTCAGAACAACCCGGCAACCGGCAAGGCCTATGCCTGGGGCGACTTCTACAACACGGCGCTCTGTATCGAGGGCAAGATCGCAGCTTCTACCTGCGCGACCCTGACCCAGGTGCCCTTTGGCGCAGTCAGCGAAAGCGCGCAGGCACCGTCTGCCGACCGGATCCTTGATCGGCAGTATGTCACGTTCAATATGGGCGTTCCCGACCAGTTCCGGGTGGATTACTGGCTGCCGGTGTTCCAGCAGCAGGTTGCCAGCAACACGGTGCCGAACCTGACGATCATGCAGCTGGCGAACGATCACACCAACGGCAGCAGCGCGAGTTATCCGGCTCCGGTCGGCTATCAGGCGGACAACGATCTCGCTCTCGGGCGGGTCGTGGAAGCCATCAGCAACAGCGGGATCTGGGGCGAATCGGCGATCTTCGTGGAGGAAGACGACACGCAGGATGGCGTCGACCACATCGACAGCCACCGCATGACGGCCTATGTGGTCAGCCCCTGGACCGTCGCGCCGCAGGCCGTCAATCAGGGCAAGGTGATCCACACGACCTACACGCAGGAGAACATCAACCGTACGATCGAAAACATCCTCGGGATCGAGCCGCTGACCCAGTTCGATCTCGTCGCCTCGCCGATGTTCGACGTGTTCGGCCAGGTTGCCGATCAGACGCCGTTCAGCCATGTTAACGCGACGGTTCCGCTGAACCAGAGTGGGACCGGCACCTACCTTGGCTGGAGCGGCCTCGGTGCGAGCTATGGGGAACTGAATATCGGTCCGGTTCAGAGGGCCTGGGTGGATGCCAATGACGGGATGATCAAGGGGGCGATCACCCGACCCGACTCGGTCGACGTGAGCTTCCTCAATCACTCGATCTGGTATTCGGCGACAGGTTGGACACGGCCCTATCCCGGGGAAAAGGAAGTGTTGATGCCGGCGCAGTTTGTCCGGGCCGCTGCGCAAAAGCCGCCGACGGATCGTGACGGCGACGACGACTGAGTTCGGGCAACCGGAAGGGGAAAGGCCGGGGGGCAGGCATCCGGGAGCGGTGTTTCGGATGCCTGCCGGCTGTCGTTGAATGCTGTGGCATCGGGGCCGGAGAGGCTGAGGCCAGACCGGCGACGGCCCGGCGCGGAATGTTCTTCACGTACCGGCCTCGGGCCCGGTGCGGCGGGCGTTGTCCCCTTCACAGGATGGCTGGGGGGCAGGCGCTGGATCCCAAGGCCTCAGCTGAGGAGTCGAAGCGGGGATGGCCTGTGGTCTTGCGCCGGGGAGGCTCGACGGCGGGAGTGCGATCCCGGGCCTTGAGCCTCCCCCGCCTGTCGTTCGGGTATAAAAGGCGAAGCGGTGGATGACGCGGTGCCGGTTTCAGTCTGTCATTCGTTGCGACTTATTTTGACAGCGCTACAAACTGTGCCCGCAGCGGTGGAGTGATCGCAGCTCGGCAGACTCCGACTGGAGAGGTGCTTGCCAGGGCGTGGGAACTGAATCGTCGTCGCCCTGGGTAGAAGGCATTGGGCCGTAAACTGCAACCCACCCAGTCCTGACGGAAGGATGTCTGGAGTGTGCCGTCAGAAAGGACCCCGCCTGAGATATTTTCAGCTCGGCAGGAGCTGTAATCAAAACGTCATCCGAACGACACGCTGGGAGTCTAGGCACGACGCACTGGCCAGACGCGAACAAGGCCAGCGGACAATGAGGATGGAAAATGGATTTGTCTCGATTCTACAGGAGCACCACCGCAATCGCTGGAATGTTGGCGCTTCTCTCATGCGCGACGCTGTCCTATGCCAACAACGGCGGTACCAACAACGGTGGTACCAATAACGGGGGTGCTGTCAACAGCAATAACGGCGGCACCAACAACGGCGGCACCAATAACGGCGGTGCTGTAAACAGCAATAATGGCGGCACCAATAACGGCGGTACCAACAATGGCGGCTCGAGCAGTTCGGCAACGCAGGATGAGTCGACCCGCACGGTCGGGCCGCAGGCCGATGGATCGATTGTGGCATCGAGCAACCAGACTCTGACTCCCGCTGGAACATTGGTAAATCTCGGCCAACCGCTGGTTTCGAAAGCGGTGGCGGTGAACCCTGTGAACAGGACCGCTGCGGTGCTCGTTACGAGCGGACCGGGCGATGTCATCGTGTTCAGCACCACGACTGGAGCCGTCATCCAGACCTTCAAGAGCGGCTCCTCGGCGAACGGCTCCTTCAATGGAATTGCCTATTCGGCGGATGGTAGCAGGCTTTTCTACAGCCAGGACAACAACAAGTTTGTGTCCGCCAACGTCGACCCTTCGACGGGCATGTTGACGCTGGCATCGAGCCTCGCTCTGCCGACTGTGGAGAGCGCATTTCCTTCCCATCCCTATGCTTTCTATAATTCCACCTCAGTCAACGCCGGCGGCATTGCGCTCTCTGCGGACAAGATGCACGCCTATGTTGTTCTGAATGCGGCCAATCTTCTTGGCGTCGTCAATCTGGCGACGTCGGCACTGGAGGCCCGGATTCCGGTCGGCAACGCGCCGAACAGCGTCGTGATCAGCCCTGATGGCCGTACCGCCTATGTCAGTAATGAAGGTGGCCGGCCGGCGCAGGCCGGGGAATACACCAACCCGTCCGACGGCACGGCGATCGTGGCGGACCCGACAGAGGCCTTTGCTACGACAGGAACGGTGTCGGTTATCGATCTGGCGAGCAATACACAGGTGGCGACCATTGATGTCGGCCTGCACCCGGCTGGCATGACTGCCTCCGGCACCAACCTCTATGTCGCCAACTCGTATAACGACACGGTGTCGGTGATCGACACGGGGTCGAATCGGGTGGTGCGGACCATTGATGTCGGTGTGCCGATCTCGACCAAAAATCAGGGCAACGGCCAGGGCCAGGAAGGCAACATTGGCAAGGGCGAAGCCGCGGCGATGGTCCATCCCTTCGGTGCCGGACCGAATGGCATCGTGGTCGTCGATGGCACTACCGCCTATGTTACGCTCGGTCAGGCCAACGCCGTCGCCGTGATCAACCTGGCGGACAAATCTGAGGACCCGGTCGTCGGATATATCCCGACTTCCTACTTTCCGACCTCGATTGCCTATGACTCCGCCACGCGGCAGCTCGTTACCGCTGACTCCAAGGGTGTCGGTACCTGGGTGATTCCGGGGAGTGCCGAAGGTGTGTCAACCTCTGCGGGGGCATTCAACACCCACTATGAATCCGGCCGAGTCAGCCTGATCCCGCTGCCGAATGCCAAGCAGCTGGCGCAGCTCACGCAGCAGGTGATGGACAATAGAGCGGTTTTCGATCAGATGGAATCGAATGCGAACCAAAATATTTTTCCGGATTCCCAAGCACTTAGAAATTTGCGAGTCTCTCGCAATGATTCGCCGTCGGGAGGGGAAGATGGTAAAG
>Ga0123357_10002571_pt1 | contig 20351 bp, 14 predicted proteins | sample TergutEmb28metaG_FD_89873 | JGI IMG/M metagenome (GOLD analysis project Ga0123357, IMG submission 89873) | Embiratermes neotenicus P4 segment gut microbial communities from Petit-Saut dam, French Guiana - Emb289 P4 | ecosystem: Host-associated > Arthropoda: Insects > Digestive system > Gut ... | reverse complement strand
TCACCACTCACATCATCGGGACAACGTAACCGCGCCTCATGGGCGTCCCAACCTGAGAAGTCGGTTACACTTCTGCCATGCCCAGGAGGGAAGACCACGAAGTCCGTCAAGGACATGTGGGGGGGGGGGAACCAGCTCAAAACTCTTCCGTAACCTAGCCATATGAATCCAGTTAACAACTTTGCACCTTAAATCTTTAAGATCCATTTTAATTTTATCTTCCTAGCTACACTTGGATTGTCAAAGAGGTCTCATTACTTCAGCTTTTTGAATCCACATATGCTACATGCTCAGCTCATCTCATCCTCCTTCATTTGATCACCCTAATACTAGTTGGTGAGGAGTGTAAACCATGAACCTCATCATTATGCAATTTTATACAGTCTCCTATTACTTCCTCCCTCTCAGGTCCAAATATTTTGCACAATACCCTACCCTCCACACACCCTGAGTGACGAAGTTTCACACCCATCTGCCTGTCCACTTTTTTTTTTTTCATCTGAATATACACAGTGGATTTTGATACTTGCTATCTTGGGGGTCCACATTAAAGACTGTTGGCCAAACATGATCATGGGTACACCAGTCTAGTAAAACCTTTCCTTGACATAAAAGTTGAATGGAACTTCAATGATTTTCTCATAAATGGCCACTAAGGTCTGTATGTAACAAAACAGGTCTAATTAAGTTCAACAGTTTTTTTATGAGCTTTGAAATTCTCACAGTAATGCATATTTCCATATCCTCCATGCCTGTACAATATTAACTCAGTACATCATCATTACTAATACAGAGTGGGAAGCTGGAATTAAAAAAAAAATCTTGTTTTCAGTGTCATTAATAAACTTAATCATTGCTTTTCTAAATGCATTAAAACTGCAAATTATTATACTGCAATTCCAGAAAGCTCTCTGTTAGAAATGTATTACTTTATACCACAAAACAATTTGCACAATTGTCCATTTTTGATGCCAAGGATTAAGACTATTTCAAATATTGGCTGCAGTATTTAATAGGCTTCTCTAGAGAAACCCAAAACCCTCCTACTGTGCTCAACACATTGATAATTTTCATATTTGGAGACAGTTGTATGGTAGCCCACACTACAGGCATAACAATATAGGAACAATGTAGAGTGCTTGATATTAGCTTGTTTGCGTTATGATCATTTTAGAGGAAAATCATATACCTAATTGATTACATTTCGCTGTATTTCCAAAGGCCATTGATCAGTGCATAATTCAATAATCCATAAAAGCCAAATATTTCAGTGTATTTCAGACTCTCAGGAATATAGTTTGTACACATAAATACAATATATGTACCAAGCTGCCACCTGCTAACAGAAAACAGGCAATGCAAAAAATTATAGGTAAAACTACACAACCCTGACACTTATCCATGCTGTTAACAAAGAGAAGCCCCTCAAATTTTGTAACTAAAGCTTACAAATTTATGCAGTTTCCCCAGTAATTACTGTTATGGGCAAGGGGATGACCCACGACTATGCTCAACATTTGTACACGTGCATACACAGTAATGCTCTCTTGCTTTCCATAATTGGCATTGTTTGAAAAATAGGTCAGATCAGTGTTTTACATTACCATTCCCGATGAAACATATCAAAACACATACACAACTTAGGCAATGTGTTGTTAATCAACAGCTATACGCTTTCAGTGAGCGTTCATCAGACAACGACTTAGTTTTTTTTTTTTTCTTTTTGCGTTTGTTTTACCTCAAGTAATACAACATTAAAAATGAAACCATGTTTCAGTACATGACAGACAGTCCCATAAATACATTATTAAACACTGCTTCATGTCTGGTATAATAAAAATATATAAATATAATTACAGACACATAATATTTATGATTAATCCAGCCACAAAATTCCATTCTCTTTGGACATTTCCCTCTGGGTAATGTGAAACACAAAAATAACGCACCTTATATTCTTTCAATTGTTACAACATTGCATGGACCACAGTGTGGACCCTTCTTTGAAATAATGCCCAGCAGCTGGCAATGTTAAAGATCCATATAAATATATTTACAACACTCCTTCTCTTCAATGCAAAATCTTTGGGTTCCCCCTTGTGTGTGCATCAGATTTGGCACACAAACTTTAAAATAATTTTGTGGTAGTTTTTCCCCTTTCCTCTTTGGCATCTTTGAATATTACCCCTTTCAAGAACATTAACACAAATTTCTTTCATCAAACTTTTGCTCCTTCTCTTGCAACATACCATAATGATCTTGACATTACCAACTTCCCAGAAAAAATTAACCCTGGAAATAACTTACCTCAGGCATACACAGTCCCACATATTAATTGTCATAGTTATGGCTAAGCTCTAACTAAAATGTTTTTGAAAGAGGTAATTGTAATAGACTTATGGCAAAGGTAACTTTTTACCAGACTAGCTAGAAGTGTTAACAGCTACTTGTTGCGTGTCACATTCACAACTCCTTCAGGCTGCCAGAATCTGATAATCACATGCAGTGGCTGAAGTCTGGTCAGTAATAAAAGCTTTATACAAAACTTAAAGCTATCCTTTCTACCACCAGCGACAACAGTATCTCAAATTTAGGACTTCGCTCCTTAAAGTACGCCCAAGATGTCAGACGCAGTATGTTACATGTCTATAGTTAATTTGTCTCTCACATTTCAGAATGCAATCAACAGTGCATTTCTTGGCACACACTTATTTCTCTGCTCATTCTTCTAGTAAACTGATCTGAGTTACTTGACTTTGAAATTAAGTCTGGTTCATTTCAAATTAGACATATCTCAATTGGTTTTCAAATATTTAATATTTCCTATGATACTCAGTCTTCATCAAATAATTCAAACAGTTTATCAGGAAATTCACAAAATGAATTTGATCATTATGGATGTATATTTCTCTCACTTCTTGGAAAGTCCCATCCACTGATGTGCATATCAAAACGGCTGGAATAGATACATTCTTTTCCAGCTGTCAAAGTTCATAACAGAAGTAAGTCTTTGGTGAAAATATTTTGTGCTAGGGCTGGTATTTTTTTTTAGCATGATGGACTAACGTGTGTCCAGGGTAGCCACCAGTGTTTGTTATTGTGACACGTTTGTCTTGTTGAATGAACAATGACTGGCAACTCTAGTGACATCAAGTTCTTGCCACCGGGTGAATTCAGTGATGAGGCTGATGTGTCTCTCATTGTATGCTGGAAGAACTGAGAAAATTGACGAGTTTCATCTGAGTCAGCAGTAATTTGAAGCTTAATATCCTGGTCATGTGTTTTCGTTGCTCTCTTCCTCCTCCTGCGTCGACCAGCTGCATCTTGTGTGGTTGCAGAAATGGCTGACTTTTTGACAAAGCGGATATTGAATGGATCTTCAGCTAGCTCTGGGTATTTTCTCACATCATGGACATATTCACCATCATAGGATGAGGCATAACCAACCTTCTGAATCTCATCCATTTCTGTCGGAGACCAGTCAACAGAGCCAGCAAAACCGTTCTTCAAAGCTTCCTTCTCTCTATGCCAGGCTTTTCGTACAGCAATTATCTTGGCATGATGCAACAGTCTCTGTTTCTCACGTTCAGGTGTCGTTCCATACCGCAGGTTTACCACAGCTCCAGCTCCATGTAGTTTCAGGTCCACCACTTTGCCTCCTGTTCCAACTGGTGTCTCTCCTGAGGCTGCATCTCTCTCATGAAATGTTGTATTAATATCCCCTCCCAAACGCTTCAACTGACCACGATCTTCTGAAGCTCGCCATGTATCTTCCTTCACAAAGAAAAACACATCTTGCTGTCCATTGTGAAAATGGGTAAATGGCAAGAGATAAGACTGATTGAAGACAGATGTGAAGACGTCACGGTAGATTGGGTTGGCTGCAGGAACACTGCTAATGACTGCCCTGCCATCAGGAGTTCGTGACACCAAAATTCCTCTGCCAAATGGTGGATCACAAGCAGCTCCCAAACGTCTGAACTGAAATACCGATGCAGGGTTTGTTGCCGGGAAGTCTTCAGGTGGCCAGGTGTCTTTTTTCACAGCTGAGTGTGGTGGCGATGACAGAGTTGATGCATCTCCAGAGCGGCGTTCAGCAAGGTGAGCCAAGAAGCCAGATGCAACACCAAATGCTGAAGCAGTGTCTATATGAAGCTGAATAGAAGAGTGTGCTGACATGACATATGGCATTTGTTCCTTTGAACCCCAAAGTCCAGGTGGAGTGAGAGGCAGTCCTCCTCCTGGAAGTCTATCTGGATACAGTTGTGGTGCCAAGTTTTGTAAGTTGTATCCCAACAGAGTGAGCCAGCTCTGGTGATCTGAAGATAAAAAAACAGGGAAAATTATTTTGGTAATGACAGTATACAAAATATTAGATTTAAGAGAGAAAAGTGTATCACAAAATAAGATGCATAACGTGCTTCTCAAACCAAACAAGACCACAGAGTGTACAGGAGATGTACAAACACTGGCTATTTGAGCAGCATTCTACGTGCCCCACAATGCTTCATGCATTTGAAATAGTACCTCCTCTAATGAGAATATTACGTTTCTTCTAACATTCTATGAATAAAATAAAAATAAATAATTACTGCACATTCAAGTCTTTTGGGAAGTAATGTGTCACAGGGTGGATGGTTATCAGTGTTTTGAGGGACCACAATGTGTTCAAAACACTGATAACCTCCCACCCAAAGACACACAGTTGTCACATCTCAGAAGACCTAACTCCTCATAAACACTGCTGTGAGAACTTAAAATGTCACATCAAAGAAGCACTGTACCATACAAGATCCACCTATTTGAAAGTTTGTTCATCTCCTGATTACCTGTGGAGAGTTATTGTAACTATGAAACTTAGCAATATTAACTTGAAAATTAGGAAACTTACACAGAAATATCTGTGCCTCTTCTTTTATTTATATCCATGGCTCAGCCTTAACACATGTGGAAATAATTCATGCTTTAATAATATCAGTGATGGCATGCTACACGCACTTTTTCTGCTTCAATGCTCTTCAGTATTCTCATCATGAAATAACATCCAGTGCAAGTACCGACACTACAAAATCAAGTGCGCGTGTGCGCACACACACACATCTCTACAATAGGCATTCACTTTCTTACTATAATGTGCAATGAAACTGTGCAGTAGCAGCCACTGTACTGTAACGCAGTCAGCATTATAATGAGCATGGGCTGTTATGGGCTGTTAGGATTGTACATTTGATAAGTACTGGTCACTGCTCACAGTGCAATGGCATTTGGTTGACCACCATGTCTCTGTCCCATGGCCTGTTATTGTATGTGATGCCACTCATGCACAGTAAAATTTTCCATATTTGTTTTCTCACACTAAGCAGTAATGCAATTATAATAACTACCAGAAACAATCAATACTTTTCTTATTCAAGGGATTTTTTTTTTTTTAATTTACATCAGTGATCTTGTTAATAATGTATTCCTGTTTTCAGTTATTACAATCCCACTTGTCAAATACACAGTGTCCCTCAGCTGTAACATAGATTCCCTAGTACACACTACATCAGCTCTGCAGACTCAAGAAGACTGACATATTATATTTCAGTATTAATACCCTGAAATGCCTCTTATAAAATTTACAGTTAAGTTTGAGTGATCAGGCTTTAAGACATGACTATGCCCCCAACTTGTTAGTACCGCCCAACAACCACAACCACAATTCCCACACTATCCTGCCACAGATTACAATGGTGCTACAGTAAGAGCACTAGCGTCTTCTAAATTCTGGATGCTACGTACATAAGTCACAATCAGTATGTTACTTTACGAGCAGAAGTATCAATTCTCGCATGGGATATGGTTGCTTTCCTTGCTGATATCATAACAAACACATGGCAGCCAAATGTCTAGGGAAAGAAATTAAAACATACATGTGTGCTTAGAAAATGTTTTGGGAATGTGGATTCAAGCTGCATCAAAAACCTGTGATGTGATAATTGTACACTGTTCTAACAGCCACTGCCACTGTATACACTGGCAAGGGTACAGAGCACATCTCATTACATTTTGACAGGCACAGGGATGAAACAGACACAGGCTAAGAGAAAAATTACATTATTATATATCTATATATATCACATAATGATCTTGAAGATTGCAGTAATACACTGGACAGAAACTGTCTGCAATATAAGAATCATTAAACTATGATTTCTTGCCTTAATAGCAAATGTATAAATCAACGGTATTTGAAAACAAATTTAGAGCGCACCTAACAGTGACAGCAATAAGACTTCATAACAAACTACCATTAATTTTATAATAATTTTCAAATTCACTATTCACTTTAAGTACATAAAATTATCCAGTCCAGCCTCTGAGCATGTAAAATTATCCAATCCAAGTTTTCCTCCTCCACTGTGAAAGCAGTAATATTTACCTCCATGAAAAATAAAGAAGTCAGCACTATCGCTTAAAACTGTCTTAAGGTCATGGTCTGCTGGGATGTGACACTGCACATGGCAATATACGGGTAACATTGTTCTGGAGTGACCTGCAAACTCCATTTTCAGGCTACCAAACTACATGGTTTTTGATGTTTTGCTGACCATGCATTTTAGTATATTTATCTTAGTAATTAACCAACTTGATGCACAAAATTTTTGTTTTACAATAAGTTTATTTTGTAACCTCTACATGTTTCTAGCACATGTGCTCGAAACATGTAGAGGTTACGAAATAAACATATTGTAAAACAAAAATTTTGTGCATCAAGTTGCTTAATTATTAAGATAAACTACATGGTGTCATATTGATATTGATATATTTGTTAACTGCAATTGAGTTGACACCCATTGGCAGTAGTATATTCCAAAAGAGTACAGTCTCAGTATTAAGTTCACTAAATTTTTCTCTTTTCTGACTGAATTTATTCAGAAAAAGATTACTTCTTCCCAGACATCTAAGATACAGATTGGAAGTAATTTTATATATCCATAAATCTACTGAACTTGTTAGTTTTTCTAGTATACACTGACCTAGGGTGTGGACTTCCAATAAGGAGTGTTGGCTGCAATTATGTATTCATCTCTAATGATACAAGATACCTGAACATGCACAAGGAAAATGACAAAAACATGCAACAACTAAATATAATTCCAAACATGTCACTGTTCATTCTGCAGTAAGATTTACATACAGTGTAGGGTGTACATGCATACAGTTTCTTCTTACAGCTACCTGCTGCAAAACTTTATAATGTCTTTAAAGCCGTAAACATAAATCCACCTATCTACATACCTGTAAGATGTCGAGGATTGCGTCGCACATTTATTGGATCATTGCCATTGAAGCGATATAGATGAAGCTGTGCTGGATTAGCAACTCTGTCCAGAATTCCTTCCCACATTGGAGACATCCATTGACCAATCAGAGGATCATAAACTTTTCCACTTGGCATGTGCACCAGTGAAGTTACCTATGAAATACAGGCACATGAGGGAAATGTGGTATAGTTCTATACGTTTGTAAGCTTGGTACTTGACTATAGTGAGTAGCCAGTGTCATACCCTGGCCCCAGTCCACACATTCCCATTCAATTTTTTAAAGACCCATTTTAATATTATCCTTGTGGACTGTATCTCAAAGTAAACATTTTTTCTGTCTCCATTACCAGTTTCATAATACTAGAGGTTATGTATCAATTTTTGGCTGGTTGAGAGCCTAATGGAGATGGGAACAGACCTACTCAGTAGATGGTGTGATGACACCAGGACATGCTTTCTCAACCAATCTGTTTTTCCTATCGCTATATAATAACCGACCCCTAGCCTTCAATTTTCAAATTTCACCAGCTATAAACCAATAAGTGGTCCATAATGAGTTACAACTTGAGTTTTCAATATTTTTGCTGATGTATTAAAAATCAGTCTATAATAAATATACAATAGTTTGAAGAATACAATATTGCCTATGGCTAACAAATAGCACAACATGCCCCTGAATATGTTCTAAGAGGTCAGGCCATGTCAGGCAAAGTGCTATGTATAACTGCATGGTTTCTCACACTGTGGCATGCCAACCACTGTTTACTGGTATGTGGCCTTAATTAAAAACAAGACGGGCAATGTATGTGTAATGTAACATGGAGGCACGTTTGTGCAACCATAGTTGCAGTGCAAAATTAATTAGTATTACATATTCTGGGTGTGTGTTTCTAGCCTTAGGTATCCAGCATGCTTTTGGGTGTGTGTTGGTAGCCTTATGTATCCAGCATGTAATGTGCGTGTGCCATATTTTCATCTGTGGCCTGCTCAAAGCTACAATATTTTTCCACATTATCTCATAAATGGCACGATTTTCGAAAAAGAATTATTGAACGTAAAATGTGTGTTTTAATTTTCTCTACAACATTTGTATGAAATATTTCTCATTCTAAGAAGAAATGAGCTAGATATGATTAAAAATGTACATTGGTCCTCATGTAAAGTACCTGTTATTCTTGTCAGATTTTAAAGAAACTTGACTTTTCTTAAACAGATTTTTGCAAAACACTCAAATATCAAATTCCATCTACATCCATCCAGTAGGGGCTGAGTTGTTCCATGCAGATGGATGGACAGATGGGGGGACAGACATGACAAAGCTAACAGTCGCGTTTTTAAATTTTGCAAACGTGCCTAAAAAAAAAATTAAGAAGGATAAAAACTTAAAACATAAATAAAACATGAACCATACATCTTTATTGATACATTACGGAACTCATTATTGCTGTCAGCTGGTCTTTCCAATTTCAGCCATTTACTTAAATACAGAATAAATATGGATGGTACACTGAAATTCTCAAATTTAATTTTGTGGTATGCAAGCAAAAGAGTTGGAGAACAGTGGATTATTTTATTCTGATACCTATGTGACCTGATAATACCTTGGTGTTCAATGCTATTTATGCCACTTCAAAATATCATGACAGGGATAAAATCAACAAAATGGGCTCCCTGTGATGCAGCCCTGTATCAGTGCCATGAAAGAACCTGTTCCTCCTCCAGAACATCACCCACAAATCCCAGCTCAGTTTAATACATCAGTATAGCGAGTCTACTGAAGAGTGTTATGGAAGTCAGTGAGCCACCCAGACATCACCAGTGGATTACTGCCTTGCAAAATACTCTACGACTTCCGTTGAGTAACACAAACCTGATCTAGAAGTCCTCCACAAAAGTCAATTGGCAAATACAGGTATGGGTTGGAATCGTAGACAATGTGTCCGTACGGTGACCTCATAATTTCACGGATTCCCTCCCCATACTGATTAAACACCATAACAGGGGTACCACACTGATCTGTAGCTATGTAGTACTTGTGGCGATACAACTGCGCAAAAATTAGGTGCCCACGGTCATCATACACCAGTGACATCAGCTTCCCATCACGTGGACTGTATATTTGGCTCACCTAAATTGACACACAAAATGAGAGTTTTATTTCTTTGAAGGGCAAGGGAATTATGACAGAATGTGTCACATGCCAATAATCATGGAAACTGACAAACAACAAATAAAGAAAAATTTCACAGATCACTAGGAGGTTTACATTTCAGGTAATAGGTGTTGAAAGATGGCCAATATTATAGGGTGTCTTGGGTTACTGGCCAGTTATATGAAAGTTTTATGCAGGCACACACACACACACACACACACACACACACACACACACATGCACACGGAAACTATCACACGCGCGCACATAATCACACACACAAACACACACACACACACACACTTTGTACACAATGTACACAAGACTGAATACAACTCTGGCATCAACAGTATACTGAATGTACTATGTTTAGAAGTACGTATTTTAGGGCATACCTCATTGGGACGCTGATGATTAGTGTAGAAAAACTGTGTCACATTTCCATAGTTGTCTTTGCGAGTGGCAAGGCGATCTAGGTGATCATAATAGTAGCGCACATCGAACCTGCCACGCCTAGTAGCACGCACCTTAAGAAGACAGAAAAGTCATGCACAGAACAACTTTTTAACACTCTGAAACCTGTCATCAAATTACCATGCTCAAATTACTCTAATGTTAAGAATACTGTCTTGTTGGAGGTGACGCCATATAGTCCTGTACAAATTTACCAAATTTTGGAGGGTCCTGCTGTCTGCATTTTCTCTCTTCTATACTCTTCATCCAGCCTTACATACATTTCATTCTGGTCCTAATTAATGCTCTCATTACTAAATAAATACAGGTGCACTCACTGTATCTTATGTCCTACTATTTACAAAAATAAATTACCAATAGGCCTTTGGCATTGTAGTGGAAGCGTTCTTCTCTTGCGTTTTGAACAACAAGGCCACGGTTGTCATAGCGATACAAGCCTTCCGCAACCTTTACAATACGGTCCATCACATTGTATTCCATTGGTATTGTGTTACCCCTGAAAATAAAATCAATTCCATTGCATTCTAATTGTCTAAGATACTAAAGGATTTCAATTATCCAATTTCAAAACCTCAAAACATAGTATGATTAATGTCATATTTACTTGTATGTAAGGGACAGCAAGTTCCCGTTGGCATCATACCGAAACCCCCATGGTTCTTGTGCTTCGACTCCTGACAGCTGTCCGTCGGAGTCCCATGTATAATTCTTCACATTTGTGTAAGTGTTGACGCCAACATTTCGGGTGTACGTTCGTGTCTGACTGATACGACTGTAACAAAATAACATGTTTATAAATACAACAGCACAAGGATTACTGAAATTTGCACTGGAAAATTTGCTGAAATATGTACGAGAAAGTACTCGGGCTTAATTATTTTAAAGTTGTCCATCTCGTGAATTTTTTTTTATCAGTGTACACCATTTATTTACCTACTAAATGCACGTTCTTAAATTAGCGCAAACAATAAATAAGGTTCTCCAACATGTTGCGGTACATGTGTACCATCTTCAGGGAGAACATAATGCCAATTCCTAAAAACCTTAAGATGGTCCACATGTACTGAAACATGTTGGAGGAGCTCATTTACTTTTTGTACTAATTCAAGAATGTACATTTAATTGGTAAATAAATTGTGTGCTTCTTCAGCTTAAGTTTTGAGATACTACATTTTGATCAGAATTAAATGTAGAACACACATTTTATTAAGGGCTACGATAGTAACTTTAATCAAAAACTACAGAAATGCAAAACATACAATAGAACAAACCTTCGAGAGTCGTATGTGAACTCCATACGGAATACTTCCATTCGGTGAATTGTGACAGCAACTTGAGTTTCGTGATATTGAGCATCATGCCATCTTGAGAATATTGCAGTACCATCAAATATGGATGTTTCATTGGGCCGAGGTTGGGAGACCTGAAAAAAGAAACGTCAAGAGCGATGAAAGTGGTATAAGCAGCAACTGATATGTCTTATATGTCTCAATAAGTACCACTGACTTAAAGCAAGCTGACAGACAATGAACATTCAGTGCTGATTTTAAAGTTTTAGGTAGCTGATAACATGCGTAAATTGCTGTAACAGGCACTTTAGCTCATGAGGTGTAGAAGATAATTAATATGATAATACTTCTTATTGGCTGAGCAAATAGTGTTCGTGCTTCATATTCAGGAGATCCTGAGTGCAAGTACAGGCAAGTGGACTGTCTAATATGACACAGGGTTTTCACATTTTTCAACAGTCCTTCCTAGCAAATCCCTTCAAACTCAGTATTCACACATCATCATACCTTAAACTGGCCGAACTGTTCTAAGGCTCCTGTACGTATGTTATAGCCCAGTGCATGCTCTGGTAAGTTCTGTCCACCGATCCTGCCTTGGACCCCAGTAAGGCGAAAATTACTGTCATATTCGTATGTAAACTTGGCATTGCTCAACCCAGTCTTGGCTCCAAAGTCGAGCCTCTCTTCCATCAGCAGGCCTGCCACATATTGGAAATCCCACCGATATTCGAACTCCCTCTCAGAATGGAGCAGCTCACTAGGAAAGCCTGTCAGGGCCGAGTAGTTTATTTGGCTGCGTCCATCTCCATGGAGAACCTGAAAACAAAACAGAGTAACTACTTTAAAAAAGAATGGTCACAACAAGGTGAATACAAAGTTTATTTTGTTATTTTATCAGTTTCATGACTTATCCAGAATAAATGTGACCTTGCTGCATTAGAGAAAAACTTGAAGGTGACCTACTCAGGTCTGTTTTAGAGACAATCTGCTATTATTTTTACAATTATTATATTTATATTTAGTGGGCCAGGTAGCTCAGTCAGTGTAGCGACTGACTACAGGCTGGACGGTCCGGGATCGAATCCTGGTGGGGACGAAATTTTCTGCCCCTCCAGACCAGCCCTGGGATCCACCCAGCCTCCTGTAAAATGGGTACCAGGTCTTTCCCCAGGGTAAAGTGCGGCCGAGGCATGCTGCTGACCACTCTCCCCCTCCTTCTAGTGCTGCGGTCATGGAAGAGTAGAGCTATACCTCTACCCACCCTCTCAGCCACACCGGCCTCTAACGGGATCACTTTACCTTTTCTTTTATATCTATATTTATTAATAAAAGAGACAGTTGTGCCATATAACATATACTTCTACATAAATAACTGTATACATACAATTTTGATATTGATATCCATTGACACTGCATTATACTGAATACGCACTACCTTACACCCGTGGGTAATTTCGAGAGACCAGTTAAAATACTTTTTATTTGCCACAGGCAAGGTGTATCAATAAAAATTATGAATATTTATCTGAGGACATTCTCCCGAAGTTACTTACTTGAAATGGTAAAGGATGTGGAGCAATTAATAATATCAAACAAGCCTTTCAACTATACATGACAAGCTTATTTTTAAAAATGGTAAGCCCATTTTTTACAGGAAATGAATTTTGATTACACAAGACTGAGGAATAAACAGATGTACAAACAAAGGCAGAAATCATGCAACCTAGAGTGCTAGGACTTTTTCATAGACTGCAATAGTTTATCCAGGACTAAAGGACCATGCCCTGCATATCTTCCTACAGATAGTCAATCTTGCCACAGTGGAAGTATGTGTTTATAGGCACTTACTCAAAATTGCAAAAATAGACTATTAGCTTCATCACATACGTGTGCAAGAGTGTGTGTGTGAGCACATGTGCATGTGCATGTATGTCTGTCTGTCAATTCGTCTGCATGGAACAACTTGGCTGCCACTGGACCGGTTTTTACGAAATTTCATATTTGAGTATTTTTCTAAAATTTGTCCAGAAAATTCCAGTTCATTAAAATCTGACACAAATAACGGGTACTTGACATGAAGAACTGTGTACATTTATGATAACCTCTCGCTTAATTTTTGTTTGAATGAGAAATATTTTAGAAAAAATTTGTAGAGAAGGTCAAAGACACATTTTATGTTCAACAACTTTTTTTTCCAAAAAAGTGCCTTTATGAAATAATGTGGAAAAACACTGTAACACCGGAAATGCCACAGATTGCAACATGGTGCATGTACTTTGTATGCTGGATAAATAGCACTACAGAGACACAATTGTAATATGTAATACTTATTACTTCCCACTGCAACAATGGTTCCATGAACATACCTCAGTGTTATGTTTGTATGTGAAAATGAACTCATTGTACATCCACCACACACATTTGAAGTACTTTTCAGTCATTTTCAGAATATTCACATTACCTAAGGAAATTATTAAATGTGCCTCATAAAATCTTTTTCCCACAAAAATTTAAATTTAAAAAACACATGTACACACACACATAAATACATACAAAAATATATGTGCAGATATTTACTTGTACAGTCGCACCATAAAACTACTAATGTTTTAAAATCTGTACATAACTTCAGCTCCTCAGTGTATGTCTGATGGTCATACATCTCTGTAATCTATGCATCACGTTCAAACTAACCCAGAATTTTCACAGTGTATCATAAACAATAATGCTGATCAATGCCATTTTCACAGACTAATATCATGTGTCCCTCATCCACATGTACAATTAATGATAATATGGGACCCAAAAATGATGAGTGAAATACTTCATTTTACATGGTGCTGTGTGCTAACAAATTGAATGTGATACCCCTGCTGTGAGCTTGAAGAAAATAATTCATCTATAGTGCTATGATAACAGAGAACAAGCTCATCTCATAAGCCAACCAAATACATTATACTATATCACACAATCAACATAATGCTCTTTATTTACCTCTGCAAGCTGACCTGAACCATGGTAGCGATATATAACCCTAGCACCATCTACAGGAAAGACTGTCTGCAGAAGGGCCCCAGAGTGTGAATAATGTTGAATGTAGGAGCGTAATGAACCTGGTGGAGTATAAGTGACACGGAGGAAACCAAGAGATGGCTGGCATGAGAAGGAATGCCTCGTATTGCTGGGGAGAATCACATGGCGCAAGCCACCATCTTCATCATACTGAAGACTAAATCGACGTCCACTCGGAAGTGTGATGTGGGACAGCTGAAATCAATATTTAACAGTAAGACACTACTTAAAAGAGACAAATACACACTCTGCCTTTGTATGAGTGCAAGCACTGTTCTACCACGTGGTTTATGATAGGGAAACTAGTACACAAAGGTGACACACAAATGTAGCATTTTCCACCAGTGTACATCTGTTAAAAGCACACATCATTCATAAGCTGTCTCTGCTTTCATCTTCACACCAAATACTTGGAGTTCATACACTTCAACATTCAAAATTTTGACCTTTCTTTATCACCCATTTCAAAACCATTGTTTCAGCCTTCTGTGACTGGTTCCAATGAATTGGGATGAGCCCAAATGCCTGGAGAGTCAGCTTCTCCCACACTCTCAGCAAGTCAAGCTCTGTCTTTCATAATGTGAGATTGACAGCTTTCATAGTTACTGAAATGAGAATCTCCTTCAATAATTTACTGTCTTCTTTTTACTCGAAATTTGTATTTTATTCAATTAAACTTCAATAACCTTATACTTTTTGAGGTTACTTGTATATGTATTACTACTACTTAATAAATCACTTCTGCAAATTAATTACCACTTTATAAATTAAAATATTACATATTTGCACTTGCACTTGTTTATACCATATTGAGTTCATTGTAGGTGAACTGGGTAGAACCATCTTGTGGTGAGCTGATCTCGGCCAGCAATCCGTGACTCTCATAGCTGTACCGCTCACTCTGGGATCCCCAGTGCCACCCATCCACACGGTTGAACCTGAATCCACAATTCACCATATGAACATCACACCTTTCATTTATTACACTTCATATGTTTTAAGCCTTAATCTTTTGAAGTCCATTGACTACTGCATTTACAAACTGATTTATTATTAAAAGAAAGCATGCAATTTAACCACAGAGCACATATGATTATCAAACTAAATATCTACTTTTTCTAGAAACAGCATTAATCAACTGGTCATTATAATGTAGATGCAGTGTGTTTTTTGTGAGGTAGGAAATTTTTAAATATTACTTGGATGACCTTCATCCTTCAAAGAGTTTGTATGTTCAGCAATGAATAAACACTTTGTCATTTGTATTTCATTATTTATATAATATTGTAAATTTTGTTGTCTGAGCCATTTAATTCTGAAGTATAATCAGCCTGAGCAGGGCACTTCCTTGTTTCCTGGATTACTGTTGTTGTGCTTATTCAATAAATCAAGCTGTCTCAGATTTACAGTGTACACATTTAGTAAAATCATAATATCAGTGTCCCTCAAGAGCTATTACATACGTATATGTAGGTTAATCACACAATTATCTTTGGAAGCTTTAGCTAGCAATGGAATTTGTCAAATTTTTTATTGTAATTTGTTATTAGTATTCCACTAGTTAAATATAACTGCAAAAGACTAGGTAAAGTTTTCCTGCGCTTTGTATAATACTGTGTCATGCTCCAATTGATATTTATACCATTTTACCACCAGGTAAACAGAACCTAGTACCCAGTGGATTGGAGGTAGGGTATGCCCCTCAGCCTGTCTGAATGCTATGGCAAAAGGAAAAATTTTTTCCCTCAGGAAATGAATTCCAGTTATTCAGACTACTGTCCCATCACCATACTGATTCAGTTAAAATTATGTTTGCATACATACATACATACATACATACATACATACATATATATATATAATACACTTTATTCAGGTTTAAGTTTACTTCAATCAGCTTATTCAAGAGACAATAAGCTCTATATTCACCAAAAATATCTCTGATGTGCATACTTGAAATGCATTAGTATACTGTTACAGCAATACTATAAATTATTTCAAAATTTTCACACCTGTCATACGTGATATTTACAGGCTGGCCACTATTAGCAGGAACCCAAGACTGTGGAAGACCATCGGGATTGAATGTTACAGTAAGCAGGGCCTGTCGATCTCGGTCATAAAATGTCTCACGTCCATTAGCCTGGTCAAACTCAACCCCTAGTACACGTGACTGGTTCACCTGTGAAGAAAGAAAAAATCTCCTCCTCAATATAGAATATTTTTAAAAGAGGAAACTAAGGTTTCATGTGTTCCACCTTCCCCAAAAATTGTTTGATAAGATATTAAGTCATGTCCAAATTAGTTACAAAAGAGCACTTTCATTTTATGTTGGTCACTCAATATTATTATCAAGTTACTACATACTGTTTTCACTACCCATTTCTGGTCACCTCTTCTACATAATGGTTCACTCCAACCATCAACATTTAGTCAGTATATTCTTCAGAAATATGGTACCAACCTTTCCAACTAATGCCATTACCCAGACATTACAATATGCATATATTTCTGGTGTTACTCTGTCCTCACATGCAAACCACTGGATAGTACATTTGAAAAAACAACAGCCATGATCAGTTACTTTTCTAAGGGAAATTTGAGGTTTCAATGGCAGTAATAACATGTGTCATAAATATAAAGGCAGCACGTTCCTCCAAGATGTTGATCAGGTTCTACCAAACTACACAATGCCACAGCACATCAAATACTCTCCCATTCTTATTCCATCACTGATTATTTTATGATTAAAATGGAACTGCATTTCAACTTTAGAGTAATCAGTGATTTTAACAATGGATGCACAGTGCAGGAAGCAATTTGTGACACACGCATAATGATGGTATAGCCATACCCAAACACACTGGTACAAGGCTAAAGTTAATTTAAAATGACTGTAATATACAGAGAAATATACTTGAGAGTGCAACATGATACTTAATTGTTTAGCTAATTTGCCCAATCTGCCGCATAGTCACTATCAATTGAGCCATCTTACATTATACACTCACAACACATTCATTTGGAGTGATAGTGGTGATAACAGCTGCAACTCTTACCCACAGCTCCCTGTGTAATGTCTGCTCTGGGGCTCGGACATCACCGATCAGGCTGTATGTCCAGTGCATGTGGTTGCTCAGTCCATCGCCAAGCATAAGAGTCTGTTCACTCCACATCGGCAGCATCTCTGCCTCCACAGGCAAGCTTAGTTCCAGTAGTGGATGTCGCGCCACAGCCTGACTTTGCAGGTGTCCACCCCATGACCAATGGACAGAGAATGAACCATTCCGGAAACTAGATGCCTCACTTACGGCAGTGTCTGAAATGATGGAGTGTTAACTACACACAATATATTCTGTTACAAATTTGTAACATCAAGACCTATAAACACAGGGATGGATAATATTAAAACACGATGTAACAGATTTGTTCTGTGTCTGTTTGCTTACTGGTGCTTTACCTGAACTATCTTATGTCGTAAAGGTCAGACATGTAAGATTTAAGGTTCTCACAGTGGTGCTGATGTAGATTCCAGTCCTCTGGGATGTGACACTATACTGATGTTACTGAAATTTGAAATGGCTGTAGTGCCTTCATTTTATACTTGGGCAGTTAATGCTAAAGATGAAGGCACTATGATCCCTCAAAACCTTACAGAACTACTTGCCCAGTAAAACAGTGTGAAATTCTAGAACACTGGAATATTCAAGATCAGTCAGTTAAAACACCATGACAAAAATTTATCTCTCAGAATACATGTTTAAAACACAGTTATTTCTCACACTAAGTGGTATATGTAGCCATATTTTGTGAATTCTCTGACATATGTAAACTGTTTACTACTCATTTCTTCACTGTGAAATTCTGAAAGTGATAGAGCACAATAGATAGGAGGGTACAGACTGAATTTATCTGGTTCAGTACAAAGAACAGGCTCTTCTGAACACTAATTAATCTTCTGACTCAGGACAAGGACCAGGGACAGGCTCTTCTGAACACTAATTAGCCTTCTGGCTCAGAATATGGACTAGGGACATGCTGTTCTGAACACTACTTAACCTTCTGGCTCAGAACATGGACTAGAGACCGCCTCTTCTCAACACTAATTAATTTTCTGGCTCATGAAATGGATTAGGGACAGGCTCTCCTGAACATTAATTAACCTTCTAGCTCAGAACAAGGACCAGGGACGCTCATCTGTACACTAATTAACCTTCCGGCTCAGTATGAGAATTAGGGACAGGTTCTTCTGAACACTAATTAACCTTCTGGTTCAGGACAAGGATTAGGGACAGGCTCTTCTGAACACTAATTAACCTTCTGGGTCAGGACAAGGACTAAGGACATGCTCTTCTGAAAACTAATTAACTTCTTGGTTACAAATCACATGGGGGATTTCTTTCACTAGCTCATTAATTATTTAGTTCTGAAGCAGGATTCTTATCTCACAGTTGCATTTTATACAACTGAATACCCTGCATCAAATTTTAGCTCAGACTATGCAAATGGAGTAGAATGAAATTACATTTTTCATTTAATATGAATTCTGTTTTAATCACATGGGCATGAGAACCATAACAAACAATATGATTGTCTGGAAATATCGATCCATTAGAGGCAGTTTCATCATCACCACCACTGCCACAACCACTAAAAATTAAAGTAATTTTACATGGCTGATAAATCTTAGCGCAGTATCAGCCAGCAATTAAACTTCATCAAATTTGTTCACCACAGACACAGTTGCTAAATTTGAGGTTGTCAGATTAGCCCTTTAACATCAAACAACTTCTAACGACATCATGCAGTGAACACTTTAAATTGCCAAACAACTTATAAAGACATTGCAAACAGTGTGTCAAAGTTTGGAGGAATTTTGTTCACTCCTATTTGCTAAGCAGCAGGACCTTTGAAAGTCAGGATTTCTTTATGGCGCCAGAATGTACATCTTTGACCTCCTAAACCCCTCCACAAACCACAATTTATAAGTTGATACAAGGTAACTGCACATTTTGTCCCAGCTGACTAATATGGTTCAGACACTAATATCTTGGTTCATAGCTTGCACTGGGGTTCACTGTGGACTGAAATATCAACATTGGCCTATGAAACAAAATCTAGTTGTTGATCAGAAAGGATGTCAGTTGTGTACTGTACCCATATAATTAAAAAAATCTAATGCTAAAAAATCAGAGATATCCACAAAAATCGATGTTTACAGCTACAGGAGGGCCCAGAAACACACCTCTTGTAGTGTTGGGGTAATCTGTAGGGGTTGTGGGGTAACATGCAACATTCAGCTGTCAATCTAGTGATGTCTTGGGCACGCTCGAATAGCTGAAATTTTTTACCGTAGTCACATAGTAGCTTTAGATCTGTTTTTCTGTCACTGCAGAAGATGCTCTTATCTGACTGGTATTACGTTTCTGCAACAGTGCTCAGTCATACATAGTAGTTGAAACAAGGCATATGAATCTGGGTATCGAGCAATGGCCAGAAAAAAAATAAATAAAACTTGAGGAAGAAGCCATCAGTGAAATTCTGGTTGCTGACACCAACTCAGAATCAGGTGCTGAGGCTATTTTGAGGAAGAAAAAGATGGATAACAACAACAACAACAGCAACAGCAAACCTCAGCAGATGTCACCATAACAAACACTGGCCAGCAAAATCATCAAACCAACTATACTGCTGCCTGTGTTCTGCTCGCGGCCAAAGAATGGGTACAGTGTGTAAGTGCACCTGATGCGACGTGGGCCTGTGTGTGGTGCCTTGTTTCGTGGAATATCACACAAAAGTGAACTTGTAACATATTACCCTCTTTGTGAATAAGGTGTATCATGATAAAACAGTGATCCAAGGTGCCACAAACCTAGACTGGTTTGAAGACCAAGTGCAACTGCAACAAATGTTTTGCGAAACGAGAGTCGTCATAATAAACACAGAGAAAGCGAACAGTCTATAAGTGCGCCAGATTTGACGTGGGCCTGTGTGTGGTGCCTTGTTTCGAGGAATATCACACAAATGTAAATTTGTAAATAACCCTCGTGAATGTGT
>Ga0123357_10002570_pt1 | contig 20353 bp, 15 predicted proteins | sample TergutEmb28metaG_FD_89873 | JGI IMG/M metagenome (GOLD analysis project Ga0123357, IMG submission 89873) | Embiratermes neotenicus P4 segment gut microbial communities from Petit-Saut dam, French Guiana - Emb289 P4 | ecosystem: Host-associated > Arthropoda: Insects > Digestive system > Gut ... | reverse complement strand
GGGGTTGGTCCCGCCACCCGAGCCACCGCCCGTGCCGGAATCTTTCACGATATAGCTGAAGCTTGCGATCGAGCTGTTAAGCCCGCCGCGCCCGATCACGATCGCCTTGACCGTGACCGTCCCCGCCGTATCAAGCGAAAACGCGAACTGTGCCGGATCGACATACGTCGAGTAGTTATAGCAGGTTGAATTGAACGTGGGCGTCGAGCCGTCTGTGGTATAGAAAACTTTTGCGCAGGGGTCGTTGTCGACCGCAGGAATTGTAAAGCTTATCTTGTCGCCTACCGCCACCGTCGAGCCGCTTGCCGGCGTTGCCTGCGTAAGGGGCGCCCAGGCGCTCGCGGTCTTATTCGTCAGGATGAGCTGACCGCCACAAAGGTTCATAGCAAAAGAGTTAAAGGTCTGATCGCTCGGCGTCAACTGCCCAAAATAGAGGCGACATGACGCGTTGTTCGAGAGATCGAAGAAGCTGATGATCGGGTCAACCAGCGTCGCGCCGGCGGTTGTTTTGCCGTCGGGGAAGTAGTAGCGCAGACTCCCAAATAAGTCCTGCCAGCTCAGATTGACGGTATAGCCGTCCGCGCCGACCACCTGAATGATCTGCGCGCCGGGCGCCGTCGTTACCCCCACTTGAGCAAAGAGCGTGCTGACAGGAACACCCGTTACGTCAGTCGAAGGCTTTGCCGTAGGGAAGGTGTTATAGGAGGAGTACGACGCGGTCACCCCGTCGGATTCCTGAAGAGCGGTGACCTGCGACTGCGTCAACTGGACGGTGGTAGCGGGCGACGTCATCTGGTTGATGATCGTAAAGGCGACCGGATCGGACGGGTCGAGGTCTGCCGCAAGCGCGCTTGAGACAGGGGACAGACCGCACATTAAAAGTGCGGTCGCCACAATGTAGGTTATATAACGCCGAGAAATCACGCGCCACATAGTCTTTCCTTTCCATTGGGAGGATGAGCCGTTTCCCGCTCGTCCCTATCGCCCCCGAAAGCATAGCGCACTCTGCGCCGTAGCCTTAACGGGAGTCGGAGCGACTGTAGGTGTCAACATAAGCCCGCCCGGCAAAAAGCAGGCTTACGTGTCTTTATTATAGGTCAAGAGTTGCGCTATTCCGCGCTGAAGAACAAGGGCTCCGGTGTGCGGTTGGCCCGACAGCGCCTAGGGAAGCGTCGCCGAGTCGATAAGCTGCGCCTGCGAATCGTAGGTCGTAAGCTGCAAGCCCTCTGCCGTAACGCTCAACCGTGTGAAGACGACCGTGTCCTGCAGAAGACAGGCCAGACCTTGTTGATGAGGGTCACTGGGCGTATAGCCCTTGCCACTGGCGTTGCCTATCAGCTGGGTAACGCCCGTTGCCGGATCGGTGTAGCGCGCATACATATGCTCATGCCCGCACAGGACCAGCGTTGCCTGCTTAAAGAAGCTCCCGTAGTTCTTCATCATGGTCGCCGCCCGCGCCTTATCTTTGGGGTTTGCGTCCAGCACGAACAGTGGGTGATGCGTCACAAAGATCAACTGGCGTCTGCCCCGTAGCGCCAGAGCCCGGCGCAGGAAATCCTGACTCTGCTTGATCTGGCTTGTGTCAAGGCTACCCAGTATATTGCTGTCGAGCAGTACGACTTCGGTATGAGCCATCAGGACCACCGCGGGCGCTTGCCTGGCAAAAAAATCAACGGGAGGCATATCCGGCGTATGATTACCCGGGACAACCGCCACCTGTTTGGCAGGGTCGACCGATAGGGGAATTTGCGCGGAGAAAGCCTGCCACTCCCGCGTATTTTGCTCGTCGTTTACCAGGTCGCCGCCGAGCACCACCAGATCCTGCGGCGTGATCGCAGCCGCCTGCAGAAGCGCGCCAAAGACCGGCCGATCTGTCACGGTATCACCCTGGGTATCGCCCAGATAGACAAGCGTGTCGGTGGTTGCGGTCGAAGAGCCAAAGGTCAGCGGCGACTCCGCTTGAGTACGCGCGTTCGCAGTATCCGGGACGGCCTGACTCGGACGCCCACAGGCGGTAAGCCCGATGACCAGGGCCACCGCGAGCGCCGCTGACAGCAGTCTTACTCGTGACATCCGGGGACCTGAGCCGCCCGAGGAGTGCTGCAACGCGCTCCAGAAATGGGGCAGACACGATCATAGGAACTGTGCTGGAAGCGCGCCGCGCCAATGCGCATGACGCTTATCACCGCCAAAAGCGTGATAAAAAGCCCGATAATGATCGTGCGGGTATTTTTATTGTGCCAAAAACTCAAAGTCATTACACCGATTGCCTTTCACGAGACCAGTATATACCAGCTACAATGTGTTTCAGGACGTCAACACCGCGCCGCGGTGTTGGTCGGCTGCTTATTGGATGACGCAAGGATGTTACATGCAAAAACGCCTCCCTCTGACGCTTGATGTGGTCATACTGGTAATGGCTGCCTTGATGGTGAACTATCAGCTGATCGCCGCCTCCTATCACGAGATGGCAGGGATCGGCCTCTGCGGCTTATTTCTGACACACTTCGCCCTTCATAGCGCTTGGGCCCTGCGGCGCCTGCGCCGTTTTGGACATGAGCGCCGGGGCCTGACGCTGCGGCTCATACTGGACCTCCTGCTGCTGGTCCTGGTTCTGGGGACAGGAGTTTTTGGGGTCTTGACTTCACGGACGCTGGGGCTCTGGAGCGTGCGCCCCGTGGGATTCTGGGCGGTCGCTCTTCACGAGAGCCTGGGGGGCTCGTTGCTCTGCCTCCTGATCGTCCATGCGGCGGTCAGCTTCCGCCAATTCAAAGCGCTGCTGACGCACTGAATCAGCGTCGTCAACATACCTGTTACTATAGAAGACATGAGCAGTGAGAACACAACCCCGTCATGTTCGATCATCATCCCCTTATTCAACAAGGAGCAAAGGGTAGAAAGTTGTCTGGCTTCCGCCCAGGCGCAAACCGTCGAGGCGCTTGAGATCATCGTCGTCGATGACGGATCGACCGACGGGAGCGCCGCCCTGGTAGAGGCGATCGCCGCAACTGATGCGCGCGTGACCCTCATCCGCCAGGTAAACGCCGGGCCTTCTGCGGCGCGCAACACCGGCCTGGACGCGGCGCGGGGAAAATATGTGACGTTCCTGGACGCCGACGACCGCCTGGCGCCCGGCTTTGTAGGGGAGCTCAGTCAACTCATGACCCGCGAACACGCGGAAGCCGCTCGCTGCGCACAGCTCTTTGTAGAGGGTGCGTTGGACGAAGCGCCCGCTTCGCAACATCTGCGCGCGGTGACCGAGGCGGAGCGCGCGCTGCCGGGAAGTACCCTGTACCGGCGCCTGTTCGCCCAGGTTGAAGTGGCCCTGATGTCAGTACACTCGGCGCTCTATAAGCGCGACCTGCTTGTCAGACGCAAGCTTCGCTTTAACGAGGAGCTCCGGCATCTGGAAGATATCCTGTTTGTCGCTCAGCTCTACGCGGCCGACACGCGCATAGCCCTCTCAAACCAGGCGCTCTATATCTTTCAACACCAGGCGGATAATTCGCTTGCCGATGAGCGCTCAGGCCTCGCCGAGGCCTTTCCTCCTTTTGTCGCAGCCCTTGAAAAACTTGAGGGAGGAAACGCCCTGGCCGCTTCGGAGCGCCCGGCGCGCCTCCATTACTGCGCGGTTGTGCTCCTGACGATCCTTGCCAGCCCCCCGCCAGAAGAGCAGACGAACACGTTTTACCGGGACTTCCTGCGCTCTGAGCTGGTGCGGCGTCTGCTGGCGACCATGAAACCGGAGCGCATACCCAGCTCGCTTTCGATCGCGCTCGCCCTGGCAGGGCGAGAAAACCCCCGGGCGCTGGGCGCCTACTGCGCCATTCTGGCGCAGGCCCGCCGCACCCGCAAAGCCATTAAGCGCCCGTAATATCCCGGAATTAATGGAGTTTTCTCCACAACTGGCGTTTTATGCATTTTTTCGGCTTTTGTGTAAGAAAAATGTAAGACCCTCGTGCTATGGTTGCTCCGAAAACTTCAGAACGCGGATGTACCATGGCCTGCCAAGCCTCATCTTTTTTTCAACATCACTTCTCCAGCGATAGGGCAGGCTCTCTGATCCGGCGCTGACTTGTCCTCGCACCAGTCCGCCCGTGCATCAGGGAAAGCCCGTCAAAACATCGAAAGGAGAAGCACATGAACACCCTTTTCTGCACTACCCGGCTCCGTTCTCTGAGCGCGTGGTTCCTTATGGCGGCGCTCGTGATAACGCTGCTGCCGCTTGGTGTGCTCGGCGCGCCAAAGACCGCCCGGGCCGCGGCCATGAACACCGGTAATCCTTATACCAACGGACACCTCTCCCGCTGCTCGAACAGCCCGAACGAACCAGGCTATAACATCTGGGCCTTAAACGTCGGCATGAATGTCACGGGCGTCACCCGCATCGGCAGCGCCAGCCCTCCAGGTTATCCCTTCCCCAGTTTCCTGACAAGCATCGACCCGCACATATCCGGCTGGGGAGTCTCGGACTTCAGTTACCAGCTTCTTTCTGTAAACAACCCCTCGCAGATCAACTATGGCGCGTTGCCTCCGACCACCCACTGCTGTATGCACGACCTTGAAACCAGCACGCCTGACAAGGTCCGTTATGTCCAGTTCTTTTTGGTGAGTATGCAGGAAGACGCGGGGCTTTACACCGGTACGTTTCTCTTTTTCATCGCCGGACTTGACGGCGACCAGGCAAGCGCCGGCACAAGTTATATGACCATCACCTGGCAAAATACCGGCAAGCTGCGGATCACCAAGGCAAGCGCGAACGCGGGCGTCAGCCAGGACAACGCCTGCTATTCTCTTGACGGCGCCGCATACGGCGTCTATACCTCCGCCGCGAGCGCGGACGCCGGGACGGGCGCGGTAACGACCGTGAACCTGTCGGGCGCGGGCGCTTCGTCAACGGGCGTCAGCGTCGATCTGCCCGTGGGCGCCTATTACGTCAGGGAACGGGTCGCTCCCCCGGGTTACCTGACGGACGCGACCGTCTATCCGGTCGCTGTCACTGCGGGACAGACGACCGCCTTAAACGTTAAGGACCAGCCAGGGGCCGGCTCAGCGCGCGTCATCGTGCTAAAGACTGACGCGGAAACCGGCAAGCAGACGCCGCAGGGCGCGGCCTCCCTGGCGGGAGCGCGGTTCAGCGTCTGCTACTACGATGGATTTTACACACAGGCCTCCTTGCCCGCGCTGCCCACCCGCTCATGGGTGTTTCAGACTGACGAGCAGGGGCGGGTCGTCTTTGACAAGGGCGCTTCTTTTGTTGCCGGAGACGCGCTCTACCTTGACGCAGGCGCGACGGTCATGCCGCAGGGCACCTATACTTGCCGCGAAGCGCAGGCTTCGCCCGGCTACCTGTTGCCGGACCAGCCGACGATCTTTTTGACCCGTGTGGTCCCTGACGCCAGCTCCGTCGAAGGCGTTACCTGCGAAGGAGACCTCTTTCCTGGCGCCAGCGCCGAGTCTGCGTCGAGCGCGCGACAGCCCGAGCAGGTCATTCGCGGCGACGTCGAGATCGCAAAGATACGCGACGCCGACAACGGGACCGACGTCCAGACCGGTCTTGCGGGGATCGATTTCACCCTGACTTCAATAACCACCGCACAGGTCTATACGATCACCACGAATGATCGAGGCTTTGCGACGACAAAGGCGCTGCTTCCCGCCGGATCTGCGCTGGCAGGCGGCCTGCCCTATGACACCTATGTGGTCCACGAAGCGGAGCAAACCGTCCCCAAGGGTTTAAACCTGGTCAAAGATTTCACCGCGCAGATCGCAGGCGACGGCCAGTGTCTTCAGTACGTCCTCAATGACAGCACTATCACCGCCGCGGTCAGGCTGCTTAAGAAGGACGCTCAGACCGGCAAGGTGATCGGAGGCGCCCCCGCGGTCTTTGAGGTCCTGGACGCAGATAAACAGGTACTGTCATTTACGGTCCACTCCCCTAAAGAACAGACGGTGACCCAGTTTCACACTGACGAGGACGGTCAGGTGACGTTGCCAGCGCGTCTTTCCTGGGGAACATACTTCATCCACGAGGTCGGCGCGCCCGCTGGTTACCTGCCGGGCGCAGACGTAATCTTCAGTGTGACCAAAGACCAGGGCTTTGACGACCCGCTGGTGGTCGCCGTCATGAATGAGCCTCAGCTGGCGCAGGTAGAACTGACCAAGCTTGACCAGGAGTCCTCAGAGCAGCTTGACGGCGCTCTCTACGGCGTGTACGCGGCCACCGACATCGTAACGGCTGACGACACCCTGCGCGTCCGGCAAGGGGAGCTGGTCGATATCATCAGCACGGAGGCCTCCGACGCAGCGCTCAGCGTGGCGCTTTTCTGCGGCCCCTACGAGCTCCGTGAGCTGGTCGCCCCCGCAGGCTACCTGGTCGATACTGCTTGCTACCCCGTTGATCTGGCCTGCGACAGCGAGGTGGCGACGGTGACGGCTGCCCTGACAGTCAAAGACCGCTTTACCCGTCTGACGGTATCAAAGCTCGACCTGGTCACCGGAGAAGAGCTCCCCGGCGCGGAACTTGCGCTGAGCGGACCGGACGGCTCGATTGTGGCGACCTGGACCACGAACGGCGCCCCTCACAGGATCGACCAGCTTTCTCCTGGCGACTACCTCTTGAGCGAGACCTGCGTGCCGGAGGGTTATCTGATAAGCCAGAACGTCAGCTTTACCGTCAAAGCTACCGGCGAGATCCAGCGCGTGGTCATGCAGGACGCCCCGCGGCCGGTGGCGGCGCTTGACGGGGCCAGAAGCAGCCTGCCACAAGCGGGTGACTGGCTCAGGAACTTTTGGCCCCTCGTACTCGGGACTCTTTTGTTGCTGGCGGTGTGTGGCGCAGGCATCGCGCTCCAGTCACGGCGCACGCGCCAGGAGGAGGAACAGAGGACGCGAAAACGAATACGCTAACAGGCGTATTAGATGAGCATGATGTCTGTGCGGGTGAGCGTGCCTGCCTCCAGGGCGTTAGCAAGACGCTCGTAGGTACGCTCATCCAGCGGCAATTCTGAAAGATGCGTCACCCGGGAGATGTGCTTGGCGCTGGTAGGCGTCAGCCCTTCGCCCTCTGAGATGAGGCTCTCGTGGAGCTTCTCTCCGGGGCGCAGGCCGACGATCTCGATGTCTGCGGGCACGCCAGAAAGCGCGATCATCTTGTGGGCAAGATCCATGATGCGATGAGGCTCGCCCATTTCAAGCACGAAGATATCGCCCGCGTCGCCGATGGCCTGAGCCTGCAGCACCAGTCGCGCAGCTTCAGGGATCGTCATGAAGAAACGGGTGACTTGCTCGTCGGTCACGGTGATCGGGCCGCCCCGACGGAGCTGCTCCTCAAAGATCGGCACCACGGAGCCGCGCGAGCCCAAGACATTGCCAAAGCGTACCGCCACGCAGGTCATGCCGGCAGGCGCGGGGGGCGCGGGGGGCGCCGCTGCTGATTCTGAGAGCGCAGGACCTGCCTGATCTGACTGCGGCGCCGGACTCTCTTCTGTAGACGATGAGGGCTGATCGGCGCTGGCCGCGGCCACCTGCGCAGAGCGCGCGCTCTGCGCAAAAGCTAACATGAGACGTTCCGCCAACTGCTTGGTCTTGCCCATAACATTAGCCGGCGCGACCGCCTTGTCCGTCGAGATGAGGACAAAGCGCTCCACACCGGCGCGCACCGCCGCCTCCATCACGTTGGCGGTACCGATGACGTTGCTGCGCACCGCCTCCATCGGTTCAAGCTCCATAAGCGGTACCTGCTTATAGGCAGCCGCGTGAAGCACCACATGGGGCGCTGTTTCATGAAAGATGTGGATCAGCTTGCGACGATCGCGGATATCGGCAAGGCACATCTGCGCGGTACCGGGTTCCAGAGCCTCCAGCTCAAAGTAGAGCTCATAGAGGCGGCTCTCGTCGATCTCTACTAAGACCAGGCGCGCCGGATGCAGCTTGATGATCTGGCGACAGAGCTCCGAGCCAATGCTGCCGGCAGCTCCCGTGACCGCAACGCACTTGCCCTCTATGGTGGCCGCCACCTGCTCAACGTCGATGGGAGTCAACTCGCGGCCCAACAGATCCTCGACGTCGACCCGACGCAGGTCAGAGGCGCGCACCTCGCCGGTCTCGATGACGATCCTGGGCATGATGCGCGTGGTCAGCCCCAGCGTTGCCGCCTGGTTAAGCACCGCGCGGATCACGTCGTCTGGCGCAGAAGGCAGCGCCACAAAAAGTTGTTCGATGTCATAGTCGGCAACCAGCTCGTCAAGATCTTCCAGCGAGCCCAGCACCGGGATGCCGCCCAGACGGCTGCCCACAATGCGCGCGTTATCATCCAGAAAACCAATAACCTGAAAGCCCAGCCCAGGGCGCGCCTCGATGTCATGGATCAACAGGGAGCCCGCGCTGCCCGCGCCCACAATCAGCGTGCGCAGGCCGCCGCGCCTGCCAGTCGAGCGCAGGTAGTGCGCGGCGCGAACCGCCACGCGAATACCCGCCAGGATGATGAACACGAACACGGCCTGAATGAGCACAACACCCAGGGGCACCACGCGCTGTCCCTGGTTGAGCAGGCCCACCGCAACATCTGCCAGCGCGAGCACCGCAGAACCGCAGAGCACCGCGCCCGCGCAGCGCAGCAAGGCGTCAATCCCCACATAGCGCAGCACAACCCGGTACAGGCCAAAGAGCACCGCAAGCGCTACGTAGACGACGATCGAAGCCGCGCACGCTACCAGCAGAAAACGCCCGTAGGCGTGCGGGATGCGCAGCTCGAAACGAGCCATATACGTGACGATCGTAGCAAGCAAAATACCGGCGCCATCAAGGACGATCAGTATGAGCTGCCAGGTCAGACGCGTAGTTTGCAGATGACGAAACCAGTTAAGCGGCGTGTTTTCCATGTACTCTATGCTAACGCCTTTTGAAGAACCTTGCGCGCGGCGCCAGCAATATCTGCCATATCAGCTTCTGTGAGCGTGGGGTGCACGAAAAACGCCAGCGACTGCTCGTTGGCGCAGAGCGCCCCCGGCAGATCTTCATCGCGCGGCGCGCCAAGCGTCAGGAAGGCCTGCTCGCGCCCTATGAGCGCACAGGACCCAAACTGCACGGGAGCGCCTTCTGCCGCAATGGCGTCGATGACCCGGTCACGGTCCCAACCGGGCGCAAGCGCGGTCGGGTCAAGGCGGAAGTAGAGCCGGTAGTAGGCGTGCTCGCTGCCCTGCGCCCGGCGCGAAGCAGGTAAAACGACCGGGCTGAACGCGGGCGCGAAGTCCGCCAGCTCGCCGCAGAGCACCTCCGCGTTACGCGTGCGCTGGATATGCCAGGCGCTCACGTGACGCAGCATCACGCGGGCAAGCGCTCCCTGCACCTCGGGCATGCGCGCGTTTGTCCCAAAGTGGTCGCTCAAGTACTTGAACTGCGAACTGCGCTCCTGCACGCGGGTGTTCTGCGCGCGTCCAAACACGTGCCCATGGTCCCGGTATGCCCAGGCTTGCAGATACGCGGCGCTCTGACGAAGACCCTCGGTGTAACAGATTACGCCGCCTTCGCCCAGCGGCAGGATCTTGTCCGTACAAAACGAGAAGCAACTGGCATGAGCGGCCGTCCCGATCGCGTGACCTGAGTAGCGCGCTCCCTCCGCCTGGGCGCAGTCTTCAATGATGACTAGATCCATCTGGTCGGTCAGCTCGCGCAGCTCGGCGACGGGGGCCGGATAGCCGCCCACGTGCACCGCGATGACCGCCCGGGTGCGCGGCGTCAGGCGGGCCGCCACAGAAAGCGGCGTAAGCGCGTTGGTCTGCGGGTCGATGTCGGCGATGACCGGTGTCGCGCCCGCAGCCACCACCGCGCCCGCAGTCGCAATAAAGGTGCGCGAGGGCACGATGACCTCGTCGCCGGGGCCAATACCAAAACTGCGGACCGCCAGTTCAAGAGCCAAGGTGCCGTTAGCCACCGCTAACGCCTCCGCGGCCTCGTGCAGCGCGGCAAACTCCGCCTCGAACAGACGGGTCTGCTCACCCGTCCAGTAATTGATCTTGCCACTGCGCAAGACCTCGGCAACCGCCTCTATCCCCTCCTCCGGGATCTGGGGCCAATCCGGCAGAGCGCGCGTAATAGCGGGGCTTCCCGCCTCGATCGCAAGCATATCAGCCATTGGCCGCACCTTCTTCCTGAGGAAAGAGCGCCCGCAGGCGGCCTCCCACTTCCTCGACCGAATCGGCCGCGTAGTCAGCGCGCCGGGCCAGGAGCTGCGGCATACCGCTCTGGGCCTCCGCCTCCCACCGGTGCGCAAAGGTCGCGTCCTGGATCTCTGCAAGTATCTGACGCATCTCGGCGCGTACCTGATCGTTGATGATACGCTTGCCCGCTACCTGCGCGCCATATTCAGCCGTGTTCGAGATCTTCTCGAACATGCCCGCAAAGCCGCGCGTATAGACCTGGTCGCAGATCAGCTTGGCCTCATGGACGCACTCAAAGTAGGCGCTTTCGGGTTTATAACCCGCGTCGACTAAGGTGTGATAGCCCGCAAGCATGAGCTCGACCAAGCCGCCGACGATGATGGCCTGCTCGCTGAACAGGTCCGTTTCGCACTCCTCGCCAAAGGTGGTCTCGATAATACCGATCCGACCATGACCCATGCCCCAGGCATAAGAGAGCGCCAAGTCGCGCGCCTGGCCCGTAGCGTCCTGGGCCACCGCGATAAGCCCCGCCACCCCGCTGCCACGCTCATACAGCTGGCGTACCGCCGGGCCCACGCCCTTAGGGGCGATCATGATGACGTCAACGCCCTCCGGCGGCGTGATCTGTCCAAAATGCACCGCAAAACCGTGGGCAAAGGCAAGCGCCTTGCCGCGCAAATCAACCTCTGCCGCGATCATATCATAGGTAGCCTTATGCGCCTCATCGGGCGTCAGCAACATGACCAGGTCGGCTGCGCGCGCCGCCTCAGGGATCGAGAGCACTTCAAAGCCCGCGTCTGCCGCCGCACGAGCGCTGGCGCTTTCTGCGTTGCGCGCTCCCACTACCACGCGCACGCCCGAGTCGCGCAGGTTCTGGGCATGAGCCGAGCCCTGGCTGCCGTAGCCAATGATGGCGACGGTCCGCTCCAAAATCAACTGCGGATCGCAGTCCGCCGCATAAAGAATCGGTGCTTGTTGCATGAGGTTTCTTCCTTCCTGCTCAACCTCAGAGTATCACTGTGAGCGGGCAGGAACAAGGCCGCAAGACGCCTCGGCTGTCGCCTGCGCCTGTGGCAAAGACCTGCTCCTCTGTCAGGGTGCGCTGACGTGGACCAGACTGTGAAACGCCGCCGCTGAGCAGGGTTCGCTGACGCGCAGACGGGGCAACTCCATCGGGTTCATGCCCGGATAAACCCGGCCCTGCGTGACCGTAAAGGCGAGCTGATAACCATCCGCGATCAGATCCTTCTCGACGCGCATCGTGTAATCTCTGCCCGTGCGCCCAAAGGGATAGCAGAAGACGAAGTTTGGGCCGATCACCTGCGCCTCCCGCTCAACGTCCTGCGTGATCTGATCATTGGTCGCCGTGGTGATCGCACCGTCCCCCTTGGCGTTACCGACGTGCAAGTTGTAGCTGTGCGACCCAAACGCCACATAGGTCGGGTCATACTGCGAAAAGTCGATCTTATCTGACTGCGCATAACTGCCAATAATGAAACCGGTCATGTAAGCCTGGGATTGCTTGACGGCCGGAATCGCCAGGCGAAAGAAGCCTGGAGCGCCGTCATCACTGGTGAGTACCACGCTTTTAGCGGGCAGGCGGATCTTGCCCTGAACAAACGCAAGCACCTCGTTCCAGTCTGGGAAGTAGTAATGGTTGTCCTTAAGCCAGGCAAGCTGGGTCCTGAAGGTTTTGATGTTCAAGTGGTTTGCTGGCTCGTTTTTCCCCGCTTTCTCCCCCTGATCCGGGTCGTAGAAGTCATGGTACATGAGCACCGGCAGGCCCGGCGTCTTGCGGTCGACGCCTTGCGGCGCTTTCTCAAAACGTGCGTACAACGTCGTATTGGCGTTCTTCGGAATAAGATCGAGCGTGCTGTTGTCGATGCACGTTGCGTTCTTGTCATCCGCAGGCCCCGTAAACCAACCCACAAAACGCTTGCCTTCCCAAGACGCATACGGAAGCTTAACCGGCTGCTTATCAGCTGCCACCGCAAGACTCGCTGGCGTGACGCTTGCCTGCGGATTCTCGCTGACGTCAAGGGTGAGCGTATAGGTAGGCGACGGGGACGCCGGAGTCGGCGGCGGCCCGGACGTCGCGGTGGGCTCCGCGGAACGCGGTTGCGATTCTGGCTGGCGCGCCGACTGCTTTGGCGCAGGAACTTGCGCGTGGAGCAATCGGGGTAGTATCGTAAAGCCGCCGGCCACTCCCAGGAGCACCACCAGCACAACCACCCCCAGTATGCGGCGCTGCCTGCGCACTTGCTGGCGACGACGCTTGACGGCTTCACGGCGCACCCGGTCAGGAGTCAGGGAGCTCTTGCCATCTATCATAGGTCTGCGCTGCTGAGTCATAGTTTCATTGTAACTGGTTTGCCCGCGTAGCGCGCTGTCCTATGCGCTGCGAGCCCGCAATCGAGACGGTGATGCGCGACCAGGGGGCGCTGCAAGACAGCGCCCTCTGTCATTGCGAGCGAAGACGAAGTCTGAGCGCGGCAATCCAGCCCTCCGCAGACAAAGCTCGGCGACAAAGAGCCCCTGCCAGCCAAACCCAACGCGCGCCCGATCCGTACTACTATATAATTGCGATAGCACCATTAGAATTCGCATCGTCCGAACGCCGGACGTTTTGCTAAAGCGTAGAAAGGGACAAGGCCCATGCAAAAACTCATCGTCATAGGCGCCGGAGGACACGGCAGAGTAGTGGCCGATGCCGCGCGCGTCGCGGGCATTGAGCTCTGCGCTTTTGTCGACCGCAAACCGCCCGCAACGATGATTGAAGGGCTGCCGGTCTACGCGTCGCTCGAAGAAGCGTCCGACGCCCTGGGCGTTGAAGCTTCGCAGCTCAGTTTTATCGTAGCCATAGGAGACAACTGCCAACGCGCAGAGGAATATGCGCGAGCGCGCGAACAGGGGTTTGTGCCCCTAAGCGTTATCCACCCAACAGCAGCTATCAGTGAAACGGCACACATCAGCGCGGGCGCCTACGTTGGCGCTCAGGCGGTCATTAATCCGGGCGCACAGATCGGTGAGGATTCCATCATTAATACCGCCGCAGTTATTGAGCACGACTGCCGTGTCGGCAGCCATAGCTTTGTTGCCCCCGGCGCGGTTCTCTGCGGCGCCGCACGCATCGGCAACTACACCCTGGTCGGCACGAACGCCACCCTTATTCCGCTTGTCAGCGTGGGCGCACAGGCGCTTGTGGCGGCGGGAGCGGTTGTCGTCGACAGCCACCCAGATAACGTCCGCCTCTTCGGCGTCCCCGCCCAGGAAGCCTGACTCCCTCAGACCTCAGTCTAGATCGTCGTAGTCATCGTCGTCGAGAGGCTCGGCTTTTCTGTTTGCGGCGGCCTCAGCCTGCTCGATCTTGATTTTCTCCAGAACATCAGGGGCAAGGTCAACGATCTGCTGCGCTTTCTTTTGGAGCAAGCCTTTGCCCTGATCCGCGTCAAAGGCAAAGAGCCTCACCGCCCCCTCTTTGACGCTTTCCGCAACCTTGCCGTTCTGTAGCATGTCAATCAATTGGCCCAACATCGTCAGATATTCCGGGTCCCCATGGTAGCAACGTAGCGCCTCGCTCACGTAGCCCCAAACGGTTTTCGAGCGAGCCTCCGTTAAGGCGCCAAAGCGGCAAAGCAGCTCAAAGGCCTGGAGGCGTACGATCTTTGACTCCTCATCGTAGAGGCAATCTTCAAGCTGCGGCAGGGCCTTTGCGACCAACTGCGCGTGGGATTTAAGAAAGGTCAGCAGGATTGAGAGAATGTTCGAGCGGGTAAGCGACTCCGGACGATCTAGAGCGTCGATGATCTCATCGCTGAACTCGATCAGCAGATCGCTGTCTTGCAGCGCAAGCTCTTTGAGCACCTCAGAAGCGTACTCGCGCAATGCGCGTGAGGGAGCCCCCAGCGCATCTGCTAACTCACGGCGAGTTTTCACGCGGCGAATAGCGCCGTCGATCATCTCGGCCTTGTCAGTTTCCGGGGTAAAACTGTACTTCATAAACTCTCTTTCTTACGCGCCGCAAAATTTAAAACGCGAAATCACCGTGCTTCTTAATGTGAGCGGCCAGGCCGCCATCCTCCAGAAGCGTAGCCATGACAGGCGGCAGAGGAGCAAAAGAAAGATCATCGCCCCGTGTGTTATTATGCACGATTCCGGCGGACAGGTCGAGGCTCAATTCGTCACCGGCGCCGATGCGATCGGTGTCGCACACCACCACGGGAAGCCCCGTGTTGATCGCGTTGCGAAAGAAGATGCGCGCAAAGCTCTTGGCTAGCACGGCTTTAGTGCCCGCGTTGATCAGCACCAGCGGCGCTTGCTCACGCGAGCTGCCGCAGCCAAAGTTAGTACCGGCCACCAGAAAGCCGCCGCCTGCGTCCTGAAGCTTTTGGAAGTAGTCCGGATCAAGCTCTTCCATGGCGTGGACCGCCATGGCCTTCATGTCGGTCGACTTGAACTTGTATTTGCCGCTGATGATGTAGTCAGTATTGATATCATTGCCGTATACAAAGGCCGGCGCGGTCAGTATCTGTGTGCTCATGGTCACGGCTTTCTACTCGAAGTAAGGACGCGGGTCGGCGATGTGTCCCGCCAGCACGCTGGCGGCTACCGTCGCGGGGCTTCCCAGATAGATGAAGGCCTTACTGTTACCCATACGGCCCTTGAAGTTGCGGTTTGCGCTACTGATGACGTTCTCGCCGTCGCTGGGCACCCCGTTGTGCGTGCCCACGCAGGGTCCGCAGCCCGCCGTGACGATGCAGGCGCCTGCCTTCACAAAGGTCTGGATGTAGCCCGCCGCCATGGCGTCCAGGAAGATGTCTTTACTGGCCGGGGCGACGATCAGGCGCACGCCCGGCGCAAGCGTGTGACCTTCGATGATGTGCGCCGCGATGGCGAAGTCTTCCAGGCGTCCGTTGGTGCAGGTGCCTAGCACGCCTTCTGCTATCGGGGTCGGCTCCAGATCCGGCAGCGCGACGACGTTGTCGACCGTGTGGGGTTTCGCGATCTGGGGCGCCAGCGTGCTGACGTCGATCTCTACGACCTGCTCGTAGGTCGCGTCTGCATCCGGGCTCGCCGGATGAGGCTCGCGGTCCCCGTGAGCGGCCACCCAGGCAAGCGTCTTGTCGTCGGCGGCCATAAGCCCCGCCTTCGCGCCTAGCTCAATCGCCATGTTGCAGATGGTCATGCGCGCGTCAACAGAAAGCGCGTCAATCACCGGCCCTGAGAACTCCAACGCCTCATAGGTCGCCCCGTCTGCGCCCAACTGGCCCGCCAGATACAAGATGAGGTCCTTGGCAAACACGCCTGCAGGAAGTGCGCCGGTAAACACCACCTTGATCGTGCGCGGTACTTTGAACCAAAGCTTACCGGTTGCCATTGCCGCGGCGCCATCGGTCGAGCCCACGCCCGTCGAGAACACGTTGATTGCGCCATAGGTGCAGGTGTGACTGTCGCAGCCGACCACCAGGTCGCCCGGGACTACATGCCCGCGCTCCGGGACCAGCTGATGGCAGACGCCACAGCCCACGTCGTAGAGGTGAGCGCCGCTGGCAGTGGCAAACTCGCGCATCTGCTGATGCAGCGCGCTGACACCCTCAAGCGGACTGGGGCTGGAATGGTCCATGACCAGCGCAACCTTATCGGGATCGAAGACCTGGTTCTCGAAGCCCATCGCTGCGAGCGCCTTAATGGCAAGCGGCGAAGTCCCGTCCTGCCCCATGATAAAGTCAAGACCCGCGATCACGATCTCGTCGGCGTAAACGTCATGTCCTACATGGCGAGAGAATATCTTTTCTGCGATAGTTTGACCTGGCATATCTATCTCCTTGTACGTGATGGTCGTATCCCTCTGAAACCGGCTCAGGAACGAGCGTCAAAGCTCGATATCGGCAAAGCCTTGTTCGTGGAATGAAACTATTATTGTACCGTAATTGTGTGCCTCAGCGGCAGGAAGAACACGGGCTGTTTTGCCTGTTTGCCACTTATTTATCGATCGGGGGGAGGCGAAGGGGGGTGCGGGCGCAGTTCCGCAGCCGCGCAGTTAATTGAAGTTTGCTTCAGACAGTTGCGGCGAGGATGTTTGAGCACCGCACCCCCCATTGCCTCCCTCCGATCGATAACACAGGGGGACGGGTGCACTGTGTTCACCCCGAATGACAAAGCGATGTCGCCGCAAGTGGCGTAGACCCCATGCGGTAAAATAGAGCCTTAGGTTTGTCCCCTTCATCAGCTATGTTAGGAAGCTCCTTTGGCTCAACCCACCGATACGGAACAGACGACGCGCCCGTGCGTGAGCATTGTCTCGTTGCACTTAAAGATCGGGGGCATTGAGCGCGCGGTCTGCTCGCTGGCCAACCTGCTCTGCGCAGACTATGACGTCGAGATCCTGAGCATCTACAAGCTGAGCGATGAGCCCGCGTTCGCACTGGATGAGCGCGTGCGCGTCGTCTATCTTTCCGAAGGGCTCGCGCCCAACAAGCAGGAGTTCCTCGACGCCCTGCATGCGCACCGTCCCTTCAGCATCCTGCGCGAAGGTCTGCGCGCCGTCGGCGTTCTCTGGAAGCGGCGGCGCTGTATCAAGCAGGCGGCACGTCGCGCAAGCGGACAGATCATCATCTCGACGCGCGACCTCTTTCACCGCGCCCTTGCCAAGGCGCACCCACGCCGGATGCTCATTGCCTGGGAACACAATGACCTGCGCGAGGATCCGCGCGGGACGAGCCGCTTGATGCGCTCCATCAAGGGCTTTGACTACTTCGTGCCTGTGTCCCCGGGCCTTGCGACCTTCTTCGAGCCGCAGGTGCCCGCCCCGACTCATTGCGTCTACCTGCCGCTTTCGATCGACAAGCTCCCGCCTGAGCGCGCGATTGAACACGCGCACGATCCTGCGTCTCCACTCCAGATCACCGCAGTCGGGCGCCTGGAGCCAGAAAAAGCCTACGACGACCTGCTGCGCGTCTTTGCCCTGGTATACGCGCACCACGCAGGCACAACGCTTGCCCTGGTTGGTGAAGGCAGTCAGCGCGCCACTCTTGAAGCCCTGGCCCAGAAGCTGGGCATCGCAGAAGCTGTAACCTTTTACGGCGCGCGCTACGGCGAGGAGCTCCAGCGCCTCTACGAGGAAAGTGCGCTGTTCGTCAGCACTTCGCATCGTGAGTCGTTCGGGCAGGTCTTGCTTGAGGCAATGGCGCACGGTGTGGCCTGCCTCTCGTTTTCAAGTGCCGCAGGCCCTCGAGAGATCATCGAAGATGGTGTCAACGGTTATCTGACCTCCGGGCGCGATCAGGCGATCCTGGCAGAAAAGATCATCGAGCTCCTGGAATCTCCCGACAAGCGTGCCCGCCTAGCCTATGGCGCGCGCGCAACGGCAGCGGCCTACGCGGCAAGCGCTGTCCGCGAAACATGGCTCGCCTTCTGCCGAGAGGCCTTAGTCGAGCTCCCCAAGAAGACCACCGTCGTGTTTGTCTCCTCCGCAGGCGGGCACTTCGCCGAGCTACGCGCGCTTGCTCCGCTTTACGAGCGCTACAACTCCTATTACGTCTCAGAAAAAAACGCCTCAATGGAGTCCTACGCGCAGATCTATGGCGACCGGCTGTTCTTTCTTGCCTACGGCACCAAGGAGCGCCCCCTGACCTACCCCTTTATCTTCGCGTTTAACTGCGTGCGCAGCCTCTGGCTCTTCTGGCGCCTTAAGCCAGATTTCACGATCTCGACCGGGGCGCATACCGCCGTGCCGCTCTGCTACCTGACGCATCTGTTCAGGCGGCGGGTCATTTACTTCGAGACCTATGCCAACATCAACACGCGCAGCTTGGCGGGGCGTCTCATCGCTCCCATCGCTGACCTTTTCTTTGTGCAGTGGGAAGAGATGCTCGCGCTCTATCCGCGCGCGATCTACCGGGGGTGGCTGCCCTGATGAAGGTCTTTGTCATGCTCGGCACGCAAGATAAGAGCTTTACGCGGCTGCTGAGTGCGATCGATGCGTCGCAGCTGGCGTCGGCAGACGCGGGTAACCAGCTAGTCGTCCAGGCGGGCTACACCGCCTTTAAGCCAAGCTCTGACATGGAGCTGTTCGACTTTTGCTCAGCAGATGATTTGGAGCGCCACTTACAAGAGGCCGACCTGGTCATCACCCATGCCGGCGTGGGCTCGATCGTCAGCGCGCTCACTCACCACAAGCGCGTGATCGCGGCAGCGCGCAAGGCGGCCTATAAAGAGATGGGCAACGATCACCAGAGCGACATCTTGCAGGCTTTTGCGCGCGCGGGCTACCTTATCGCTCTTGAGGATTTCGACCGCCTTGACGACGCGGTCACCGAGGCGCTCCGCTTCACGCCGAAACCCTACGTGCGCAACATCGACGGAATACTCGAGACGATCACTACTTACATCGACACACACTGACGGTGACAAAAAGGACCTGGTGACAAAATGGACCTGGTCCTTTTTGTCACCACGGGAAGCAGGCACTGATACAAGTCGCCTGCGCCAGTTGAGCGGGCAGCGGCGCGCCGTGCATCAGGAGGCGCCATCATTTACCGGCGTTATCAGACTCCGACTGTTGTCCTGCGCTTGCCCTGAATATCTTCTGCACTATTTTGCTATCGCTGAATACCGCGGGGGGATTCCAATGCCCCCAGCCCAAGCCAACGATCAGGCCTCCCAGCACAAAGAAGTATACAATTGCATGCGGATGCTGAAACGAGTCGCTGGTCAACGCATTGAGGATGATCCCCACAATGCCCGCCAGCAAAGCCGCGTTCTGGAAGGAACGCCGTCTATCGGTTTTGAGCCGCTTCGAGAGGCGCAGCCCCGCCCAGACCAGACTTGCCACCGAGCAGATAAAGAGCAAGCCACCTATAATACCGGTTTCTGCCGTGATCTGCAGGTAGCTGTTGTGCGGTTCGAACTGCAGCACCCCCTGGTACAGCTCCGGATGCTGCAGAATTGTGCGGTGATAGATCTGGAGGAAGTCGCCCAGACCGCCCCCAAAAAGTGGCTTCTGCGTGATCGCGGCACCCGCGGCCTTCCAGAGACCCAGACGAAACATCGTCGAGCTGTCGCCAGAGAACACCGACAGAAGCCGCGAAGAGACACCGGGAACCAGGGCGACCACGATCAGCGCGCCCAGAAGCGGAAGCGACCAGCGCGGCCTGAAGACGAGCACCCCGATAAAAAGTCCGGTCGCTAAAGCCAACCAACTGCCACGTGTATAGGTCAGAAGGAACGCCGCAAGCTGAACGGCGCCTGCAAGCGCGATCAGGGCGATCGCCATTCTATTTCGCTTCCAGTATTCCCCCAAAAGCGCCAGCGTCGCACAAAGTGACAGGAGGAGGAATTCACTGAAGAAATTAGGGTTATCAAACGTTGAGAATATGCGGACCGATATGGTCTTGCCGACCGCAAAAGTGTCACTCAGGATACGGGGGTCAGCATATTGGTAGAACCCATAGAGTGACGCTCCGACCCCGGCAAGCACCACGGCCCCCAGCACGATTGCACGGTCTTTAGGTGACGCAGTAACCAGAGCGATCGCGGGAATCAGCAGGAAGTAGCTGGTATAGCGCGCCCAGGTGAGCAGCTCTTTTGCGCCGCCCCCTACCGCCAGAATCGTGACCAGCGCCCAAAGCAGAAAGAGCGTCGCGGCAACACCAAAATTGCGATAAGGGATCTTATCGAGCGCCTTGGCCCGGACAACGAACAACGCTCCGATGAGCGCCACCGGAACAAGCACGGTCACCACATCCAAGCCGCCCCTTGCGGGCGTTGAGAAAAAGGGGATGCCTAAGATAAGCACGCAGGTAAGCGCCGTCGCTATCGTCTGGCGACGGGAGCTCAACCCCCGCTTCTGTTGATCAGGCGCGCTCTGATTACTCATGCTTCAAAAACCAGCCTAATATCTTGCTTGATGAATAATAGTCACGCTTGGGCTGCCAGCATCCAGCGCCCAGGCCCAGAAGAAGCGCTGCTGTCAGAAAGAAAAACACCACGGCGTGAGGTTGCTGAAAAGCACCCTCCGCAAAATCGGCGATCAAAAAGGCAACGATACCGCCTATGAGCGCCGCCGCCTGCACACGCATCGCGCGGTCCTCTTTGATCCGACGGCAGAGCGCGAGGCCCTCCCCGACCAGAGACCAGATGGCGCCCGCAAAGGCCGCCGCTCCCGGAATGCCCACCTCCACCAACATCTGGAG
>Ga0123357_10002567_pt1 | contig 20362 bp, 19 predicted proteins | sample TergutEmb28metaG_FD_89873 | JGI IMG/M metagenome (GOLD analysis project Ga0123357, IMG submission 89873) | Embiratermes neotenicus P4 segment gut microbial communities from Petit-Saut dam, French Guiana - Emb289 P4 | ecosystem: Host-associated > Arthropoda: Insects > Digestive system > Gut ... | reverse complement strand
GAGAGGATTTGATAACGAAAAAATTTCAGCCATTCAAGAGATTTATCGTGTTTTATATCAATCAGGTATGAATAATAAAGAAGCGGTGAAATGTATTGAAGAAAATGTTCCGGCATCAAAAGAGAAAGAAAATATTATTACCTTTATAGCCAATTCTCAGCGAGGAATCGTGAGAGGATACTTAGAGTAATTGATAATTAATAATTGATAATTATGACTTATAAGTTTGTTATATTATCCGACGAAGTAGATGATTTCAGGCGGGATATTCTTATTGATTCCGACGCTACTTTTTTTGAATTGCATAAGGCTATTTTGGAATCGGTTGGATATACCGACGATCAAATGACTTCTTTTTTCATCTGTGATGAAGATTGGAATAAAGAAAAAGAAATTACGCTGGTGGAAATGGACACAACTTCGGAAGAAGATAATTATGTCATGGACTCCACGCGATTGAGCGATTTGCTGGAAGAAGAGCGGCAAAAATTGTTGTACGTCTTTGAATACCTTACTGAACGTTCATTTTTCATGGAATTGCGGGAAATTATTACCGGAAAATCGCAACCAAAAGCCGAATGTGTTTTGCGAGAAGGGAATCCTCCGGCTCAAACCACCGAATTTGAAGCGTTGGACGAGCGCTTAAATATCCGTATGTCAGCGACAAACCACCATTTAGATGATGATCTCTATGATGATGATGATTTTGGGATGGATGATTACGACGAAGAAGATTTGGATAATTTGAGCGAAGGAAATCCGTTTGATGATTATTGAAATCAACAACAAATTTCCCTATGAAAACCTTAATTGTTTTACTTGGACCAACAGGAGTCGGAAAAACAGAATTAAGCCTGCAATTGGCTACATCTTTAAATTCCCCGATTCTTTCCGCCGATTCACGACAATTGTATAAAGATTTGGCAATCGGGACGGCAGCGCCTACGTTGGAAGAGCAGGCGCGGATCAAACACTATTTTGTCGGAACGCTTCAACTGACCGATTATTACAGCGCCAGCCAATTTGAAGAAGACGTAATCGCACTACTTGACGATTTGTTTCAATCCCACGAAACCGTCCTGATGAGCGGAGGTTCAATGATGTACATTGATGCTGTGTGTAAAGGAATTGATGAAATCCCAACCATCGACGAAACGCTTCGAGCCGATTTGAGAGATTTGTATCACAGGGAAGGAATCAACCCGATTCGCCAACAACTTAAATTGTTAGATCCTGTATTCTATAAGCAAGTTGATTTACAAAATCATAAACGGGTCATTCATGCGCTGGAAATTTGTCTGATGGCGGGGAAACCCTATTCTTCGCTTCGAACCGATAAAGTAAAGTCCCGCCCTTTCCGTATCCTGAAAATAGGATTACAACGGGAAAGGGCGGAATTATACGGGCGAATCAATCGCAGAGTAGATCAAATGATGGAACAGGGGCTTTTGGAAGAAGCGCATTCCGTTTATCCTTTACGACACCTTAATTCATTAAATACAGTCGGTTATAAAGAGCTTTTCAAGTATTTTTCCGGCGAATGGACGTTGGATTTTGCTATTGAAAAAATCAAGCAAAATACGCGTATTTATTCCCGAAAACAAATGACTTGGTTTAAACGCGACAAGGAAATCCAATGGTTTCGTCCGGAACAAGCGGCGGAAATTAAGGATTGTATAACAGAAAACCAGTGAGTACCGCTTTATTCGTTATCCACTAAATTGGTCGCAATCACCCGAACCTGTAGATTATCGCCCCCCTTCATCAATGTCACGCCCGACGGATAGAGATAATGGGAAGTCATGTAATCGGCGCTAACAGAAGATCCATACATACTGGTCGATTGAACCCAAGTCGTCTGAACAGGGATAACCCATAATCTCAGGTCTTTATCCGGCGCTTTATTAATGGCGTTCTGGATAAGGCTCGCAATATTATTGAAGTCATACGTGTAGGTCGATGAATTGAGCTGAGTGGAAAATGTTGTTATACCATCCGCCACTTTCTTCATTTCAAAGAAATTAGCTACCGAATCCGGTTCAATCAATAACAATTTGGCGCTACTGCCGATCGTTCCGTCGGAAGATAACACCGGTACCATCGAACTCGCCGAACCGGGGAATTGCAACACATAATTCCGATCATCTTGGGGATAAGCTTTGAGAGAAAGGGCTACGCTACTGAAGTTCTTTTTACCGACTCCTTTAGCAATCTCTTTGATAGGGATTGTCAGTTCGGTAAATACGCCTCCCGGCGTTTTCAAATAAGTTTTAGTCGAATCATCTTCTGTAAGAAAAGCAGGATTCTTATTTTCAAACTTGTTCAATTGAATGATTTCTTTCGTCACAGTAAATGCCGCACTCGAAACTACAAATCCTGTGCTGTCCGCAACCCCATTCTGATCTACCAACATGGACGTCTTACGTGTATAGTACAGAAAAATCTGCGTCATATCTATCGGCAACATACATCCGGTGCCATACGTAGTTGTTAAATAAGTTCCCGGAAAAAATTTCAAGAAATCATCAACGGTTTTAAGTCCGCCATTTTTAATTGAATCTAAGTAATTTTGCCCGATTTGAACCGGCAACGGAATCGAAATGTAACTGTAATAACCGTAATTGGTTTGCCATACCTGCAACAGGGAATCCGAAATATTCATGTTCCGCGCCGTATAACTATACTTGGCTAACGGATGATTCATATCGCAATAATCTTCCGGGTTCGCATTCGTATAATAATCCTTATCTAACGCTTTAATAACAGGATAAACAGTAACTTCCATCGGCGCCAACGTATCTCCTATATAGGAAGAATAATAAATATTTAACCGGACAGAATCAATTTTGTTCCTGTTCACGCCATCGAAAATGCTGTCCAAATAGGGGAATCCAATGGTAGGATAATATTGGCAAATATAGCTGCTTTTAATATTTCCGTAAGAAGGGTCGTAAAATTCCCCTAAAAATCCGTTCGGTGTTTTTGCGTAGATCGAATCTACTTCTATGGTTTTGGCGGTAATATAAACTGTCGTGTCGAAAACAACGACTTTATCTCCTTCCGGCATCATATCGAGACCTACGCGACCAACCGTGTCATTACATGCCATATAAATGACGCCCAAAATAAGGCAAAACACAATTTTATTTGTTTTCATTTGCTTACAATCAATTCATAAAATTTATCAAATTCATTCACGTAATTCTCTTCTTTTTGATACGAAAGGTAATGTAATCCTTCTTTACTTTTCGCATAATCAATTAAATCGGAACGAACGCCCAAACTTCCCTCAATAAAACCGTCCGAATAATCGATTGCAAGTTTAGTTAAATTGATAAAATTAGGCGCATCTTTAAGGAGCTTAATGTCGTTTTGCGTAACACCGTCTATTTTCAATTTCTTTGCGAAGTTTTCCCGCAATGGCTTCTTAAATTCGTCATTGTACAGAGAATAAACCACTTTGGCATTTTTGAAGCACGGATCGCCTTTGTAATGTTTTTTAATATAAAGCGGGGCTAAAGCTGTCATCCAACCGTGACAATGTATTAAGTCGGGCACCCACCGTAATTTTTTCACCGTTTCCATCACACCGCGAACATAAAAAATGCACCGTTCGTCATTATCCTCAAACTCAACGCCATTCCCATCATGAAGTAAATATTTCCGCTGGAAAAAATCTTCATTATCAATAAAATAAATTTGCATTCGCGCTGCTTGAATAGAGGCGACTTTAATAATGAGCGGGTGGTCGGTTTCATCGATAATAAGATTCATTCCCGACAAGCGGATTACCTCATGCAATTGATTCCGCCTTTCGTTGATACAGCCGAATTTTGGCATAAATGTTCGAATTTCTTTTCCATTTTCATGGATTCCTTGAGGAAGGTTACGAGCAATCACCGACATCTCTGTATCAGCAAGATAGGGTGAAATTTCAGTCGTAATAAACAATATTTTTTTGGCAACCATGCTTTTTTTGAGAGTAAATCTTTGAAATTGAGTGCAAAGATAATAAAAAAAAATAATAACTAATCAAAATTTTTTACTAATAACTTTGAATAAATTTTAAGATTCCCATATATTTCCGTAGTTTTGCATCGTTTATAAACGGATTATCATGCAACTATACACTTCTATCAACGATTTACAGCGGGCGCTTTCGGAAGAGCGAAGCGCAGGTAAAAGCATCGGATTTGTTCCGACAATGGGCGCTTTACATCAAGGTCATCTGGAACTGGTCAGGCGTTCGGTTCTTGAAAACGGCGTTTCGGTCGTCAGTATTTTTGTCAATCCTACGCAATTTAATGATGCCAACGATTTATTGAAATATCCGCGAACGCTTGAAGCCGATTGTGATTTATTGCGCACAGTGAATTGCAGTTATGTTTTTGCTCCGGAAGTAGAAGAAATCTATCCCGAACCGGATACCCGCCAATTTGATTTTGGCGGTTTAGCTACCGTAATGGAAGGACGCTTCCGTCCCGGACATTTCAACGGAGTAGCCCAAGTGGTCAGCCGGCTTTTTGATATTGTAAAGCCCGATAGAGCTTATTTCGGAGAAAAAGATTTTCAGCAATTAGCCGTTGTCCGCGAATTAGTTCGACAATTGGATTTGAATTTACAGATTATCGGCTGTCCGATTGTTCGTGAAAAAGACGGTTTGGCAATGAGCAGTCGTAATCGCCGGTTGAATGAAAATCAACTGGAACAAGCGGTTATTATCTCTCAAACACTTTTTAAGAGTAAGGGAAAAAAGAATATTTTTCCTGTTCCAAGATTAAAAAAATGGGTGATTGACCAAATAAATCAAGCATCGGAATTACAGGTTGAATATTTTGAAATTGTCGATGGATTTACACTTCAACCAATTGATAAATGGGAAAATACAGATTATCCCGTTGGATGCGTTGCCGTTTTTGCGGGAGAAATCCGGTTAATTGATAACGTAACTTATTAGTGGTTAACGGTTAGTAATTAGTTTTTATACTAACCGTTAACCACTAATCACTAACCGCTATTTTTTACCAAGCAAGCTGCCAAGCGCGCCGGAAACAAGGTCTCCCAGCGGATTATCATTCTTTTTAGCAGCGGTTGACGGCTTTTTGCCGACGGTTTTAGTCGTTTTTGAAGCCGGTGCAGTCGTTTTTGTGACAGAGCCGGAACCTAAAAGAGACTCCAAAGTGTTTCCAACGACAGGAGGAAGTTTGTCTTTCAAAAACTTAAAGACCGTATCTACTGCTACCTGAGCTATCGGTTCCGATATATTGGCTTTTTTAGCCACCATTTTTACAATTTCGTTTGCCATAATAAAATGAATTTTAATTGGTTATTGTCCTTCGGTATTTGTTGTATTGTCCGGAGTTGCGGGTTGAGTTTCTACGCCCTGATTTGATGCTTTTTCAGCTCTCTTTTCACAAATCTTACACAATTCGGTAATATTTTTCAATTCCCGCGCTTTTGCTACGGTTCCTTCAAAAATTTCATCGGTACGGTTGGTATTGATACTCGGACAATCATCATAAATATGATATTTTGTTCCTGTTTTTGTCCAGAAAACATGGTTCTGACCGGTCAATTCTTCTATTCTGGAGGTTTGTTCCGAATATTGTTCCTTAGAGGGCGCATTGTAATCAGCGCTCGCTGCGCCGCCGCCAATCAAAAAGAGGGCTGCTATCGCTCCTACTAAATACTCTTTTTTAATAAACGCTAAAATCACAACCGGAAGAAAAGCAACAACGGCTGCAACTACGCCCATCTGATTTTGAAAAAAGAATCTCAATTCATCTTTTTTAGATGCAGGGTCGAAACGATTGGATTTTTTCCAAAGCATGGAACCTGCTACCAAAAGAACCAAATCAATCAAAAGAATAACAATCAACATTACACGGGAACCCGTACTTAATGCAACTTCAGGGTCTTTTCTGAACAGAATGACCATTGCGATGATTTCGGCAACAACTGCCAACCCCCATAAAATAATTCCGTTCATTCTTAATTTACCGGCTTGCGCTTTTGCTTCTGCCGTAGGAACGAATGTCGTCTTTTGCGGAGCTTCATTGTCTCCGCCTACATTTGTAATCGTTTTTTTTGTAGCCATAAAATATTGGTTTTTTATCAAATTAATATTAAACAGGCAAATACTATGCCATTATTAAAATATGTTGTAAAGTTAGTGATATTTTTCGGAAATTTTACTTACTTTTACTCCGGAATTTCGTGTATTAGTGATTTTTAATCTTTTGATGGTATGAATCCGCTTCAATTAATTCAAAACGACCCTTGGCTTGAGCCTTACCAAAAGGCGATTGAGGGACGCCGCCATTATTTTCAACGCAAAGAGAAAGAATTGACTCAGAATGGAAAAATCAATTTGAGCGAGTTTGCGTCTGGGTATCTTTATTTCGGGTTGCATCTGGTTGCCAATGGTTGGGTTTTCAGGGAATGGGCGCCGGGAGCTACCGACATTTATCTCATCGGCGATTTCAATCATTGGGAAGAACAGGAAACTTACCGGCTCACGCGGATTGAGCATGATATTTTTGAGATTCATCTTCCTGCTCACGCGTTGCATCATCAGGATTTATACAAATTGAAAGTTCATTGGTCGGGCGGCGAAGGCGAGCGCATACCTGCTTGGGCGCGCCGTGTGGTGCAAGACGAGCGAACGAATATCTTCAGCGCACAAGTGTGGGCTCCTGAGAATCCTTACCTGTTTCAGATTGATTCGTTTGTTCCGGATACTTCGCCTTTGTTGATTTACGAGTGCCATATAGGAATGGCGACCAACGAAGAAAAGGTAGGAAGCTACCGCGAATTTACCCGCAACATTTTGCCCCGTATTAAAAAAGACGGATACAATGCCATTCAAGTGATGGCTATTCAGGAACATCCGTATTACGGTTCGTTCGGCTATCATGTCTCTAATTTTTTTGCAGCGTCTTCCCGTTTCGGTACGCCCGACGACTTGAAGGAGTTGATTGATACCGCCCATTCTTTGGGAATAGCCGTAATCATGGATATTGTTCATTCTCATGCCGTTAAAAATGAACTCGAAGGGTTGGGACGATTTGACGGAACTTACAACCAATATTTTCATAGCGGCAACCGGCGGGAACATCCTGCTTGGGATTCGCTTTGCTTTGATTACGCGAAAAATGAAGTCCTGCATTTTCTCCTGTCCAACTGCAAATTCTGGTTAGAAGAATACCGTTTCGACGGATTCCGTTTCGATGGCGTAACGTCCATGTTGTATTACAGTCACGGTTTGGGCGAATCTTTTTCTAATTACGACGATTATTACAACGGCAATCAGGACGGCGACGCTATATGTTATTTGACATTGGCTAACCGGTTGATTCATCAGGTGAACCGACATGCAATCACCATTGCGGAAGAAGTCAGCGGCATGCCGGGATTAGCCGCTTCGGTGGAGGCGGGTGGTTATGGCTTTGACTACCGAATGGCGATGAATATCCCCGATTATTGGATTAAAATCATTAAGGAGAAGAAAGATCAGGACTGGTCGGTTCAGGGAATCTGGTGGGAAACGACCAATCGGAGAGCCGACGAAAAAACCGTTTCCTACGCCGAAAGTCACGATCAGGCTTTAGTTGGCGACAAAACCATTATTTTCCGCCTGATTGATTCCGAAATGTATTGGCACATGACGACCGGCGATTCCAATATGACTGTCGATCGTGGAATGGCTTTGCATAAGATGATTCGACTTGTTACGGCTTCGACAATCAACGGAGCGTATCTCAATTTTATGGGGAATGAATTTGGACACCCTGAATGGATTGATTTTCCACGTTCCGGCAATGAATGGTCCTACAAATATGCGCGCCGACAGTGGCATTTAGTTGATAATCAGGAATTAAAATACCGTTTTCTCGGCGATTTCGATAAGGCGATGCTTCATCTGATAGGTGGAGTTAAAAATTTTCAATCTTCAACTATTTATAAGGTTTGGGATAACGATAAAGACAAAATACTTGCTTTTCGCAGAGGTGATTTGATTTTTGTGTTCAATTTCAATCCGGTTACTTCGTTCACCGGCTATGGATTTTTGGTTCCGCCCGGAAAATATAAGATTATCTTGAATACCGATAATCCGGCTTTCGGAGGCTTCGGGTTGATTGATGATTCCGTCGAACATTTAACGGTTTATGATGCCCTTTATGCCACAGAGAAAAAGGAATGGCTTAAGTTGTATCTTCCGGCGCGGACGGCGGTGGTGCTGAGAAAACAAACGTAATAGCATTTATCACATTCCAACCGTAATCACCCGCTCCTGCCCACTATTGTTTTTCCCAAACAAAGGAAAAGACAACTGCACCCCGCAGGCATTATACCGGAAAGAATCGAATGAGAAAAATACGCCGGCAACAGCGGTATTGGCAAACAAATCAACCGAATATCCCCATTCGGAATAATACGGTTTGTCGGGCGTATGCAGAAATTTAGCATGAACGCTTTCGGTAAACAATTTTCCTTGCAGGAAAGGTAAGCGTTTGATTAGCAAATAATCGGTTTGATAGGTGACAAAAGCTTGAATCCAGTTTTTGTTTGTTGAATAAGTATATAACGGAAGTAAAGCGTATGACATATTCCAATCCGAAAAATTCAACCAGATATTTCCTCCCGTGTTAAAATGTTTATAATCAATATAATTAAAAGGATTATTATTAAAAAAGCGACCTGCGGTTAATCTGTATGAGAACCTGTCGAACAGACCGAGCGGAATTGTTTGTTTGACACCTAATTCCAAGCGGGAAAATGTTGAATAATTATCTCCTGAAGAACCGTTTATCCCTTGTTGATAATCCGCCATAAAAGTTGGGAAACGTGAACGGACATAGTGTTTTTTCCCATTGATTATCCGATAATAGTATTCCGGCGTGTATATCAAACGAACACCTCCTTTTGCCAGACGGGAATATGCTTCATTCAGTGGATTGCCGTAGTCCGGCACGTTTGGACGCCATTTATCTTTTATCCCGAAAAGATTCCATGTTGTATGATTTTCCAGGTTATTCCGGTCGGCATATTCCGCTTCGAGACTCAACTGTAATCCGTTGGCAATATCAATTTTGTTTGAAATTTTTCCGAATGATTTTTCATAAAACATGGCGTAATTTCTGCCGTAACTCATCGAAAAAGCGGCGTTTATAAAACGGTTTATCCCATTGTCGCCACTGTAATCTTCCGAAGATTTTCCTGCCGATACAAACAGTTGACCTAATCTTCGCGGAGCGTAATCCAATGAAAGATCCGTTTTCCAAATCAACGAATTACGCGCGCTTGCCCAATAGATAAAAGGATCAATTTTCAATCCGGTATTTTTCCTTCGTTTGAAATCCAAAGAGAATGATTGCCCTAACCAAAGCCCGTCAACAAAGTTATATTCCTTTAAAATATCCATTAATCCGGAATAATTAAACTTTACGAAGCTGGAATCGCGTCCAAAAGAGCCGCCTGTGATGATGTCGGAAAATTTGAATTTCGGATTTTCTTCCGCACGGGTAAGCGAATCGACATGCGTTTGAACGGAATCTTTGCGGGCATAGCTTTTTAACTCTTCTTCATTCAAAGCGACTGTTCTTACTTCCGACCAGTAAACCGAATCGCGCTTTGTGGCAATCGAATCTATTGTTTTCTTAAACCAGTCATCGTCCTTTATTTCCAATCCTTTTTTCACCTTTTCCGGTTTTTTCTTTGAATTTTCAACCGCAATCAGCGAATCATTCAACTGAATATCATTGTATTGAATTGAAGAAAGAAAATCTATATCGCCTTTTATTCCAAGTATATTGATTTTCGCACTGGCTTGATTATCCGTAACCAAATAAATACCTTCCGCAACAGGGTGATAATTCAAACGATAGTGCATTTGAAGAATGGGGTGATGAACAGTGAATTCAGCATAACGTATATTCCATTCATCATCGGCAATATATATGATTCCTTCCAATAATTTTGCATCTTTCATCTTGGGAATTATGCGGATTTTGTTGATAATCTGTCCGTTTTCTTCTTCATAACCTTCATATTTGAAACGATAATAAGAAAAAGACTTCGGATTCAAGGGAGATATAATAGCGCCCAACATGGGCTGATAGAGCGAAATCATGCCTGTTGCCATTGCATCTTTCGGGTCTGCAAAATTCGGTATTGTACTGGAATAAGCTTTTACTGTTTGTTCATATTTATCCGGCGCGGTAAATTTATACTCGCTAACGGATTCCAGCACAAACATTTTGTCTTTAAAGTAAGTCAAATCTTCTCCCGCCATTTTTTCAAAAGATTTTGGGGAACTGACTAATTTTCCGGAACCTTTTGTATATGCTTCGTAAGTTGATTCTTTGATAACGGATTGATAATACGGCGCTTTTGCAATAGCTTTCCGCATAATGGCATACGCCGGATCTTCCCCTGTGTTTACGACTACTTCGGGTAATTGAACAATTTTTTCGGAAAGGATAAACTCAATTTCAAGGTTTTCATTTGCAATGGTAATCTCCTTTTTTCCAATATCGTAACCTACGCAACTGCACTCTAAATGATACGTTCCGGGAGCCAGTTTGATTTGAAAATTTCCTTCTCTGTCGCCAATAACCCCCTGTTTTATTTCCTTGATATAGATGGAAGCCGCTGCAACCGGACGTCCGTCCGTATCGGTAACCCTACCTTTCAGCATTTGAGCAAATAGCGTGAAACAGTGACACATAGCAATTGCAGCTAAAAAACACTTTTTGAAAAATATTTTTTTCATACTGTTTACGAAATTAGAGTTTGGCAAAGATAGTGAAAATTCATTGAGAGCGAGAAAAATTTGCATGTAAAAAAAATATTACCCATATTTGCAAAAAAATATTAACATTAGCAATCTTTCAATTGCTCAATCCATGCTCCTCCCTTACCTGAATAGCGACTGTATAGAAGCCGGCTGCGATGAAGCCGGACGTGGTTGTCTTGCGGGCGCTGTTTTTGCATCGGCGGTGATTCTTCCTCCAGATTTTGTTTGTGAAGAACTCAACGACTCCAAACAATTATCTGAAAAACAACGTGATGCATTACGTCCGGTTATTGAAAAAGAAGCGCTGGCTTGGGCAATCGGAATTGTTTACCCTGAAGAAATCGACAAAATCAACATTCTTAACGCTTCTTTTTTAGCCATGCACCGCGCTTTGGATCAGTTAACCATTCGACCGCAGCATCTACTGATCGATGGCAACCGTTTCAAGCCTTACAAGAATATTCCGCATATTGCGATTGTGAAAGGTGACGGAAAATATATGGCAATAGCAGCCGCTTCGATTTTGGCAAAAACGCACCGCGATGAATACATGATTCGTTTGCATGAGGAATTTCCGTCCTACGACTGGAAAAATAATAAAGGTTATCCGACTAAAAAGCACCGGAAAGCAATTAAGGAATCAGGAACAACACCTTACCACCGAATGAGTTTTACGCTTTTGCCGGACGAAAGGCAATTATCGCTTGAATTGCTTTTCTTGGACTAATCTTTTTTCTCATGAATTTTCCATATTGTTATTTATTAAATTTTTTAATAGTTGAGTTGTTTATCTGTAATCCAATTCCTCCGATTCGTCATAATCCGAATCATCGTTGCCAGGTTCATCTTCTTCAAAAGAATAATCGAAATCGTCCTCAAAATCTTCCAATTGGATATTCATCGGCTTGTGAACAATGCTTTCCGTATCCAAGAAAACCTGTTTGTTCAATTCCTTCCACAACAAGTCTTTCAACGGTATGATACCTTTTTGCGTCAGCGAAGATATAAAAATACAAGGAACGCCGGAAGGCAATTCTTTCGTCAATTCTTCTTCTAATTCTTCGTCGAGCATATCGGATTTGGAAATAGCCAGAACGCGCTGTTTATCCAATAAATCAGGATTATAACGCATCAATTCGCCCAATAGAATTTCGTATTCTTTTTTAATAGAATCGCTATCGGCAGGGATTAAAAAAAGCAACAGCGAATTTCGCTCGATATGACGCAGAAAGCGCAATCCTAATCCTTTTCCTTCGCTTGCTCCTTCGATGATTCCGGGAATATCAGCCATGACAAACGAGTAATTTCCGCATACATCAACGATTCCAAGGTTGGGTTCCAAGGTAGTAAAAGGATAATCGGCTATTTTAGGTTTGGCTGCCGAAACAACGGAAAGCAGCGTCGATTTACCGGCATTGGGAAACCCGACCAATCCGACATCGGCTAACAGTTTTAATTGTAAAATGATTTTTCTTTCCTGATAAGGTTCTCCCGGCTGAGCATATTTGGGCGCCTGATTGGTTGCTGTTTTGAAAAAATTATTTCCTTTTCCGCCTCGTCCGCCTTTCAATAAAACCACCTCTTGTCCGTCGTGATGGATATCGGTAATAAATTCTCCTGTTTCGCCGTCGAAGACAACTGTTCCGAGCGGAACTTCAATAATCTTGTCTTCGCCGTCTTTTCCTTTGCACAGTCTGCCTGAACCTCCTCCTCCGTGTCCGGCAAGTATGTGCCGCTCGAATTTCAAATGAAGCAAAGTCCAGTGATTTCGGTTACCCCGTAGAATAACGCTACCGCCGTCGCCGCCGTCGCCGCCGTCGGGACCGCCCCAAGGAATGTATTTCTCGCGGCGGAAGTGTACGGATCCCCTTCCTCCTTTTCCCGAGCGGGCATAGATTTTTATATAATCTACGAAATTGGATTCGCTCATTTTTATAAAGCTTAGAAAGTAAGCCTGTCCAACACGTCAGCTATTTTTTCAAAAACTTCCTCGATTGAATTAGTTCCTTTAATTTTGAAAAGCGTTCCTTTCTTTTTGTAATACTCTTCTAACGGTTCTGTTTGATTGCGATAAACTTCTAATCGATTCTGAATAACGGCAGGGTTATCGTCTGTTCGTCCCGACTCTTCCCCTCTTTTAATCAATCGCGTAAGGAGTTCTTTTTCATCTACAACCAAATTTAAGACTGCTGCGATGTTAGTATTCCTTTCCCTTAGTAAATTATCCAACGCCTCGCCTTGAGCAATTGTTCGAGGAAAGCCATCAAAAATATATCCTTTCGCATCCGGATTAGCAGTCAACACATCTGCCAAGATTTTTATAATCAACTCATCCGGAATTAATTGACCTTTTTTGATATACTCTTCGGCAATCGTCCCGAGTTCGGTTTGCTTTTTGATTTCCGCTCGCAAAATATCCCCCGTAGAAATATGAAACAATCCATATCTGGATATAATCAAATCACTCTGTGTTCCTTTTCCTGAACCGGGCGCTCCAAAAATAATTACGTTCAGCATTTTGTATATTTTTTAGTGTATAGTCAGTTAGATACTCAATGTATTTTAATCACAAATTTTGTATATATCTCGCAAATTCCGTCCATGTCCTTCATAATCCAAACCATATCCCACAATAAAACTATTTGGGATTTCAATTGCAACATAGTCGGGCTTAATTGCCAATTGAAGCGCTTCTGGTTTAAAAAGCAAGGTGGCAATTCGTAAGGAAGCCGGATTCTTTTTCCCCAGCTTTTTCAACAGCCCATACATGGTATAACCTGTATCAATAATATCTTCCAGAATTACAACATGACGATTTTCAATATTTTCAACTAATCCGTAAATTTCTTTTACTTTGCCTCCCGTTCTCGTGCCTTCGTAAGATTTCAGGCGAATAAAGCACACTTCACAAGGGAAATCCAATTGTTTAATCAAATCCGAAGCAAACATAAAAGCGCCATTCAAAACACAAACCAATATGGGGTCTTTTTCTCTCAAGTCCCGTCTGATGCTTTCTGCAATCTTAGTTATTCCAGTAGAAATTTCATCCTCAGAAAGAAATAAGCTGAATTTTTTATCTCCGACCCAAATATTAGTCATCATTTGTAATATTTACATATCAAATGCAAAAGTAGAAAAAATTATGCGAACTTTCTATATAACATTAAAAAATTATGTAAACTTTTCATAAATATTAGGGCGCTTGCCATGAAATTCAAAATTAACGTCGCCATACTGGGCAAAATGGGCTTCGATATTGTAACTGAATGAAAAAGATTTCCAGTTTTGCCGTCAAGCGATAGATACGTACAAGCGTAGTATTGAAAATAGAGGCAATTTAAAGAACATAATATTTTGCCTCCGTTTTGACTGATAATTTAAGGAAGATTTGTATCTTTGCACCGTCTTAAGATGAAAAATGGATACAAAAGAACAGTTTGAACACGTGATTGCGATATGCCGCAGCCTTTTTGAAAAAAAACTTGAAGATTATGGCGCTTCTTGGCGTATCCTTCGCACACAATCCGTTACCGACCAGATTTACATTAAAGCCTGCCGCATTCGAAGCCTCGAAACAAAAGGCGTTTGCATGATAGACGAAGATATTCGCTCGGAATTTATTGCGATTGTTAATTATGGCGTTATCGGCTTAATCCAGTTTCATCGCGGATTCACCGACATGGTCGATACAAATCCGGTCGAAGCGCTGAAATTGTACGACAAATACCTTACCGAATCCAAAGAGTTGATGTATAACAAGAATCACGATTATAACGAGGCGTGGCGCAACATGCGAATCAGTTCTTATACCGATTTGATTTTGATGAAAATTAACCGTACAAAACAAATAGAAAACAACCAGGGCAAAACAATTGCATCGGAGGGAATCGACGCCAATTATATGGATATGATTAATTATTCCTTATTTGCCTTAATAAAATTAGAATATGGAGAAGAAGCATAAAAAAATCATTGTAGAAATTTCCCGTTACATTTTAAGTTTAGTATTCATTTTTTCAGGTTTTGTAAAAGCTGTTGACCCTTTGGGCGGCGCTTACAAAATTCAGGATTATTTTTCGGCATTCGATTTGCCGGAACTCCGGTTTTTGGCGCTCCCGCTTGCTTTTCTTCAGGCAGCCATTGAATTTGGCGTAGGAGTCGGCTTGTTAATAGGCATTTATAGACGGTTCAACTCCCTGTTTGTCTTTATTATCATGCTGTTTATGACGCCGTTGACTTTGTATCTCGCCATTGCGAATCCGGTTACCGATTGCGGATGTTTCGGCGATGCTTTGGTCATTAGCAACTGGCAAACTTTCTTTAAAAACATAATCCTGTTGATTGCGGCAGTCTTTGTTTTTATGTGGTATCAATTGATGTCATCACGATTTACGCGAAGAAAATATTTTTACTCGGCATTATGGATTTACCTGTTTATTGCAGGCGCATCTTTCTATTGTTATTATTATTTGCCTGTTTTTGATTTCCGTCCTTACAAAATAGGGGCGAACATACCGGAAAAGATGAAAATTCCGGAAAATGCGGAACAGGATTTGTACGAAGTACAGCTAATTTATTCTAAAGGCGGAAAAGAAAAAGAATTTACGGTTGATAATTATCCAAAAGGCGACAGTTCGTGGACTTTTGTTGATTCCAAATCAACTTTGATTAAAAAAGGCTATCGACCGGCTATTCAGGATTTCTCCATTACGGCTCCCGGCGGGGAGGAAATTACCGAAGATGTGCTTTCCAATCCTTCCTATTCTTTTTTACTTGTTGCGCTGAACTTAAAAAACGCTAATGATAAGAATGTGGATAAAATCAATGATATCTTTGATTTCGCAAAATCCAAAGAATATGGTTTTTACGCTTTGACGGCTTCGTCGCCCGACGAAATACAGGATTGGATTGGAAGTACCGGAGCTGAATATCCATTTTGTACAATGGACGACATTACGTTGAAAACCATTATTCGTTCCAATCCGGGATTATTATTGATTAAAAATGGGACAATTATCAATAAGTGGTCGAATTCCCGCTTGCCGGACACAGACAAATTAAATAAACTGATAAATAATGCCGATCATGGAAAAACGCCAAAGGCTCATAATTTCCTGACTTTTATTATTTTGGCAGTGATTTTATTTGTTCCGCTATTCGGTTTATATCTGCTTGATTATGAAAACCGGAAAAAGAAAAAGAGTAAAAGAAATAAATTAAAACATAAAATATGAGAAAAAAGATTGTTGCAGGAAACTGGAAAATGAATAATACTTTGCCGGAAGGATTAAGTCTGGCAAAAGAGTTAGAACAGTCGTTGACGGGAAAAGACGTTAATTGCGAAGTGGTTATTTGCACCCCTTTTATTCATTTGGCTTCAATTGCCAAAGAAATCGCCGCCATCGGTTTAGGAGCGCAAAATTGTGCCGATAAAAATTCCGGAGCATACACCGGCGAAGTTTCGGCGGCAATGATTGCTTCAACAGGCGCACAATACGTCATCATCGGTCACTCCGAACGGCGGGCGTATTACGGAGAAACCAACGCTATTCTCAAAGAAAAAGTAATGCTGGCTTTAACTTATCGCCTTACGCCGATTTTCTGTATCGGTGAAGTTTTGGCGGAAAGGGAAGCCGGAAAACAAAACGAAATAGTCGAAACGCAAATCCGGGAAGCGCTTTTCCATTTGAGCGCAGACGAATTTAGTAAAGTTGTTTTAGCATACGAACCGGTTTGGGCAATTGGAACCGGAGTGACGGCTACTTCCGCTCAGGCGCAGGAAATGCACCATTTCATCAGGCAAACCATAGCCGGCAAATATGGCGCTGCGGTTGCCGAAAAAATCTCAATCCTGTATGGCGGAAGTTGTAATGCCGGTAACGCGAAGGAATTATTTGCCAATCCCGATGTTGATGGCGGTCTGATTGGAGGCGCTTCTCTCTCGGTTGACAAGTTTTTACCGATTGTCGAGGCTTTCTAAAATCAAATCAACGTCATGAATAAATTCATTTTAGCGCTTCTGCTTGTAATCGGATTTTGTTCTTTCGAAATTCAAGCGCAGGTCAAACAAGTCACTATTATTGATGAATTGCAAACGCTCGTTCCTGACGAAGGCATTATTCAGATATCTTCTGACCCAAAAATAACGGAACTGATAGGAGTACTTTCTTCCGAGATGAGTGTGAACGATGCGGATTATGTCAAAGCCAACGGGTTCAGAATACAGGTGTTTATGAGTAATGACCCGAAAACGGCAAGAAAAGAAATGACAGACAAAGGGAGTCTGATTAAAAACGCTTTCCCTGATGTCGCTATTTATACGGGATATACAGCGCCTAACTGGAAACTGCTGGTTGGCGATTTCAGAACAAAAGAAGAAGCAGATGTTTTCATACAACAGATGAAAAGATCCATTTCCGGACTCGGAAAGGAAATGTACATCATACCGGACAAAGTCAATATTCCGATACAAAAAAATAACTAATCATGGAAACGCCGGAAGAAATTCAACAAAGAAAAGAAGCAATTGCGTTTCATTATGCTAAGATTTTAGAATTGCTGGGCGAAGACATCTCTCGCGAAGGCTTGCGTAAAACGCCGGAACGGGTAGCAAAAGCCTTGATGTTCCTCACAAAAGGATACAGGCAAGACCCTTCGCAAATCCTGTTGTCGGCAGTTTTTGTTGAAGATTACAAGCAAATGGTTATCGTAAAGGATATTGATTTTTTCTCGATGTGCGAGCATCACGCCCTGCCGTTTTTCGGGAAAGCGCATATTGCTTATATTCCGAATAATGCCGTAACCGGATTAAGTAAAATCGCCCGAATTGTGGACGTTTTTGCTCACCGCTTGCAGATTCAGGAACGAATGACGACTCAAATAAAAGACTGTATTCAAAACACATTGAATCCTTTAGGAGTTATGGTTGTGATTGAGGCGCAACACATGTGTATGCAGATGCGAGGCGTGGAAAAACAAAATTCCATTACGACGACTTCCGATTTTACCGGCGCTTTTAATCAGGCGAAAACTCGAGAAGAATTTATTTCGCTGATACGGAATGGACGGTGATTTATGTGCCTTTTATTTATTTTTTCTCCAGCACAATCATTTCGTTAAACAGTGAAATCACTTTATCAAAAGTTACTTTCAGCGCTTGATATTCACGAGCTTCGTATATATTTTTCTTAAAAAGATAATCGCCGGAAATTTCAATTCTATCATCAGAGAGATTAACTTTATAACTGATTTTTATGTATGGACCATTGTTTTCATAAGCCTGAGGAATTTGGGAAATTTTATATCCGTCGGGAATTTGGATTGTGCTTTTGTAATGCCTGGATTGAAAATAAATTAAATCAACCGGCAAAGTACGTGTTGTTTGTTTGAAAATATTTTCGGAAGGCGCTAAGTCTTGAAATGGCGCTATAAACAATTTGTCAAAACTTTTTTCAATTTCTTTGTTGTTTGTATATGAAAATGTAAATGGTTTTTCCAAATCATCATAATTGAATACTTTGAGATTTTGAGGTTCAATTTTCTTACTTCCCAAATACTCTACGAGATTATCCGGCTTACCGGAATAGAGTCTTCGGAATTTATATCCGTCGTCGGCTGAAGCAGCTATAATAACATTCACCGTTAAAGAATCGGTATTTTTATTTATGCTAATATCCAATGTTTTTTCAGTAAGAGCAATGTCCGGTTGATTAATATCAATCCATTTATCCGACTTTGGTTTTACCGTCAAAGCATGAATATTGATGCATCGTTCCGGTAACTTATTGTACGGCAGCATCGACTCGGTCGCATCAACAAACACGGTTTGGTTGTCGATGTTTGCGCCGGCAATTACATAATTAAAAAAACTGCTGAAAGGATACTGCGTATTTATCGCTCCGTTATCGCGAGTGCTTAACAATAGCGGATAAACGTCTATGCCTGCTGCTTTCAACATTCCGATTAAAAACAGATTTATATCTCCGCTATTGCCTGTTTTTTGTTTCAAAAAATCGGATATTTTAGCGTTGGCATATTCGGATCTTCTTCCATTCCAGTTATAATTTTTTTTCACATACTCCGTGATTATTTTTAATTGTTCTTCTTGCGTTTTTCCTGAAAGATTTAAATTCGGCAAAATTTTCTTTGCTTCTTTTTCCGCATTGTTAATATATTTTCCGGAATTATCTTCTTTCAAATACGTATCGGATATTTCAGTCCATGTTGACATAATTGTTCTGGTACCTCCTTGCGGGTAATGTATCTTGCTTAACTCAATACTCATTCCAATCATGTAATCTTTCTCGGAAGTAATAAACTCCTCGTCGCGAAATGCCGGAAGGTTTTTCATTCCGAACCGGTATTCCATTTCCTTGTATTTCAAATTACCGAATACAATATCGTCATTCAAAACTTGAGACGAATATTCATCAAACTTGGTAATTCCTTTTACGATGTAAGTATATTCGTAATACGGTATTACGCGAAGGGTAAAATGGCTATCAACTACCGGAATGTTTTTCTGAAATTCCCATTCTCTCATATTGAAAAAATAAGGTGTTATAATTTCATATTTTACTTCAATAACAGACCCTTCACGTACATCCGGCATCGCAAATTTTTTACGTCGCCAATTATCGTTTATCTTTTCGTCGTAAACATTGTTGCTGCTTAGTGCGCTTTTCGTAAAAGTGTTGTTATCATAATTGTAGGTAATACCTTCCAAACCGGAAATTTCTTCGATGTTATCACCGGTATAATAGGGAATTTCAAATTCTCCGTATTTAATTCCCGATTGTTTTAAAATTTTGATTTTTATTGATTTTTCCATATATAAATCAAAACCGCCTCTGTCGTAATTCGGGTGGAAACGGCTTGTTCCGTTTTCGTAAATAACGACAGCTTCGGCATTTTCGTCCGGTGGGTAAGTTTTCATTGTGGCTTCATAATTAGTAACTCGTCCATAAACGGACGAATAATTTTCTTGGGCGTTTATTTGAATGAATCCAAATAATAATACCGTCATAAGAGTTAGTGTTTTCATATATGTTGGAAGTTTAATTAATTTCAAAATATATATTTTTCTTTTCTGCGCTTTTGATACTTGCGATGAAATTGTAAAAGTCGGAATATTCATTCAAAGTCCATATTCCCGACCGAATCAGCAGTTCTTTTGTAATTAAAACCTGGTTATCATCAGTCAATTTATAATTCATTGTATAATATCCATATTTTGTTTGGATTGCGACAGGGTCGGGGAAACGGGAAATCGACCTGTTACCCAAATGATAATATATTAAATCCTGTCGGAAAACAGGGTAAAAAATCCGTACATTTTCAGTTCGTTTATCGGCGGGTTCAAATCCGGGCAGCTCGTATGGAAAATTCGGTAACGCCCAATTATTTCCATATTTTTTAATCGAATTTTGCAGTCCGGCAGTTGCTTTCAGCGTGATTTCGGGTTTATCGTCCCCTGATTCCAATAATTCCCATGAAGAAACAGAAGAAGAAATATCTGATAACAAATCAGATCGAACATATTTATCCATTTGATTTTTGTCTGCT
>Ga0123357_10002566_pt1 | contig 20363 bp, 18 predicted proteins | sample TergutEmb28metaG_FD_89873 | JGI IMG/M metagenome (GOLD analysis project Ga0123357, IMG submission 89873) | Embiratermes neotenicus P4 segment gut microbial communities from Petit-Saut dam, French Guiana - Emb289 P4 | ecosystem: Host-associated > Arthropoda: Insects > Digestive system > Gut ... | reverse complement strand
TTTCCCCGCGAGGATGGCGACGTCAATGAACTTCCGGACGAAATTTCTTTTGGAAAATAATTTACAATGAATAATTTACGATATATTACATTTTTTCTGTTCCTTGCTGTTTTCGGACATGCTTTTGCCGACGATTTGCCGGATAGACCCAATCCTCCCCGTTTGGTGAACGATATGGCAAATATATTTTCACCCGAACAAAGCGCAACGCTGGAACAGAAGTTAACAGCCTACAACGACTCTACTTCTACACAAATAGCCGTTGTAACAATCAGCGATTTGAAAGGATATGACGTTAGCGATTTTGCGCAACGCTTGGGACAAAAGTGGGGGGTAGGTCAAGAGAAAAATAACAACGGAGTGATAATTCTTATCAAGCCGAAAACCGCCGATAGTAAAGGAGAGGTCTGGATTTCTACCGGTTACGGTATGGAAGAGAAAATTCCGGACATAACCGCTCACCGCATCATTGATCAAGTAATGATTCCCGAATTTCAACAAGGTAATATGTATTCGGGAATAGATAAAGCGGTCGATGTGATTATCGGGATTTGTTCGGGAACGTATCAAGCCGGTTCATTAGGGAAAAAAGAGAATGGCGATGCGTTTGCAATAATAGTACCCATTATCCTGTTGATTTTAATTCTTTCGTCGTTTCGCAGGAACAAATACCACCATTTCGGCAGCGGTTCTTCGAGCAGCGGCAGCGGAACTGTTTTCTTTCCGGGCAGTTTCGGGGGAGGTAGAAGTAGCGGCGGAGGTTTCAGTAGCGGCGGTTTCGGAGGTTTCGGCGGCGGCAGCTTTGGCGGCGGCGGGGCTGGCGGAAGTTGGTAATACTTAAATTAAAAAGGCATATTATCATCCGGCAAAGGAGGTTGAGGCGCCTGGGTCCTTGATCTGAATTTTTCGTCAGGCATTACATCCGCCTGACTGTTTACCCGTGATTGCAAATCCATCATGATTTTATTTTCATCCAAGTTTTGAAAACGGGCATATTCTTTTTTAAAATTCAACAAGATATCGCCGGTGGAACCGTTACGGTGTTTTGCAATAATAATTTCTGCGATTCCCGTCAAATCGTTATTCTTTTCATCCTGAAAGATTTTGTAATATTCCTGCCGATGAATAAAACAAACGATATCAGCATCCTGTTCGATCGCTCCCGACTCGCGCAAATCGGACAACTGAGGACGTTTGGCGTCATTGTTGTCTTTGCTGTTTGTCCGCGTTTGACTTGTCCGGATATCGACGCTGCGGTTCAACTGCGATAAGGCAATGATCGGAATGTTTAATTCTTTAGCTAAGCCTTTCAGAGAGCGCGAGATCATACTTACTTCCTGTTCTCTGCTGTTAAACGACATCCCGCTTGCGTTCATCAATTGCAAATAGTCGATAATGACGCATTTCACATGATGTTCTTTTACTAAACGCCGCGCTTTGGTACGCAACTCAAATACCGAAAGACTTGGCGTATCATCTACAAATATTGGGGCATCATAAAGTTTACTTACCATACTGTCTAATTGATGCCATTCGTATTCAGCCAATTGTCCGGTTTTAATCTTTTCGCCCGCTATTTCGGCTACATTCACGATAAGACGATTAATCAATTGTACATTCGACATTTCCAAAGAAAAAACGGCAACCGGAATATTAAAATTGACCGCCATATTTTTAGCCATAGAAAGAACGAAAGCGGTTTTTCCCATCGAAGGGCGAGCGGCAATAATGATTAAATCGGAATTTTGCCAACCCGAAGTAAGCTTATCCAAATCGGTAAATCCTGAAGGTAAACCGCTCAATCCGTCGGTACGCTTAGCAGCTTCATGCATGAGACTAATCGCCTCTTTAATAATCGGATTGATGTGAACAACATCTTTTTTAACGTTTCGTTGCGATATTTCAAACAGTTTGCCTTCGGCTTCCTGCATCAAATCGTCAACATCGTTTGTCTCATCGAAGGCTTTGCCTGCTACGTCGGAAGAGAAAGTAATCAACTCCCGGGCAAGATATTTTTGTACAATAATCCGTGCATGATACTCAATATGAGCGCTCGATACGACTTTTTGCGACAACTGGGCGATATACGAAGTTCCACCAACAGCTTCAAGCGTTCCGCTTTTTCGCAACTGCTCAACAACCGTAAGAATATCAATCGGTTTTTGCAGCATTGCCAAATCTTGAATGGCAGTGAAAATCAATTCATGGGTTTTGTCGTAAAAACACTCGGGAGTAAGTATTTCGCTAATAATAGAATAGGCATCTTTTTCAAGCATCAGCGCTCCCAGCACAGCTTCTTCCAATTCACGCGCCTGGGGTTGCAAACGTCCTGTTTCTTCCGTATTTACGGTTACTTTTTTTGTTCTTGCACCTGTTCTGACTTTGTTTTTTTCCTGTTCAGCCATTCGTTTTTTTCGTTTATTTAGAGTTTGCAAAGATAATCAGAAAAACTATTAAAAAAGACTTTTTTCATACGAGAGTTTAACTGAATCCACATACGTGGCTCGCGTGCACATTGATATGATACGATTTTTTTTTACCTTTGTCTTATGGTTGAACGAAAATTGACGGATTGGTTGCCGGTAACTCAGAAAGAAATAGAGTTGCGGGGATGGGATTATTTGGATGTAATTCTCTTTACAGGCGACGCTTATGTCGATCATCCGTCTTTCGGGGCAGCGGTAATCGGACGTCAGTTGGAGGCGCTGGGATTACGGGTTGCCATTGTTCCGCAACCCAACTGGTTGGACGATGGACGAGATTTCAAAAAGTTGGGACGCCCGCGACTTTTCTTTGCCGTTTCGGCGGGCGCTATGGATTCGATGGTGAACAAATACACCGCCAACAAACGCCTCCGTTCGGAAGACGCTTATACGCCCGACGGACGAACAGACCGGCGTCCGGAATATCCAACCATTGTTTATTCCACTTTGCTGAAAAAGTTTTTTCCGGATGTTCCGGTAATTATCGGCGGAATTGAGGCTTCTTTGCGGCGGCTTTCGCATTACGATTACTGGCAGGATAAGCTATTGCCCAGCATCCTGATTCCTTCCCATGCCGATTTACTGGTTTATGGTTGCGGCGAAAAACCGTTATCAGCTATCGTTTCCGCTTTACAAAACGAAAAACGGCCGGTTGCCGAGCTCTCTTCAATTCCCCAAACGGCATTTCTTCAAAAAGAATACCGGAAAATGCCCGGCGACATTGTACTTAACGCTTATGAAGCCTGCTTAAAAGACAAACGCTTAGCAGCCGAAAATTTCAAACATATCGAAGAAGAATCCAATCGAATGAAAGCCAATCGTTTGATACAAAAAACCGGCGACCGGTGGGTAACGGTAAATCCTCCGTATCCTTCCATGACAACAGAAGAAATTGATGCCTGCTACGATTTGCCTTATACCCGCTTGCCGCATCCCAAATACAAAGATAAACGGATTCCGGCTTACGAGATGATTCGCCATTCGATTACCATTCATCGCGGTTGCTTCGGCGGTTGCTCTTTCTGTACGATTTCGGCGCATCAGGGGAAATTCATTGCCTCTCGCTCAACGACGTCTATTCTGAAAGAAGTGAAAGCCGTGACGGAAATGCCTGATTTCAAAGGATACATCAGCGATTTGGGAGGTCCTTCGGCTAACATGTATCAAATGAGCGGGATAAATCTGAAAATCTGCGAGGCTTGCAAAAAACCTTCCTGCATTTTTCCTAAAATTTGCAGAAATCTTCGTGTCGATCACCGTCCGCTGCTGGAACTCTATTTAGCGGTCGACAAAATGCAGGGAATCAAGAAATCGTTTATCGGTAGCGGACTGCGTTATGATTTGCTGGTTCATCCGTATGAAAACGGCGAATGGAGTAAATCAGCCCGCGACTATTCGCAAGAGTTGATTTGGAATCATGTTTCCGGAAGATTGAAAGTTGCCCCCGAACATACTTCAAAATCAACGCTTGATTGCGTTCGCAAACCGGATTTTTCCGTTTTTCTTCAATTTAAGAAACTGTTTGATAAGCTGAACCGTGAGGAAAACCGGAATCAGCAACTGATTCCTTATTTTATAAGCTCGCTTCCGGCTTGTACGCAAAAAGACATGGCGGAATTAGCGGCTATCGTTAAAAAAATGAATTACTATCCGGAGCAGATTCAGGATTTTACGCCGACTCCAATGACTTTGGCTACGGAAATTTATTACACAGGGCTTCATCCCTACACGCTTCAACCGGTTTATACGGCTAAAACCAAAGAGGAAAAACTAAAACAGCGCAGCTATTTTTTTTGGTATAAAAAAGATAACCAATGAACGGGCATGAAAAAAGTACGGTCTCTAAAATGATTCGCATTTACTGCCGATTCAAACACGGAGGAAGAAAATCGCTTTGCCCCAATTGCCGGCAATTGGAAGATTATGCGCACAAACGATTGGAATATTGTCAATTCAAAGAAAATAAACCCGCTTGTGAAAAATGCCCGGTGCATTGCTACAAACCGGAATGTCGCGAAAAAATTCGGGAAGTCATGCGATTCTCCGGTCCGCGAATGATATTCTTTCATCCGGTAGAGGCAGTCAGACATTTGTTGAAAAAATGATGAATTTTATTGCTATATTTGTTCCCAAATTTATTACAAAACAGAAATTATGATTATCAAAAAAGCAGCGTTTGTCATCAGCAATACCGACATTTCCCTGTGTCCGAAAGATGGGTGTCCCGAATATGCATTTGTCGGGCGGTCCAATGTGGGAAAATCGTCTTTAATCAACATGTTAACCGGTGTGAAAGGCTTGGCGCTTACTTCTTCCACACCGGGTAAAACACAGTTAATCAATCATTTTCTAATTAATGACGCTTGGTATATCGTCGATCTGCCCGGTTATGGTTATGCCCAGCGAGGGAAAAAGGGACGTGAAAAAATCCGGCAGATTATCGACGTTTATCTTGACAAAAGGGAAGAATTGACCAGCCTTTTCGTTCTATTGGATTGCAGGCACGAACCGCAGAAAATCGACCTGGAGTTTATCAATCAGTTGGGTGAAAGCGGCATTCCGTTTGCCGTTATCTTTACGAAAACCGATAAGATTTCACAAAGTAAATTAAATGAGAATGTAGCTAAATATAAAACCAAACTTTTGGAAACCTGGGATGAACTTCCTCCTGTTTTTTACACTTCTGCAGAACATAAAAAAGGAAGGGATGAGGTGCTGGATTATATTGAAGGAATTAATAATACAGTGAAATGAATCGCCTCGATGTGCGATTGCTCGTAGGTCATGAACAACAAAACGAGTTTGATTATTTTTTTATTAGCTGAATTTTTCGGAGTATTGCCAAATATCAGCGACGGATTGGAATTTCAAAAGAACGTGCGTAATGAGTGGGATTAGATATTTGTAAAAACGTAGTGATATATTATTTGGCATAAATGAACTTTGTATTCTCAAACCATGCAGAAGATCAATTAATCAGACGTTCATTAGACCGGAATATTGTTGAATCGGTTGTATTGAATCCTGAACAACTAAAATAGAAAAGTATTATGAAAGTTAAGTATGATAAAACTGTGGATATTCTTTATTTGTCTTTTAGCGACGAAAAGATATACGAGAGCGACGAAGAAAAGAAAAATATTATCCTTGATTATGCCAATGATGGAAAAATTGTTGGTATTGAATTGCTTAATGCTTCAAAGCAAATGAGCAACCCTGTTAAGGTAGAGTATGAGTTTGTATAAGCAGTGTATGATGAACAATTATTTTTGTCATTTTTTTAATTCGCTGTTTAACATTTCATAGATTCCAATCCAAGTTTTTTTGTACAATTTGGTTGCTTCATCGGCAAGTTTTCCGAATGTTTCTGACGAATAAAAAAGGTCTGCGGCTTTTTCTTCGTTGATACCAAAATCAAGCACAAGTTGTTCGAGCAATGGCTCACTGATTTCAGAAATTTCGTATTCTATATCTTTTATGTTTTCTATGTAATTGAGCATTTGCAAAGAATTTACCGTACAAAAACATATCTGATGATTTGGCTTGCTATGTTTTAACATTTTCAAAAAATCTTCTCTTGAAATTTTTTCTCGCAGATACTTTGTGATGTTTCGTGTAATTTTGTCATCGGCAACAGGACCTTCTATAATATCATAATCGTGTGCTTGCTTGCGTTTGTCGGTATTGCGATTTAGAACAACAAAATCTAACCAATTTTCATCATAACCATCAAAACGCAACACTTTCAGGTCGCTGTCTTCGTAGGCATATTCATCAAATTCGTATTCCGTTACAATGGGTATTTGTTTGCTACGCTTTGTAATTCTAACTGCCATATCTTCGGCTTGTGAACGCAGTTTTGTAACATAAAAACCCCGTCCGAAATCTCTATTTGGCTTGCATTTTTGCAAATCAATAACAGCAACAAGCGTATCGCTACCGTGATATACTCTCATTATCGTAACCCTCCATTGTTGCGGCAAACTGAGAACATATCCCTGACTGCCCAAAACGGATTATCAGTGTGCAAAGCCCACCAACATTCATTAAGATAATCCATTCCACCATATTTTTTTAGATAAAAATAGGCATCTTGCACATTCATTTTATAACTCGAAGCGAATTTCGGAATAATAAAACTGATAAAACTTATTTTATCGCTTGTTTCTTTATTTATTACTTTTTTTTCCATTTGATTTCAATTTTCTGTTAGAGTGCAAAGTTAAACTTTTTTTCAAATTGTTACAACTCTCTCAGACAACTTTTTCAAATGGCGCATGGCTAAAACTTGCAGGTAACGTATTTGCAACTTTGCTTAAATATGAGCCTTACGCTTTCATAAAACCGCTCATTGCGATACTTCAAATTTTTGATGCGGTTGCCCTAAAATTTTTTATCTGAATTTTGATATTTGCAACTATTTTTATAATTTTGTCCGGTAATATAAACAAATATGCGTATGAGATAGTGCATAGCGGGAGGTAACTCTCACATTTTAGACATATTGAAAAAGCATTGAGCTTTATTCTTCGCAGTCAGAAAATCTGGCGATTAGACGACAGTATATGAAGAAAAAGTTGAATGTTCACGTTTGATAGCGTGAACTTGACTTAGTTTCTTATATACAAGGTTACGCCAGATACCGTTGACAGCGGGAAACAGTTGAGTTTCACGCTTTTTTTATTTCAAAAACAGGAAAAATATTGATAAATAAATATTTAGAATACGATAATTTTTAACATAAACAAGTATATGATATGAAACAACGATTGACTTTCTTTTTCTGCTTTATTCTGCTGTTTTCCGCACGGACTTGGGGACAAACTTGGAATTTAACGCCTACTATGACGGCAACCTTAGATAGCGCAGGCGTTCTGACTGTCTCTACCACTTTGGATGCGGAAGCAATGCCGAATTATTTTTATGATGGCTTGTTTAATGCTTCTGCTCCTCCTTATCGGAACGCTGACATCCGTTCGGTTGTAATTAAAGATAAGGTGACATCTATTGGGAACAATGCTTTTGGTTATATGATGGGAAATGGTGTATTATCCCGCATTACTTCCGTGACAATACCTAATTCGGTAACATCAATTGGATACGAGGCTTTTAACGGGAGTGGCGGACTTATTACTTCCGTGACTATACCAAATTCGGTAACATCAATTGGATACGGCGCTTTCTATGGGTGTGGCTTTACTTCCGTGTTTATACCCAGTTCTGTAACGTATCTGGGAGAAAAAGAAGGCAACAGCCCTTTCTCCGGTTGCTCAACTCTAACTTCTCTCCAGGTTGATCCTGACAATCCTGTTTATTCGTCCGATTCGGAGGGGGTGCTTTACAACAAAGATAAAACGCAGCTACTTTTGTTCCCCCAAGGGAAAAATGGAGCATTTACAATACCATCTTCGGTACAAACGATTGGACAGGATGCTTTTATTATTTCCAGTCTTACTTCCATAACAATACCTAATTCGGTAGTATCTGTAGGAGCCGGTTTTTTTGTTGCCTGTACTGCTTTGACAGACGTTACGGTCAATTGGAAAATACCTTTGACTTTAATACCGTCATCCGCATTTATAACCGTCAATATAAAAAATTGCGTATTGCACGTTCCGACTGGTACTAAATCGCTTTATCAAGCTGCCGATATTTGGCAAGATTTCGGAACGATCATTGATGATGTTGCATCAAACGATACCTTGTCCGTCTCTCCTGATTCACTCAACTTTGCAGCTTCCGGCGAACAGAAGACATTTACCGTTACTTCCAATACCGAATGGGCAATCAGCAGCAATGTTTCGTGGTTGACCGTTTCCCCTGTTTCCGGCGCCAACAACGACACAATTACGGTTACGGCGGCAGCTAACGTCGGCACAAGTCAACGGACGGCAACACTTACAGTCAGCAGCACGGACGTGACGGCGCAAACAATCAGCATCACCCAGAATGGAATTCCTACTATTCCTGTGGCATCTGTTGTACTCAATTATTCCGCTGCAGAATTGATTGCCGGCGAAACCTTGCAGTTGACAGCTACCGTTTTTCCAAGCAATGCAACCAACCCGAAAGTCAGTTGGAGCAGTAATAACCCTGCGGTTGCTGCTGTTTCCGACTCCGGATTGATTACTGCGAAATTGGCAGGAGCTGCAAACATTACGGTTACTACCGAGGACGGAAATAAGACTGCGACCTGCGCTGTCACCGTAAAAGATATTTCTGTTGAAGTTCCCGATTCAACTACTGTAGCTCAAAGCGGAAAAGGAACCATCGAACTCAGTCTCACCATTCCGAGCGACGCCACTTTGACCGGTTCTTTTGAAATCCAGTTCCCTGAAGGAATGACGCTGGATGAACAATTAACCGTTTTATCGCTTGAACTTTCAGGAAATTTTGCCCTGTCATTTACTTTCGAAGGAAATAATACATGGTTGATCACCATCACATCCAAAGGTTTGAGGAGTTCCAAAGCGGTTGAATACCGGAAAATCATGGATATTGCCTACAGTGTGGCCGACAATGTCGCAAAAGGTTCCTACAATGCGACCATTAAGAATCTCGACTTTTTGCTCAATAACGGCGTTTCGATTCAGGAGAAGTCGCTGACGATTCCGATCACCGTTTCAGGCAGCTCGACTTCCATCGATAATGTCCGCAATGCCTCTTTTTATGCCTCTGTCGTTCACAAAAAAATAAAGATAGAAAGTCCTAACAAGGAATTAATCAGCATTTATTCCACCAAAGGAACACTGCTTTATTCCACGATGAAAAACAGCGGTTCGATTGAAGTTCCGGTTTCATCGCTGCACGGTTCGGTATTTATTATCAAAGGAAGCGTGAGTGGAACGGTTAAAATTCGGTTGTAACTATTTATTGTTTATACCCCAACTTTTATATCATTCTGTTATTTTTTTAATAAAAAACTTTCCAAATATTTTGAAATTAAAATTTTGTTTGTACATTTGCATCCGATTTCGCATTGAAATTAGGAAAAGATTTATTATTTTATACAATTAAACAACTGAAAATATGAAAGTACAAGAAGTTTTAAATGATTTGAAAAGAAGATTTCCGAATGAACCGGAATATCATCAAGCGGTTGAAGAGGTGTTGGTGTCGATTGAAGATGTATATAATCAACATCCTGAATTTGAAAAAGCAAACTTGGTTGAGAGACTTTGTATTCCCGATAGAATTTTTACGTTTCGCATCACTTGGTTTGACGACAAGGGCAATGTCAAAGTGAATATGGGATATCGCGTACAGCATAACAATGCGATAGGACCCTACAAAGGAGGAATGCGTTTCCACAGTTCGGTCAATCCTTCCATCCTCAAATTTCTTGCTTTCGAACAAACTTTCAAAAATTCATTGACGACTTTGCCAATGGGTGGAGCCAAAGGCGGTTCCGATTTTTCTCCGAGAGGAAAATCCACAGCCGAAATCATGCGTTTTTGCCAGGCATTTATGTTGGAATTAGGACGGCATTTAGGACCGGATACCGATGTTCCTGCCGGCGATATAGGCGTAGGCGGTCGTGAAGTAGCTTATATGTTCGGGATGTATAAAAAATTAACGCATGAACATACAGGCACCTTTACAGGTAAAGGAATTGAATTTGGAGGCTCCTTGATTCGTCCTGAAGCAACAGGTTACGGGAACATCTACTTTCTGCTGGAAATGTTGAAAACCAAAAATATAGACATCAAAGGCAAAGTTTGCTGCGTTTCCGGTTCGGGTAATGTAGCTCAATATACGGTCGAAAAACTGATTGAACTCGGAGCAAAAGTAGTCACCCTGTCCGATTCCGATGGATATATCTACGATCCGAATGGAATCGACAGCGAAAAGCTGGAATATGTGATGGAACTGAAGAATTTGTATCGCGGTCGTATCCGGGAATACGCCGAAAAATATAACTGTAAGTATGTACCGGGAGCGCGTCCTTGGGGCGAAAAATGCGATATAGCGCTTCCTTCCGCTACGCAGAACGAGATAGACGAAAATGACGCTAAAAAATTGATCGCTAACGGATGTATCGCCGTTTCGGAAGGAGCCAATATGCCTTCTACTCCGGGCGCTATCGAAGTATTCCAGAAAGCGAAAATCCTGTATGCACCGGGTAAAGCAGCCAATGCCGGCGGAGTTGCCACTTCCGGTCTGGAAATGACCCAAAATTCCATGCGCTTAAACTGGAGCAGGGAAGAAGTGGACGCCAAATTGAAAAGCATTATGAGCGACATCCACGCACAATGTATGAAATACGGCAAAGAAGGCGATTATGTGAACTACGTCAAAGGAGCAAATGTCGCCGGATTTATGAAAGTGGCAAGGGCGATGATGGCGCAAGGGATCATTTAAATTAAGAATTAAGAATTGAGAATTGAGAATTAAGAATTGAGGGTGGCGAGCAATTGTCACCCTCAATTTTTTTCATATTCAGAAAAAACACTAAATTTGCACTCAATATTTAAGTAGGCAAATAATAATATTGAAACAGATGAAAAAATACTGTATTATTATACTCCTTATTTTGGGAGTTAGAATTTCCGCCTTTCCGCAAGAAGTTTTATATCAAGCCGGAATCCACAATTTTTTCGATAACACCGAATTTGCCGATTGTCCGGTCGGATTTTCTCAGACGATGGCAGGCGTGCATCTCGTCCCCCAATTAGGAATAGGCTGGAATACAAAACATAGCATTTTTGTAGGAATAGACGCCATGCATGAATATGGCAGCAATAAAACTTTTGGATATCACGATCTGATTGCTTATTACGAATACGATAACAAACCCTTCCGTTTCTACATGGGCGCTTTCCCCCGAAAATTAGCAACGGATAAATATCCGCTTTTCTTTTATCAAGATTCCGTTACGAATTACAGACCGGTGATGAACGGTTTTTTCTGGGAGATTAATTCAAAAAAGGGAGACTATATGAATATCTGGCTCGATTGGATAAGCCGTCAAGCGGATTCAATCCGCGAAACTTTTTTTATGGGGTGGTCGGGGCGTTACAATTGGAAGGTTTTGTATGCGCAACACTTTGGATATATGTACCATTTTGCGGGGACGATGGATCCTGTCACTGATATGTCCGTGCATGATAACGGACGTATATGGACAGCGCTGGGAGTAGATCTTGCTTCCAAAACGCCGTTTGACGAATTGAGCGTCAATGCCGGCTGGGCGGTCGGGCTTGAACAGGACAGGGCTGCCAATACCGGCTGGCAATGCCCGCAAGGACTTCTCTCGGAAATACGAGCCGAGTATCGGGGAATCGGAGTGTTTAATACATTCTATCGAGGTGCGTCGCAAGAACTGTATTTTAATGAATTCGGCAACCAGCTTTACTGGGGCGACCGTATCTATCGCGCAACCCGTTACGACAGGCTGGATGGCTATCTTTATTTTTTGAAAACCAATAATATTGCATTGAAGTTTATTTTTACGCTCCATTTTGTCGGACCCGGAATGTACACCGAACAACAACTTTATGCTACTTTTGATCTGGATAATTTGAAAAATAAGAAGCCAACCAAAAAATATCACTATTTATGGGAAAATTGGCTTTCAAAATAAAAAATAACTACCTGCTGCTTTTTACATTATTACTCATCGGCTGGATGTGCCTGAATTTCATTCAAGCCATTTTTACCGAAGTAATCAGCGATGAATCTTATTATTTTTTATATGGAGAAAATTTGGCATGGGGATATTTTGACCATCCTCCATTGGTCGGATTAATAATTTTTCTTTCAAAATCATTTTTTAGCGGAAATCTTTCTATTCGCTTTATGACTGTTATTTTTAACGCTGCGACTGTTTGGATGTGTTGGAAATTAGTTGAAGAGAAATTTCCGGATTCCCAAAAAGTTCTTACGTTTTTTATTATTGCCGGATCTTTGGTTATGTTTCAGGCATACGGATTTATAACAACTCCGGATGTACCTTTTCTTTTCTTTACCGCCTTTTTCTTATGGAGTTACAAAAAGTTTCTGAGAAATGAATCGTGGGTTGCCGTTTTGTTGTTTTCCGTTTCAATGGCCGGATTGGTTTACAGCAAATACCACGCCTTTTTGGTCATCGGACTGATTGTTCTGTCTAATCCGAAACTGCTGTTGCGTTATAAGTTTTGGATTGCAGGCATACTCGCTTTGTTCTTCCTTTTTCCACATATCTATTGGCAAGCCTCAAGAGATTTTCCAAGCGTTAAATACCATCTAACCGACCGGAACAATGGATTTGAATGGCCTTGTTTCCTTGGTTTTATCCCCAATCAGATGGCGGTTTTCAATCCGTTGACCCTTCCGGCAATTGTATATATTTTGATTAAATACAAGGCAAAAGATGCTTTTGAAAGAGGATTGTATTTTTTAATCATCGGATTTACCGGTTTCTTTTTTGCGCTTTCGACCTTTCGCTATGTCGAGCCGCATTGGACGGTAGCTTGCTCTATTCCTTTCATAGCGTTGCTTTATCAACACAGTATACATAATGATAAACTGTTGCGGTTTGTAAGAAAATGGATTGCGCCGACCTTGCTGCTCATCTTGATTGCCCGGATAGCCCTTGCCTGTGGATGGCTTCCCGAACGGCTGGGATTTAGCGGAAAAGCAGCGAAGAGTAAAGCAATCGAATCCGTTGCCGGAGATTTGCCGGTGGTCTTTACCGGTTCTTTTCAGCAAGCGTCTGATTATCATTTCTTTACTAAAAAAGTTTCTCTTCTGCTGAATGCAGCCAATACCCGTTATACTCAATTCGATTTTTTGCAAAAAGAACTGGAATATCAGGGAAAACCTGTCTTCATCAACGCTCGCGTAGCAGGCAAATCGCAAGCCTGTAGAGTAGGAAATAAAACCATCGAAGGATATGTTGCCCAACATTTTCAATCGGTCAATCGAGTAAAAATTGAATTTGAATTAACCAAAAAAGAAGTTTTCACGGGCGATACCCTTTGTATTGATTTTGAAATGACGAATCCTTCGGAATATGCTGTCGATTTTCAGCATCCTGAATTTCCGGTAACTTGCCAAGCCGGTTATGGTACGATGTCGGGAAGTAAACGGTATGAATTTATTGATTGTGAATTGAATGAACCGGTGCATGTCCTTCCGGCAAACGGAACAATAAAAAGAGCGCTGAAAACGGTTGTTCCTAATCTCGCTCCCGGTCATTATCATTTTTTCCTGACGTTGGTCAATCCGATTTGCCCGTCTCGGAATAGTTCGTTTATCCCATTGGAAATAAAAGGAAAGAGATGATCGACAAATTGTTTATTCTCAAATTCCTCGAATTTTGCATCATTGGTTTTTCCGGAATGATCATTGATTTCGGGACGACATGGCTATTGAAGGAGAAAATAAAGATCAATAAATATATCGCTAATTCATGCGGGTTTATCTTGGCGGCGTCTTCTAACTATCTTTGGAATCGCGTTTGGACGTTTCAAAGTCATAACAACCATATCGGAACCGAATATTTCTCCTTTTTTGTTATTTCACTCATAGGACTTGGATTAAATAATCTGATTATTTGGATTTTTTCCGGCAAAATGAAATGGAACTTTTACCTCTCGAAAATAATCGCCGTTGGAATTGTAACGCTGTGGAATTTCGGAATGAATTTCCTTTTTACATTCCACAGGTAGCAATGATATTATTCGTATCTCAACGCATTGATCGGATCCAGATTTGAAGCTTTTTTCGCCGGATACCATCCGAAGAAAATACCGGTTGCAGCGCAACCAAGGAATGAGCATAGAATGGCGACAATACTGATAACTACAGGCCAATGCAATAATAAACCTAAAATAATATAAGACAATAATATACCTAAAACAATTCCGATAATCCCGCCTATCAAACTTAATATAGTACTTTCGGTCAGGAACTGCAGTAGTATATCCTTGTTTTTAGCTCCGATTGCCATACGCAACCCGATTTCTTTGATACGTTCCGTGACGGTTACATACATGATATTCATAATCCCGATACCGCCTACTAACAGTGAAATAAGAGCGGCAAGAACTACCAGAAGGGTGACAAAGCCTGAAATTGAATCCATCATTTGCAACATCTGCTGTTGCGACCGCACCGTAAAGTCGTCCTGATCTCCGGCTCGAATTTTATGCCGCACATGCAGCAAGGAAGTCACATTGTCCATGACGTCCTGTACATTGCTTTCGTTATCGACTGAAAGAAGTATTGAATTGATATACGGAATGGCAAGTATTCTTTTTTGAACGGTGGTATAAGGCGCAATGACAATATCGTCCTGATCCTGTCCCATGGCATTTTGACCTTTAGAAACCAATGTACCAATCACTTTGAAAGGAATAGTTCCGAAGCGAACCGTCTTTCCGATAGGATCTTCTCCATTAGTAAACAGATTAGAGACAACTGTCTGCCCGAGCAAACATACTTTTGCTGCGGTGCGTACATCTTCTTCCGAAAATTCGATACCGCGTTCCACTTCCCATTTTCGAATAGCAAAGAAAGAAGAATTGCCTCCTTGTATGCTGCCTGGCCAGTTGTTCGCTCCAAAGACCAATTGTCCCGATGCGTTGACGGAAGGCGAAACAAGATTGACATGCGGAATGTTATCTTTGATAGCATCCGCATCTTTGACTATAAGCGTCTGAATACTGCCCGAACCAATGTTGACTCCGCCTTGCCTCATGAAATTCCGCATGACCATCACCATATTGGTTCCTTGCTGGGAAATCTGTTCATTGATATTTAGCGATGAACTCTGCCCTAAGTCAACCATTGTAATGACTGCTGCGATGCCGATGACAATACCCAACATGGTAAGCCCTGCCCGCATCTTATTTCGAACAATGGCTTGATATGCTATTCTCAGTAAATTGAAAAGATTCATATTCTATATTTATTGTATATCACTCATCTTCGGAAGGAGGCATAGCGTCCAGCGCTTCCTTTGCCGATTTGGGTTCTATCGCTCGATCATTAATAATATGTCCGTCGCGCAAAGAAATGATACGCTGAGTTAAATCAGCAATATCCGGTTCGTGCGTAACAAATGCAATGGTTTTTCCTTCGCCGTTAAGTTTCTGGAAAAGGTTCATAATTTCGTAGGAGGTACGTGTATCTAAGTTTCCCGTCGCTTCGTCGGCTAACAGGATGACAGGATCGTTGATCAAAGCTCTTGCAATCGCAACCCGCTGCTGCTGTCCGCCCGACAGTTGGTTAGGCATGTGACCCATCCGGTCTTGCAAATTCACCTGTTCCAAAGCATGAATAGCTCTTTCTCTCCGCTCTTTGCCGGAAATGGTATTGTTGTACAAAAGAGGCAATTCTACATTTTCCAAGGCGGAAGTACGCGACAACAGATTGTAGGATTGGAATACAAAGCCTATTTTCCGGTTGCGCAATGTGGATAACTCATCTTTTGAACGCTTGCTGATAGGATTTCCATCGACATAATATTCTCCTGCCGTTGGCTTGTCTAAGCATCCCAATATATTCAACAAGGTGGATTTGCCGCTACCGCTGGCTCCCATGATACTGACAAATTCACCTTCGTTTACGACAAACGAAATACCTCTCAGTGCATGTACCTTTTCGCTTCCTACTTCAAAGACGCGTTGGAGATTCTCTATTTTTAAGATAACATTTTTTGGCATCTCTATTGATTTTTATATCAGGATGGTCTTCCGCCACCGCCTCCTTGTCCTTGTCTGTTTTGATTTTGATTTTGATTATTTTGCGGACGTCTGGGTATTAACGGATTGGATGCAGCGTTATTACCTTTATTTATTGTCGCCGATTCAACCACTTTCTGTCCTTGTTGCAATCCGCTTTTTACGATAGCGTTAATCCCGTCGCTGAATCCAATTTCGACTGTTTGGCGGGTATAGGTGCCGTCTGCATTTTGAATCCACACGCCTTGCACTTTTTTATGACTTCCGCTTCCTCCGCCACTTTCATTTGCCGTACGTTGTCCTTTTTCCTTTTGCGGTTGCGCGGCGGCAGGTAACTGAATCTTCATTAGTTTTGCGATTTGGGCGTTTGGAGTGAAGCGCAATGCTCCCATCGGAACTATCAATCCCTGTTCTTCCTGCAAAATGACTGTAATATTTGCCGTCATGCCGGGGAAAAGTTTTTTATCGGGATTCGGCGCTATGATGATAATCGTATAAGTTACAACATTATTGGTAGTAACCGGATTCAACCGTATTTGCTGTATTTCTCCGTCAAAGGTCATATCGGGATAAGCGTCAACCGTGAATTTACATTTTTGCCCGACAAGAAGTCCGCCGACATCAGCTTCATCCATATTGGCTTGCACTTCCATTTTTGTTAAGTCGTTTGCGATAAGGAAAATGGTAGGAGTGCTGAATGAAGCGGCAACCGTTTGTCCCTGATCAACCGCTCTGTTTAGAATAACGCCGTCAATGGGCGAATATATTCTGGCATAACCCAAATTGATGTTTGCTTGCGTCAAATTTGAGTTTGCATTTTTTACATTTGTTTTCGCCTGCTCCAAACTGTTAGTTGCCGCTTCCATATTGGTTTGAGTCTCGGCTTTCTGGTCGTATAACAATTTGGTTCGGTCGTAAGTCTGTTGCGCCAACGCTAATGCGCTGTAAGCTGCTGTCACAGATGCTTGCGCCTGAGCAACTTTCTCATTAAGTACCGACATATCCAGCGTAGCCAGCAATTGTCCTTTCTTAACCTGACTGTTAAAATCGACATAAAGTGAATCGATTATACCTGATACCTGTGTACCTACCGATACTTGCAGCACCGGTTGCACGTATCCTGTGGATGTTACTACCGTTTGAACCGTTCCATTGTCAATGGTATCCGTTATTACATCAACCGTTTGTTTCTCTTTCACAAGCACTATCCATATAATTGCCAATGCGGCAACGACAATAATGCAAGTCCATATTATTCTTTTCTTATTCATATTTTATAATCTTATTTCTTCACCCATGTAAACATCCAAAATTTTGCGATTGAGCAAAAATCCATATTTACTTTGAATAAACCCGTTTAAAGCATTCAAGTAATTATTCTGCTGTTGCAGCAAGTCAACAACCGTAGCAGCGCCGGCGTTGAATTTCGCTTTATAAGCCATATAAGTTTTATAATAAGCATCCTGACTTACGTTGTTCGCCTTATATTGAGTGTAAAACGAAATAACATTTTGATATTCCTGTATCAATGTTTGCGATAATGTTAATTGCTGGTTCTTCTTACTTATTTCAGCCTGTTCCAAAGCTATTTTATTTTGCGTAACCTGCGACTTTGTTTTGAAATTGTCAAATATGGGAATACTCAGACTTAATCCGATATATTGATTAAAACTGTTTGAAAGCTGCGTGCCGTAATTGGAATAATTGGGTGAATGTCCTGTTCCCAAACTGCCGCCCAAACTTAAAGTCGGATAATATCCCGCTTTTGCCAATTGAAGGCTGTTATTTGCAACATCAATATCGCTTTGGCTTAATTTTAAAGTTGGAGAAGTGGCAAGACATTTTTGCAAAGCATCTTCTTGAGGAGGGAGAAGCGCTAAGGCATCGAGTTCCTCGTCGCTCGGATAAACAATCGCAAGATTAGCCAGCGGATCCATTGAAAGTAGTTCCTTCAGTGTGATCAGACTGTTTACAATAGCAATTTTCGTGTTTACGACATTACTTTTGGCGCTTGCATCCTGAGCTTTCAGTAAAAGATAGTCGCTTTCCATGATAGAGCCGGCTTTCCATTGCGCGTCGCCTTGCGCCAACTGTTCTTCACTTGTTGTGACAACTGCTTCCTGATATTTCAATAATTCTTGATTTCCAAGAACGGAAAGAAAAGATTGAAGAATCTGAACCACTAAACCTTGGTCGTATTGTTGGGTTTGCAGCGCCGTTTGATTCACTTGCAATTTGTTTTTTTCGATAGTGCGCGTAATAGCTCCTCCTTGATAGAGAGTTACGTTACTGCTTAACCCATACGAACCGCTCCAATTGGAAACTGAAGCGGCGGAAGAAAGAAGAGTCCCGCTCTGATTGGTAAGAGGAGCTGTAGAGTGTCTTAATCCTTCGCTTAATGAAGCGGATAAATTCGGAAAGCGTTGATACTTGGAAAAGTTATAAACCTCTTGCGCCGATTGTTCGGACAATTTCATCGATTGCCGCGTATAACTGTTTGAAAATGCAAACGTAATACAATCTTCCAGTGAAAAGCGATAGTCCACTTTCGCAGTGTCTTGAGCTACAATGTAGTTAAATGAAAATAAAAACATGCAGCATATAACGAGTTGTTTCATTATCATACTAATTTACTTATTACAGACTAAAAAGAAACATGAAGGTTTAATTGGCTGCAAAAATACATAAAATAACTCATACTGCTTACTTTTGATTGTAAATATTTATGAAAATAATTACAAATAGAACAATATTGTTATTGCTATCTATCTGCTCGGTTTGGTCGCGCTGTAACCTGCGCCGCCATGGAACCATTTTGCCGCTTGCCCCACAAGCCACAAGTAGTAATCGGAACCTAATCCTTTCTCAATTCCAACAAACCGTTTGTCACCGAAAAGAGGTAATTTCCCTTCTTCGGCGCATTTATAGATAGCTGTTCCTTCATCAATCTCGTCGAACATAGCTACATAAAGTGAAACTGCTCCGGCCTTTTTCGCTTCGGATATCTGCTTCCAGATGAAATCGCCTTTCAAGCGTGGAATCTGGTTATAGATTGACGGGTTCTTTCTGAGATTCCCCCAACTGAAGCCCGGAAATACCAACGGAACATAATCCACCTTATTATCACGACACCATTTGATGTCGTCGGGCAAACCTGCCGCTGCAGTACTGTATGTGTCATTATTGTAGCGTCCTACAGCCCAAGGCATCACAATATCAACATGCTCTTTAATCAGGGTAAGAAGCTGAGGATCGTTTTCAGTGTCTTTGTCTAATGTACGCCAATAGTAAGGCACACCCAGCATGATAGAGACTTTGTTTTCCTTTTTGAGACGGGCAATCATTTGCGCTGCGTCGGCTACCGAATACTTGCGGTTGTCGTTAAACCCTACGCCCCAAATGGTGAGCAAGGGACGTTTATTATGCCATATATAAGTCGGATTTATTTTCCTGTCAGCCAGTGAAAACAACTTTTGCAATTCCTTCCAGTCATCTTCCAATACTTTCATATCTTCGGGTTGGCAACCGCTAAGGTCGTACATAACGCCAATAGCGCGGTCATATTTGCGCGCCGCCTTCAAAGCGCTTTCCAGCACTTTGTTAAAATGCCTTTTTCCTGCCGGTCTTTTAATTTCACCTACAAACCGTTGCATAAACACACCATCGATCCCGTATTCCTTCATCCACTTGAAATGGAGGTCGACGCTTTCTTCGTCGTATGCGCTGTAGAGATAAGCATCCGATCCATCGGGCATCTTGAACGGCGCCACATATTTTTTCGTATACTCGGTTATGTCGGGCCAAAAATCGACCGATGCATTGTTGCCGCGAAATCCATAATGATACCACCCACGATTCGATTCATCGCCTTCAGCGGCAAACCATCCTTGATAACCGGTCATTACCAATCCCTTATATGAATTGTAAAGGGTATTTTGCGCCGTTAACTGTCCCAATAATAACAGAACGGAAATAAAACAGATTATTCTTTTCATGAGAATATTGATTTAATTGTAAAAATAATAATTAATAGGTGCAAAGTAAAGACAAAACAGTTAATAAAACAATTAAATTCTTATTAACAAATCGGTCTTTATTTATCCGGTTCTGCTGAAGGCGGCGGCGAATCCGTTCCCCACTTCATGTTGGCTTTGTCGCCCATAACCAGAACCAATTTTCCGCCATTCATGATATCGCTATGGCTGAACCAGGG
>Ga0123357_10002565_pt1 | contig 20364 bp, 18 predicted proteins | sample TergutEmb28metaG_FD_89873 | JGI IMG/M metagenome (GOLD analysis project Ga0123357, IMG submission 89873) | Embiratermes neotenicus P4 segment gut microbial communities from Petit-Saut dam, French Guiana - Emb289 P4 | ecosystem: Host-associated > Arthropoda: Insects > Digestive system > Gut ... | reverse complement strand
GTGCTGAACGTCGTCGTCATCGAACCCGACACCGTCACCGTCTCGGCCTTCGTGTCCGTCAGATTCGACGTCAACACACCAGACCCATTCGTCGTGCCCGAAATCGTGTCCAGCGCCCCAGAACCCGTCGTCACCTGCAAACTCACCGGGACATCAGACAACAAGTTGCCGTATTCATCGGTGACCATCGCGGTCACCACCGACGTGTCACCCACGGTCAGCGACAACGGGTCCGCCGTCAGAGACGTGCACTGCGGAGCCGACGGCAGGCACTGCCCCGGAGGAACCGGAGCGTTGTGGCCGAACGTCACATCCGCCGAGCCCATCGTGGTGGCCGAATCCGTGCTATAGGTCGCGGTCATCGAACCACCGACCGTCACCTTCTCGGCCGTCGCATCGGTCAGATTCGCCGTCACCTGGCCATTCGCATCCGTCGTCGCGGAGGAGACGCCACTCAACGTGCCCGAACCAGCAGTTACCTGGAGGCTCACCGGCTGACCAGCAATCGCATTGCCATACTTGTCGGTCACCAGACCGGTGATCACCGACGTGCCACCGACCATGACCGACTGCGGCGCAGCCGTCACACCCGTGCACTGCGGCGCTGTCGCCACGCACTGCCCCGGCGGGACCGGCGGACCGGCGACGAACGGGGTGGGCAGATAGGAGCCGACCTGGGCACCCTGGTAGGTGGCCGAGGCCATCGGCGTGGAATCCGCCACCGTCGAGGTGAAGGTGACGGTGTAGGTGCCGTCGTTATTGTCCTTGACGGACGTGACGGTCACGTCGCTGCTGCTGTCGGCGATCTGGACGCCGCTCGCGCCGATCGCCAGGCCGGGCAGCGGATTCTTGTGGTCGTCCATCATGGTCACGGTGCCGGTGTACGAACCGCCGACGACCGACTGCCAGTTGGCCTGGGCCGGATCGGGGACGGTGGCTTGCGGCGTCACCGTGAAGGTTGAATCCTTCACCGAGGGATCGCCCGTGCTGAACGTCACTGCGGCGGTGCCCATATCCACGGGCTGGCCCGAAGTCGGGTCGGTGTAGCTGCCGCCCACGGTGACGGGCTCAGCTTTGGTGTCGGACAAGGTTGAGTCAACCGTGCCCTCGCTGCCCTTGACGGCGCTGGTCGTGCCGGTGGTCGCGGTGAGCGCGGACGAGCCGGTCGTCGTCAGGGTGACGGGCAGGCCGGAGATGCCGTTGCCGTACATGTCGGTCACCAAGCCGGTGACAGCCGACGTCTGGTCGACGGTCGGATCAGTCGGATCGGCGGTGATGCTGGTGCACTGGGTCGCCGTCGAGGCGCAGTCACCCGGCGGGACCGGCGGTCCGGGGGTGAACTCCACGTCCAGCGGGTTGCCCACCGCCGTGGGCACCGCAGCCACCGGGACCGTGGCCGTCACCTCGCCGGGGTAGGTGCCGACCGTCATCGACGTGATCGTCGCGGTGCACTGGCCGTTGGCGTCGGTGGTGCAGGTCTTGCCGGTGTCGCTGGTCAGCGTCGTCGTCGGGTCGGACTTGTTGGCGAAGGTGACCGTGATGCCCTGCAACGGCGCGCCGCTGGCGTCGTTGATGGTGGCCGTCGCGGTGATGTCGCCGCCGACCTGCTGGGTGCTCTGGTCGAGCACCAGGGTCGACTTCGACACGTCGGGCTGGACGGCCACGCCGAAGTCGGCCTGGGCGACCTCGTTGGCCGTCGACAGGGTGACCGAGGAGTACATCGGCATGGCCGAGGGCTGCGTCGTCGTGTCGGAACCCAACACCGCGCTGGCCGGGATGGCCGGGTCGGCGGTGCCGTAGGCCAGCGTGCCGTTGCAGGGGCCGCTCGCGGAGATGGTGCCGCCCGAGGCGCTGAGGCATTCGCCGGTCACCTTGTTGACCGAGCCGCCGGCGCTGGCGTACGTCTGCCAAGCGGCCTTGGAGCCGATGGTCGGCGAGACGAGGCGGACGATGTAGGTGCCGTCGCCGCTGACGATGAACGAGTAGTCGCCCACCGCGTCGGTCTGACGGGTGCCCTCCAGCGTGTAGGTGCCGCCGGTCTCCATGTACAACGCGACGTCCTGCCCAGCCAAGCCGGTTTCGCCGGAGTCGATGACGCCGTTGTTGTTCGCGTCGTCATAGACGGTGCCCGCGATGGTGTACGCGGTCTGGCCCGACGCCATGTCGAAAACGTTCGCGGGAAGCCCCGGAGCCACCGGCGCCGTCGTGTTGCCCGCCGGCACCGCGTCCAGGTAACCGCTCATCGGGTTGATCTGGTACAGCACGTCGGCCTGCGTCGAGGCGCCGTACAGCATGCCGTTGTAGAACGCCATGCCCCAGATGGTCGCGCCCGCAGCCGGCATCGTGGCATGGGTGCCCGGGGCGGCGGTGATCGGGGCCACCAGGTTGTACGTCCACGCGCCAGAGTCGGATGGGACGACGCGCACCAGCCAATACGTCAGCGTGCCACCGGGGACGCCGTAGGCGGGATTGCCCTCGTTCGAATCGACGATGATGTACGCGTTGCCGTTCCCGTCGATCGCCATATCCGAGGCGACGTAGCCGTCGACCGCGCACCCGTCATAGGTGCCGAAAATGTTGTCGGCCGACGTCTGCGGCTGGATGACGCCGGAGTAGTTGTAGGAGCCGTCTGTGGGGTCGAAAATCATCATCCGGTAGTCGTCGTTGAGGCCCGAGCACTCGCCGCCGCCGAAGTACAGCTTGCCGTTGCCCTGGAAGACCTCGCCACCCGACCAATAGTTGTAGCCGGCCATGCCGGTCTCGAAGTAGCCCGGCATCGGGATCGCGGTGACCATCGGCTGCGTATCACCTTGCCCGAAGCGGAACAACGCCTCGGTCCAGCTCTGGGCGCCGTTCGCGAAGCCCCCGAGCGCCAAAGAGTTCGGAGCGCCCATCGCCGTCGCCAAGTTCGTGGAATACATGCCGCCGTACGAGGCCTGGCCATAGGACCAGAAGTAGGCGTACGGCGTCCTGGTGGCGGCAGGCGCGCGGTCGTCGGCGTCGACGGCCATCGTGAGCATCCAGTCGCCCGGCGCCGACAGGTTCGTCGAGTCATTGCCCGAACCGATCAGCGAGACGTTGTTGCTGGTGGGCGCCGCGTTGCCGGTGGCATAGGTACCGACCCATCCGTACCGTCCGGCGGTGGTCGACGCCAAGCCGGAGGCGTACAGCGTCTGGCTGTCGATGGGCGTCATCGGATTGTCCAGCGCTTGCGGATAGGTCGGCGTCGTCGTCGACGTGGACGGATCCTTGAACCATCCCGTGTACGGCATCTTCCCGCTGACCTGCGTCCCCGCAGCCTGCGCGCTGGGCGCGGCGGCCATCTGGACGCCCGCCAAGCTCACCACCGTCAGCGCGAAAGCGCTCAGCACCGCCGCCGACTTCTTGGCGGCGCTCAAGGCTCCTTCCGTGCGGCGAGGGGACCGCTTGAAACCTAAAAATTCGAGTCCGGCAACTCTCAACATTGACAATTCTCCCTTTGGTTGCGACACACCTGGGCATGACATGTAGTCCTTAGTCAACCATGTTTTGGCCCTGACATGCACACTGTCCACGAAAATGCCACCCACGAACCCCCTGCGAGGCGGGGGTCAGCGGCGTGCCGCGCGGAAGGTTCCGTAGGGGATGAGGACGGCCAACGCGACCGCCGCGACCACCCACGCGAGACTCCAGGCGGCGGTCAGCGCGAGCACCACCAGCATCGCCACCACCCCGGCGGCCACCTGCCAGTCGTCGCCGATGATGAAGTCGTACCAGAACAGGCCGAACGCCTTGAGCCGGCCCGGTTTTGTCTTCGTTTCGGTCGTCGTTTCCACCGCGACGGCCACGCCCCCGGACCCGGCGGGCAACGGAACGTCCCCGGCCACCGGCTCGCCAGCAGGCTCGACGGGCGACGCGGCGCTTTCCCCACGGATCCGGCGCGAGCGGAAGTACCACATGAGCAGCAGGCAGTACACCAGGATCGACGGCGCCAAGACCAACAGCGCGGCGTCCGACCCCGGCCATTCCACCCCGACGCCCTCCGCACCCCAGAAGATGCCGAAACTGGTCAGCATGATGCCGACCACGAATTTCAACGTGTTCTCCGGCACCTTCGTCAACGGCCCGCGCACGATGACGCCCACGATCACCACGAGGACGATCGCCAGCAGCGCCGCGACGACGGCGACACCCAGATGGCCCTCGTTGGTGGCGAACGTGAGGACGATGAAGACGACCTCCAGGCCCTCCAGCAGCGTCCCCTTGAACGCCAGCGTGAACGCGTACCAGTCCGACACCCCGAAACGGCTGCGCGTTTGGGCGGCTTGCGCTTCGGCGACCTTGCGTTGGTAGATCTCGGCCTCGTCGTGCAACGCTTTGACCCCGCTCGCGCGCAGCACGGCCTTTTGCAGCCACTGCAACCCGAAAATCAGCAGCAGGCTGCCGACGACGATGCGCAAGATATTGATCGGCAACAACATGATCGACGGGCCCAGCACGGTCACGATCACCGCCAGGGCGATCACCGCGAGCACGGTCCCGGTCAACGCGGAACGCCAATTGCGGGTGGCGCCCGCAGCCACGACGATGGTCGTCGCCTCGATGGCCTCGACCACGCAGGCCAGAAACACTGCGGCAAATAACGCATAGACAGTCATCACACCAACTCCAAAACCTTGCGCGTCAGGTCCGTCGACTCCTGCGAGAACCCTCCGGTGGCGAAAACGAAACAATCGGCGGGATCGATCGCAAGATAGCACGGATCTCCCCTCAGCCAGCCCGTCACATCGAAAACGCCGGACAGGTCGCCATACTCGCAATGCACGGCATGTTCATAGCCGTGGCCACGGTAGGCAACGTCGGTGACGTGGGCCGGGATGAGGGTTTCCTGTTCGTTCCACTCCGCGTCGTCGGGGCGGACCATGCGGACAGCCGAGGGCCGGATGACCATCTCGGCGTTCGCGCCGAGCGGCAGGGGCGCGGACCACCGGGCGGCCATCCACCGTTCCCCGACTTTGACGACGCAGCGCGAGTCGTCGACCTTGTCGGACACCACCCCGGCGAACGTCCCCGCGATGCCGGTGAAACGGGCGATGAGCGACGACGCCGGATTCGCGTAGATCTCCTGCGGGGTGCCGAACTGTTCCAGATGCCCGGATTCCAGGACGCCGATGACGTCAGCCAGGGCGAAGGCTTCCTTCTGGTCGTGCGTGATGTAGATGGCCGTGCAGCCGGTTTCGCGGGTGATGGTCGAGATTTCGACGCGCATCTGTTCGCGCAAGTGGGCGTCGAGATTCGACAACGGTTCGTCGAACAGCAACACGGGCGGGCGGGCGACGATCGCGCGGGCCAGCGCCACGCGCTGCTGTTGGCCGCCGGAGAGTTCCTGGGGGTAGGCGTCGCCCTTTTCGGCGATACCCACCCGTTCCAGCGCCTCACGGGTGCGCCGTCTCATCGCAGCCTTGTCGATCCGCTCGCGTTTCAACGCGTAGGCGACGTTTTCCGCCACCGTGAAATGCGGCCATAACGCATAATCTTGGAAAACCATCGACAAGCCGCGTTTTTCCGGCGGGATATAGGTGTTGCCGTCGCTGACGACCGTGTCCGCGAACGTCACCACGCCCGCGTCGAATTTCTCGATCCCGGCCAGCCCGCGCAAAAGCGTCGTCTTCCCCGAACCCGACGGTCCCAGCAGGACGAGAAAGGTGCCCGGATCGATATCGAAACTGACGCCGTCGACGGCACGGATCGCGCCGAAATTCTTGTTCACGTTGCAAACCGTCACCCGATGGCCGTTCGCCTGGTCTTCTATTGTGTACGTCACGATTGTGTCCTTCCAAGAACGCGCCAACCTTTGGGCGTGAGAAAACGAAATGCCGCCAGCGCGATGCCGATGACGGCGAGTGCGAATAAAATGGCCAGTATTTCCATCGCCGTGCCGCCCCCCAAGTCGTATTTGCCCAGGGCCGTCTCGATGCCGACCGAAATCGGGGCTTCGCCGGCGGGGGCGAGCAGTTGGGAGACCGGGAGTTCGAGCAGGATGGCCGCGAAGGTGAGGAGCCAGGCCATCAGTAGCGGACGGGCGATGATCGGCAGGACGATCGCCCCCCACGACTTCATGGCGCTGCGCCCGTTCACCTGGGACGCCTCCAGCAATGAATTCTGGACCTGGCTCATATTTCCGACCAGCACCCGGGTGGTCGACGGCAGCCCGGTGGCGATATAGGCGAACACGAGCAGGGTCGTCGTTCCGTACAACTGGATGTGGAGTTTGTTCCAGAACGGCAGGTTGTAGGCGAAAATGTAGCCGGACGCGAACACGATGCCCGGTAACGCGACCGCCGCCAGCAACACGAAGTCGAGGATGCGCCCCGTGGTCGTGTTGCCCTGGTTCGCCAGGATCCGAGCGCACACCACCGCCAGAATCGTCGCCACCGTGGCCACCAGCAGCGACATCCAGGCCGAATACTCCAGCGGCCCGGCGAGGTCGGGGCTGGCGAGCACGCGGGCGTAGTTGGACAGATCCACCTGGTCGGAGCCGTTGAGCGATCCCAGGCCGTCGATCAGCGACGCGGACACCGCCCCGAAAGCCGGCACGCCGAGCGTGCAGAAGACAAGGACGACCACGCCCGTGCCGTGGAGGGTAGCCCGCAGCTTGCCGAGGTGTTCGCGCACAATCGTGTGGCTGCGGGCGCTCAGCACCCGGAAACTGCGTCCGCCCAACGCTTTGTACTGGGCGAACAACGCCAGCACGATCAGCACCAGCAGCACCCAGCTAATGGCCGACGCGAGCGGGAACTGGATGGGATTGGAGTCGACCGCCGTGTACAGCGCGTACGTGGCGACGAGGAAATGCGAGTCGTTGGCCAGCGTGCTGGCGACGCCGTAGTCGCTCACCGACTCGGCGAAGACGATGGCCAGCGCCGCCCACACACCGGGCGAGACCAGGGCGACGGCCATGCGGATCGACGCCGCGCGGCTGCCGCCATGCACACGAACCGCGTCCTCGAACTCACGCCCGAGCCCACGCAGGGCGTTGGAAATGGCCAAGAAAGCGAACGGGATGCCCTTGACGACGAGCACGACGACGATGCCGACGGGACCATAGATGACGCCCCGCAGCCACACCGCGTCCCAGCCCATGACCTGCAACACGCCGTTGGGTTCGAGCAGCCGTTCCCAGCCGAGCGCGACGAGATAGGACGGCACCAGCAGCAGCGCGAACACCGTGCCCGACAGCACCCGGCGTCCGGGCAGATCGGTGCGTTGGACCATCCACGCCATCCAGAACGCCACGGCAGCCGCGATGACCGCCGTCACGAGCCCGATGAGGGTGGAATGGAGGAACCCGACCAACTGGTTGGACGCGAGGGCCTGGCCGAGCCAATCCAGCGTGAACCACTGGTCGCCCTGGTCGAACAATTTCGGGCTGACCCCCAAGATGAGGAACAGCAAGATGGGGACGACGAGGATGGCGACGATGAGCAGCCAGAAGACGAGGAACCAGCTTCCACGCATGCTGCGGGCACGACCGTGAGCGCGGGCCAACCGGCCCGGCAGGCTCACGCCCGTGCCCGCATATGTTGGTGCGACTGACACGAGGTCGATTCCCTACTTGATGGTCGAGTCGAACCAGGAGTTCACCTGGCCTTCGAGCGGGCCCCAGAAGGTCGGGTCGAGCACCTGGTACTGCGTCGGCATGGCCGGGAGGGCGGGCAGCGCCGAGACGCCCGTGACGACCGGCCAGAACAGCGAGTCGCCGGAGGGGTCGCCCGTCTGCATGACGGCCTGGCCCTCGGGGGACAGCACGTAGTCGATGAACTGCTGGGCTTCCTTCTGGGTCTGGGCGTCCGCGCCCTTGTCGATGGCGATGCAACTGGGCAGCAGGGTCGACAGGGGGAGGTAGGCGATTTCAGGCTTGTATTTGGCCGTCGCCTTCGTCTTGAGAACCTCGCCGAGCGCGGCGGAACTCTGGATCATGCCGTAGTCGATCTGGCCGCTTTCCAGCGCGTGGAGCGTGTCGCCGTTGGTGGGATACACGTGCAGGCCATTGGCCTTGAGTTTGGTGAGGAAAGCCTCCCCGGCGGCGACGCCGTTCGACTGGCCGCCGAACTGGTTCATCAAACCCGCGATGAAGGGATAGGTCGGGCCCGACTGGGAGGGATCGTTCATGCCGACCTTGCCGGTGTACGGCGCGGTCTCCAGGTCGGTGTAGGCCGTCGGGACGGACGTGACCGCCGCCGCGTTATAGATAAGCGCGGCCATCACGGTGGTCGCGGACACGGTGTAGCCGTGGCTGGCCGGCTGGAGTTTCTGGCCGGCGTCGGTGAACGTCGCGGACGCCGACTGGTAGGGCGCCAGCAGGCCCTGCTGGTCGAGCGACGCGAAACCGGTGTCGCCGTCGGCCCAGAACAACGTCCACTGCGGGTTGTCCTTCTCAGCCGTGATCTTCGCGGTGAGCGGACCCGTCGAGTCGTCGTCGACCTTGACGGGGATGCCTGTTTTCGCGGTGAACGCCTTGGCGACCGTGGAATCGTATCCCTCAGCCGCGTAGAGCACGATCGGCTCGACGCTGGTGGCCGCGGCGGCCGCGTTGGCCGAGGTCGTCGAGTTGCCGGAATTGGCAGAATTGGCAGAGTTACTGGACGCCTGAGCGGTCGGGCCGCTACAGCCGGCGAACGCGCCCAGGCACACGATCGTCGTGAGGGCGCCTGCCGTCATGGCGAACCGAGATATTTTCATTGTTGAGTTCCCTTTCATCACGTCGCAAACCGACGATGCGTTTTATCTCGCCCCTAGCTAAACCGACGAAGGTTAATAGCAGGGATACGAGCGGGAACAGGGAAAAGAAACTTCGGCGGCGCATCGATGCACATTTCGTGAACAACCAGACACAACTTGTGGAACAACCGGCGGCTGGGAGGTGTCGGCTTCTGGTACTGGTCGATGCCACGCAGCCGGTGCGATCCGGGGGTTCGCTGGTGGCCACGTCGTCACACGGCGCTAGACGCGCGAGTGGGCCCCCGCCCGAAGGCAGGGGCCCACTCGTATGACCGTGACGGTGACGAAACGTCACCCGTCAGTTTTTGTCGTCGTCCTCATCGGCTGGCTTGTCGACCACCGAGGTTTCGGTCGTCAACAGCAGGGCCGCGATCGACGCGGCATTCGCCAACGCCGAACGGGTCACCTTGACCGGGTCGATGACGCCCTGGGCCACCAGGTCGCCGTACTTGCCGGTGGCGGCGTTGTAGCCCTTGCCAGGGGTCATCTCGGCCACCTTGGAGACGATCAGGTACCCCGGCTCGCCGCCGTTTTCGGCGATCCAGCGCAGCGGCTCGACCACGGCCTTCGCCACGATCTGGACGCCGGCCAACTCGTCGCCGGCCTTGCCCAGGCCGCCGTCGAGCACCTTGGCGGCATGGACGAGGGCCGAGCCGCCGCCGGCGACGATGCCCTCCTCGATGGCCGCGCGGGTCGCGGAAACGGCGTCCTCGATGCGGTGCTTCTTCTCTTTCAGCTCGACCTCGGTGGCCGCGCCGACCTTGATGACGCACACGCCGCCAGCCAGCTTGGCCACGCGCTCTTGGAGCTTCTCGCGGTCCCAGTCGGACGTCGTGCGGTCGATCTCGGCGCGCAACTGCGCCACGCGGCCCGCGACATCCTGAGATGTCCCCGCGCCGTCCACGATCGTGGTGTCGTCCTTGGTGACGACGATGCGGCGCGCGCGCCCGAGCACGTCCAGGCCCACCTGGTCGAGTTTGAGGCCCACGTCGGGGGTGACGACCTGGCCGCCCGTGAGGATCGCGATGTCCTCCAGCATGGCCTTGCGGCGGTCCCCGAAGGCGGGAGCCTTAACGGCCACCGACGTGAACACGCCCTTGATCTTGTTGACGATCAACGTCGACAGCGCCTCGCCGTCCACGTCCTCGGCCACGACGAACAACGTGCCGCCGGCGCCGATGACCTTCTCCAGGATGGGGAGCAGGTCGTTGATCGCGGAGATCTTGGACTGGTTGATCAGGATGTACGGGTCGTCGAGGACGGCCTCCATGCGCTCCGGGTCGGTGACGAAGTACGGGGACAGGTAGCCCTTGTCGAACTGCATGCCCTCGGTGAACTCCAGCTCGGTGCCGAAGGTCTGCGACTCGTCAACGGTGATGACGCCGTCTTTGCCGACCTTGTCGAAGGCATCGGCGATGAGCCCGCCGATTTCCTCGTCGCGGGCGGAGATGGTGGCCACGTGGGCCATCGACTCGGTCGACTCCACCTCGCGGGCCTGGCTGCGCAGCTCTTTGACGACGGCTTCCACCGCCGCGTCGATCCCGCGCTTGAGGCCGATCGGGTTGGCGCCCGACGCGACGGCCCGCAGGCCCTCGTGGACGAGCGCCTGGGCCAGCACGGTGGCCGTGGTGGTGCCGTCGCCGGCCACATCGTTGGTCTTCGTGGCGACCTCTTTGGCCAGTTGCGCGCCCAGGTTCTCGAACGGGTCGGACAGCTCGACCTCTTTGGCGACGGTCACGCCGTCGTTGGTGATCGTCGGCGCGCCCCACTTCTTATCCAAGACGACGTAGCGGCCCTTGGGGCCGAGCGTCACCTTCACGGTGTTGGCGAGGGTGTCGACGCCGCGCTCGAGCGAGCGGCGGGCCTCCTCGTCGAACTGAAGGATCTTTGGCATAGCGTGTGCTCCTTGTGCTAACTAGCCCTACTTGACGACGACGGCCAGGATGTCACGGGCGTTGAGCAACAGGTACTCCTCGCCGGTGTACTTGACCTCGGTGCCGCCGTACTTGCTGAAGATGACAACGTCGCCGACGGCGACATCGAGGGGAACCCGGTTGCCGTTGTCGTCGATGCGACCGGGGCCTACCGCGAGGACCTTGCCCTCTTGCGGCTTCTCCTTGGCGGTGTCTGGAATGACGAGCCCGGAGGCGGTCGTCTGCTCGGCCTCCAGCGGCTGGACGAGGATGCGATCCTCAAGCGGCTTGATCGTGACTGCCACGTCAAAACCCTTTCGTTGTAGCGGGCTTTCGGCCCGATGATGGTCTGGTCAACCAAGCCAGGGCGTCGTCGCGGTGCCACCGAGGCTGGCACACCCGATAACCGAGTGCTAATACGAATCTATACCGCGCTTAGCACTCGATCAAGCCGAGTGCTAGAAATCTGGATCTCGTCGACGCGCGACGACGGCGCGCACGCCCTGGGGCGTCGGCGTCAGGATCAACGTCGCGGCGTTCGGCCCGGACGGTTTCAGGCGACGCCGCAACGTAGCCGGGTCAACGTCGACGCCCCGGGCTTTGATCTCCAGTATCCCGATCTGGTCGCGGCGGATCCAGGCGCGCAAGGTTTTCTCGTTGTAGGCCAGCACGTCGGAGACCTCGAAAACCCGCGCGAAATCGGTGGGGGCGGTCTCGCTGGTGGCAGCGATGACGTTCGCACTCAGGTACGCGATGCCAGGAGCCAGCCGCCACGCGCCCAGGCGCGCGGCCAGCGTGTCCACCGCGCCGCTGCGGATCAGGGCCGGGTCCGGCTCCAGCAGATAGGCGCCCACGTCACCGACCGGCGCGGCGGCGTCTGGGCCCACCTCCATCCGCTTGCCCGACGGCAGCAAGACGGCGACGTGCCCACCGTCGTCGACGCCGTTCCACAACGACAACTCCACCAAGTCACCGTGGTCGCTGACCCAACACGCCTGGAGGTTGGTCGGTATCAGCGTCCGGTCCAGACCGGGCGCGGCCTTGACGCAGCCCATCCGGCCCTCCAGCAGGCCCAGGCAGAACTCCCACGACGGGCTCAGGTCGCGCACCTGCCAACTGCGCCCGCGCGCGGTCCTGCGGGCGGGGTCGACGAAGACGCCCACGCCGGGAGCCAGCAACCCTGCGACGATATCTTCGGCGCGGCCACACACCACCCGTCCGCGCTCGCCCAGGTTCGCTTGGGCGAACACCGCCGTCACCGGGTCTGCCTCGATGCCGGTCACCCGCAGCCCCGCGTCCGCGAACGCCCGCGCGTCGGCGCCCAGCCCGCAGGCCACGTCCACAACCTCGTTCACACCAGCAGCCGCGAACCGTTCAGCCCGCCAGGCCGCCGCACCCGCCCGCGTGGCCTGCTCCAGGCCGTCGGCGGTGAAAAACAATCCAGCGGCGTCCGGGCCGAATTTGGCCACCGCCCGCCGCCGCAGCGCCACCTGGTTCAACGCGGCAGCCGCCTGGTCGGGCTCGCAGTGGCGACGCAGCAACTCACCCGCCCGCAAATCCGACGGGTCGGAAAACGACGACGCCTCGTCCAGCACTGGCCGGGCGTCGGCGGAAACGAGCCAAGTGGCGAGCGCGGCATCCATGAGGCAGCACTGTACGCGGTCGGGGCATCGGCGAATGGGACAAACTCGCAGCCACATGACCGGGATCGCCCCCACAGCGGGGCTTTCGTGTCACTGCATTCGAGTTTGTCCCGTTGGTGAGCGCGCGCCTGCCATCACGGTTACGATGAGCCCCATGAGGATTTTGTCTCGGATCTTCTTCTGGCTGGGCGTCGTCGGTGTCGTCGGCGCCATCATCTACGGCTTCTTCAGCCCAGGCTGGGAGACTTATCGGCAGTTCATCGCGGTCTCCGCCAACCGCAGCGCGCCATTCAACAACCCGCTGCCCCAACTCCTTCTCGCGGCTGGGGTCTTGCTAGTCGGGGGTTTTCTCATGGGCTTGGGCATCGGCATGTTCCGGAAGAAGAAGCCAGGGGACGCCAAGAAGCCGTCCGGCTCGAAGCCCGCCGCCAACCAGTGACGCGGCAGCGAGAACAGTTGTCATGATGCGAGTCACCGGACGGATTTGGCGTGCCGCGACGGTGGAGTCCACCGACGTTGCCCTCACCGACGTGCCGACGATCGTCGCCGACGCCGACCGCCTCCTGTGGCTGGATCTGACCGACCCCGACGACGCGGCGGTCACAGCCCTCGCCGGGGCGCTCGGCATCGACGCGTCGGCGGTCGAGGACGCGTTGGGCAGCCACGAACGCGTCCAGTTGCACCGCTACGCCCACTATTGGTCGGTCATCGCCTACTCCGCGACGATGGACCGCGACGCCGCCGCGCAGGGCCACGAGTCGCGACTAGTCAGGTCACCGGTGTCGGCGTTCGTCCTGCCGCGCGCACTCATCACCATCCACGACGGCGGCTTCGACCCCGCCACACTGGCCGAGCGCTGGGACGACGGCCAGGAGGATCTGGCGCTGGGCGTGGGCACGCTCCTCCATGCTTTCTTAGACGTGTTGGTCGACGGCCATTTCGAGACGCTCCAAGTCCTCGACGAGGTCGTGGACAACACGGAAGACATCGTGTTTTCGGGCAAGGTCGACCAGAACAGCTTCCCGCAGGCCATCCACCAGGTGCGCTCCGAACTGGCCGAACTGCGCCGCATCGTCTTGCCGATGCGCGAGGTGGTGGCCGCGATCCAACGGCACCGGCTCATCGCCGGGGAACTGGCCGCCGGGCGCCAGGTCAGCCCCCTGCTGGCCCATGCGGCGCTTGCGCCCGACGCGGGCCCCGGCGGCGACACCGTCGTCATCTCCCCCGGACTCGACCCCCTGTTCGACGACCTGTACGACCACGTCCTGCGCGCGACGGAATGGACGGACAGCCTGCGCGACCTGGTCTCCAGCGTCTTCGAGACGAACCTGTCCCTGCAAGACGCCCGCCTCAACCAGGTCATGAAGAAATTGGCCGGCTGGGCCGCCGTCATCGCCGTCCCCACCGCCATCACCGGCTGGTTCGGCCAAAACATCCCCTACTGGGGCTTCGGGGCGATCAGCGGCCTGGTGGCGTCGATCGTCCTCATCGTCGGCCTCAGCGGCGGCCTGTATCTCATCCTGCGCCACTACGACTGGATCTAGCGGCGAGATTTTCGCGGAAAATCTTGAGCGGCAGCCAGTCCGCCAGGAAGCTTGCGTCGACACACCGAAAGCGAATTGACACAGACCCCCCCCCTGACATGCTCGCAGTATCTATCGGTCCCTACGGGGACGCTGTGGACACAACAACCTGGGGAGGGTTATTTATGAAATTCCATATTGGCCGCGTCGGCGCTCTCGGCGCGGCGGTGCTTCTTGCAGTGGGCGGAGTGGCCCTGTCAACGGGGTCGGTCTCGGCGGCCTCACCCGTCTCGCTTTCTGAGTCCAATATCCTCGTGGGGCAGCATGCCGTCGTCTCCGGGCCAGCCGGTTCGTGTAAACGGCTCAATGTAAACGGGCAGGGCCCCCTTGTTGACGTCGTCAACACACAAGGGCGAGTTGTAACCACCGCAGCAGCGAAATTGCCAGCGAACGACAACGACGTCACTGAGACAAATGGTCCATTCTCGATTAGTCTCCCCGCGCTTCCGGCGGGCAAATATACGCTACATGCATATTGCATGCAATACACATTCGACACCGCAGACTGGATTCAGACCTGGAACAAATCTTTCGCTTTGGTGGTCACTCAGCTAGGCGGGACTGTTGACACCACCAATCACATCACGGTGACGCGCGGCCAGGTTATGCAGCTTGCCGGTCATGGTTTCTTGCCGGGTGAAAAAGTGCATATGGTGATGCATTCGACCGGCTATTCTCTCGGTACGGTGACAGCTAATGCCAACGGCGACGTGGCCGCCAGTGCTGCTGTTCCCAGCGGTATCGCCGCAGGTGCGCACACGATCACGTTGACCGGCCAAACCAGTGGCCGGGTCGTGACGCTCAACGTCGCGGTCGCGGCTGCCAAGACGAGTAGCACCAGCGGCATCCCGGCGGTGTCGGCGGGATACGGTCTGCCCCTGAGCTGAAATGACGGATAGCAACTCCACTTCTGCCCCGCCCACATCGGACGGGGCAGAAGTCTTGTCTGGGGACCAGCCCCCCAGGCACCACGCCGAGCGTGGGCGCCCGACGCCTGCGCGGGCGGCCAAGAAACACCGCCGGGTGACCCAGAGCCCGGGCGACAAAAAACCTCGGCGGCTCGTTCAGGCGTCGGGCACCCATACTCGGCGTAGCGCAGGACAACGCCATCAGCCATCACAGCACAATGCCCACAAACACAGCTCGCGTTCCACATCAAGCACCATGCTGCCGCGCCGCGCCGTCAGCGAGGAGCCGACACCCAACCAGACCGCAGTCGCCGTCGCACCACAAATCGCCTCCGCCGATCTGGCTCAGGTCCAACTCACGCCAACCCCCAGCGCCACCCCGATCACCTCCATCGCACAGCCCCCGAGGAACACGCCGCCACCGCCCGCAACCCGGAAAAAGCGCCACAGCCCGTGGTTGTCGACGGTCATCGTCTTGGTCGTCGCACTGGTGGTGCTGGTGGGCGTCAACGTCTTCCACACCCACGCCACGTCCCCGTTGGTGCCGTCCGCCGTGCCCCAGGCGATCATTCCGGCCCAAACCGTCGCCGCCACCCCAACGCCCGGATTCGTGCAGCAAGCGGCACCCACCCATATCGCTATTCCGGCTCTCGGCGTCAGCGCGGCGGTGAAGTTATATACGCTGGCCGACGCCAAAAAGGGAGTAGACGCCTACACGGGAACCCCCTGTTACCATAACGGCCAAATCATGTGCATCGACCCGCCCACATTCATGGACACCTATTGGATGCAAAGCGGCATCGGCGGTATTAAATACGGGGCCATGCCCGGCAGCGACGCGCAAAGCAACGTGTATATCATCGGCCACGCCAGCGAACGCATCCAAGCGATCTTCACCCAGATGTACAAAATGGCCGTCGGAGACCGCGTGACGGTGACCAACGAATACGGAACGCTGATTTATACCGTCGATCAAGTCGTCACCGTCCCCAAAGGCGACTACTCCACGCTGCCGCTGGTCACCCAGCAAAAACCCGGCAAACTGCTGCTGGTGACCTGCAATTACGCCCCGGATGCGACGTTTGCCCACAATTCGTCGTCGGCCAACGTCGTCGTCTCCGCCCACCTGACCAGCGCCACGAACGGCGCTGGCTAATGGCGGCGCTTCCCGCACGGGCACTGGGACAGCGACGCGGCGGCCATCCGCGCTGGCGCCAAAGCCGCTGGTGGCGCGGTGTGGTGATCGCCGTGCTGGTCGTACTCGTGGCCGCCGTCGCGGACGGCACCGTCGTCCTATCGCGGGTGACGTTCAACGCCGTGCCGTCTTTCACGTCCACCACAAGTGGTGAGACGTGGATCATCGTTGGTTCCGACAACCGCGCCTACGACTCCCCCGGCTACAACGTTCCCCTCACCGCCGCCGACGGCCCGGGCGACCACGCTGACATCAACCTTGTCATCCACCAGTACTCCGACAAGACCTCCGTGCTGTCCCTACCGCGCGACCTGTTCTTGACCCCGACCTCAGGCACCCCCAACCGCCTCACCGTGCTGTTGACTCAAGGACCGGCCTATTACACCTCAGCCCTCTGCAACGACCTGGGCATACCGCCCGATCACGTCATCCTCATCCGCATGGCCACGTTCGCCGGGATCGTCGACGTTCTCGGCGGCATCGACATCACCCTCCCCTACCCGTTCCGTGACCTGAAAACCCGCAGTTCGCTCCCAGCGGGCACGTCCCACCTCGACGGCAACCAGGCCCTGGCCTACGTGCGATCCCGCCAGCCACAGCAATTCATCGACGGAAAATGGGTCGCCGTCAGCGACACCCAAGGCGCCCAACACCGCACCAATAACGCCGGCGTCATCTTCCGGCTGGTGGCCGACAAGCTGAAATCGAACCTGGGCAATCCCATCCAACTGCAACGACTCGCCTGGGCCGCCAGCAACGGCCTGGTGGTCGACTCCCGATCCACGCTGGCATCCCTGCCCACGCTCACCAGCGCCGCCAACCAGCCCGCGATCGACGTTCCCGTCGCCACCACGGCGTCCCCCATCGTCGTCATGCCCGACGCCGCCACCTACGCCACCCTCGCGACTGCTGGATACATACGCGGCGACTGCCACATGGGCTGACACACCAAGCCCTAGCCGGCGTATCGTGTGACAACTTCTTGGAAATCGACCGGTTGCCGACTGCTGGCCCACCAGCAATCCTGGTAGTCAAGACTGACAACAGGTGGCCAATCCGCTGCCCTATGGCAAATTTTGTCATCTGCGCTAGGCTCGTGCTATGACGACCATGAATATCTCCCTGCCTGACGGGCTGCGGGATTACGTGGAAGGCCAGGTCGAAGAACGCTACAGCAGCGCTAGCGAATACATACGCGACCTCATTCGCCGCGACCAAGACGTGCAGACTCTGCGGGACAAGCTAGTGGAGGGCATCGCCTCGCCAGTGGCCGGCCCCATGGACGACGCCTACTTCGACGCCTTGAGGGTGCGCGTCCAACGGGTGCCCTGACATGGGTCTTAAGCCGGTCACCCGCCGGACAGTCGCCGACGCCGACATTGAGGCCATCGTGGACTACTACCTGCGCGAAGCCGATGCCGCAGTGGCCGCGTCCTTCGTGGAAGCGCTGCACAGCGCCGTCCGGCTCATCCAGCGTTATCCATCCATCGGGTCCTCGCGCTACGCCGCCCTCGTGCGAATCCCAGACCTGCGAACGTCCACCCTGGACCGATTCCCCTACGTGATCTGCTACCTGGACCAAGAATCCAGAATCGATATCGTGCGCATCCTCCATGCTCGGCGAGACATTCCCGCCTGGCTAGCCGAGTCGCCCGCGCACGATGGCGATGGCCAAGAGTAAGAGCCCAAGACCAGTAGACATGCAATTCGCATGCAACTATGCTGGAATGCATGTCTACGTTGCAGGTACGCGATCTGGATGAGCAGACTCATCGGACACTCAAGGCTCGGGCCGCCAAAGAAGGGCTCAGCCTCAGCGACTATGTCGCGCGAGAACTCGAACGCGTCGCGCAGACGCCCACCATGGACGAATTTTTGGAACGGGTGAAACAACGCGAGCCCGTCGAACTGCCCGAATCGGCAGCCGACATGCTGCGCAAACTGCGGGGAGAGTAATGCTGGTCCTCGACGCGTCCGTCCTGATCGAAATACTCCTGGCGACACCGACAGGGCGCGCGGCGCAGTGGTACCTGCAAAAAGACTCCCCACAACTGCACATGCCCCAGCTCGCGGCGTTGGAGACAACGTCGATCCTGCGCGGCCTCCTGCGGGCCGGACGCCTCACCCCGAGGCGAGCGGACCAAGCATTCGCGGGCCTGGCGGAATTCAGCGCGATGCGCTGGCCGGACGACACCCTCCTGCCCCGCGTGTGGGAGCTCCGCGACAACGCGACCGTCTACGACGCGACCTACGTCGCCCTGGCGGAAACCCTCGGCGCCACCCTGCTGACCGCCGACCGACGCCTGGCGCGAGGGTTGAAAGGCATCGCCACCTGCCCGATCGTGACGGTTCCGGGGCCGGCGTAGGACAACTCGCCCATGAACGGCGAAATGGCACGCAGGCTGCACGTCAATAATCCTGTTGCTACATCAACAAAACTTAGGTAATTGACACCAATAATGCCTGCCCACCAGCAATTGGCTGTCAAGTCAGAACATGAAACTCACCGTCTGACGACATGTGCAATGCCTGGCATGAAACGACTTGGGAAGACAATGTGCGGTGACAGACTGGCTGGCCTTCGCTACCGAGGTTTACTAGAGACCTCCAGCCCGTCGTCCTGATACGTGCGCGTGCTGTCGCCTTGCTTGGTTGCTCGGCGGCGTAACGACACTCCGGGCTCTGTCTTTGGCAATTCCTCAACGAGAGCGTCCACACGCTCAAGCAACGCGTTTTGCGCATCACGAAACAACTCGTCGACCACTTCTTCAGGGGTACACATGATGTCATTTGCCGAAGGATCGATTTTTCCAAGCCATGTGGGCCAGTCATCAAGCCACGTTTCGACCGCTTGTTCAGGGTAGTCGCATAGCGCCCGCCCCGAGAATTTTGCAACGCTGATCTGAGTTTCTCGGTGGCTAGACAAACCCCTCGGCGTACACTCCCACAGCCCGAGCTTGACTCGTATCCATGGCATGACGAGACGCATTGCCTCCCGCGAAGTTGGGGCCCATTGGGGGCTTTCCAGCTGTTGACGAAGGCAATCTGCCGTTTTCGCTGAACCGTCAAGGTCCGGCCAGGCCGGATAGCCATCTTCAGTGCTACACGGGGTACCCAACTTGTCGCGCAAGTTGGCGAGCAGTTGTGCAGTCAACTTGTCTGTCGAGTCGAAGATTGTGTTAACAAAAACTCCCCGGCCGTGTGCTGACATCTCGTCGTAAGCCCTGGCTATCCCAGCCACTGCTTCAGCAAAGACCCGTGTTCGGTCGCGCGCGTCAGGTGAGGCATCCTCTGGTAGTAAACCAAGTGGCCGCAAGAGACGAAGTCGAGCTTCGAGATCAGAACCGGCCTGTTCAAGCCCACGTTTGTGTTCCCGACCGTCGTGTTTTGGATCAGTGACAAGATTGGTTGCTGCGGCGTTGATGGCCAATGCAGACTGCATAAGGCCGTAACTCCAGGACGTCAGGAACTCCTGTCGTTCGCTGTCGTTTCCACTCCTGGCCTCGTGAATAGCTTTCAAACTTAACAGAGCGGCCACGATAATGGCAGCGACCGCAGCCAGCGCCGTGACAATGTTGGCCACGCCGACGACAAGTTGCCAAGTTTCCACAGTCAAAGTTTACTTAGTATCAGTGTGCCGACGCCGATTCGTCCTGATAATGGGACGACGATGACCGCAATGACCTTGATCAATACCCGGATAGAACCCGAATCGAAACGCGACACGGGGGAGATATTCCGCGAATTCAGCATGCTCACGACGACCGCGTTCACCGCCTTCCCAGGCGTCATGACCAACGAGCCCAATTAACAGCATCATCCATCCGCAACATCGAGTGCAAGCGCTACTACACCATCGGAAAGCCAGACCCACTGCGCGGCGACCTAGCCGGGCGGTGAAGTATGCACATCGACGGTGAACACCGACAAGTGTTTGCCATCAAGGTGACATCTTCAGAGATTTGTCAGTGCCGCGGTCATTTCGCGCGGTAATGGTCACCCCAGTTCGGTGCACGTCCAGCTTGCCGGGCGCCCGTTGACGTAGGGCATGACGCCGTGGATCACCGGGCCGTCGCCCAGCACCAGCGGAAGCCAGCGCCGGTCACCCTCCCACATGGGCAGGTCGTTTAGGCGGTCGATGTCGTACCAGCCCAGGGGGCCGTCGTCGTTGCGACCCGGCGGGGTGCCCGCGTACTCGTCCACGACGAAGACGAAACCGAACCAGTCCTCGCCGCCAATAAAACGAACACCAAAGCGGTAAGAGAAATAACGGATAATACACCGCGCCGGCCGCCATGCCCATGAGAATGCCGGCCACCATCGGTCGTCGATATGCCTCGACCGCCCAGACCAATAGTGCCG
>Ga0123357_10002564_pt1 | contig 20364 bp, 11 predicted proteins | sample TergutEmb28metaG_FD_89873 | JGI IMG/M metagenome (GOLD analysis project Ga0123357, IMG submission 89873) | Embiratermes neotenicus P4 segment gut microbial communities from Petit-Saut dam, French Guiana - Emb289 P4 | ecosystem: Host-associated > Arthropoda: Insects > Digestive system > Gut ... | reverse complement strand
CTTACTCTGTAAAGCTGCATGCTTCCTAGTTACGGCAATAGCAAGAAGCTAATAAGTCTTCCTGGTTCTTGCGTAACGTTTCTTTTTCCAAAGATAATTCCAAAATTTCCTTTCATGACAGTACTATATTAACCTGTCTCTACACATTAATTGGCATGCCCTCAGTTCACGTAATTCTGTTACAGTTGTTGATGAAGAGTGATGTACTGAACTGCCAACATTCCATGATTGACCTCATGACAAACAGTTATGCTCAGAAAGCAGCCTTATGGTGTCTGTATGGTAAAACAGAAATGTCTTCTCTCTCAAGTCAGTTACTGCTGCATCTCAATACTTCAAATCCAACGCAGGGGGTTCAGTCATATAATGGTGAAGGCACTTGCCAGGCAATCTGCAACATTGCAAATATACTTACTGAAGAGGTATGTTGCATGTATGGTCTATGTATGGATGGATTGCTACTTCAAATTGTTTGAAATGCTTTGTTGTTTACATAAAATACAAGTAGCCAAGATAGAGGGCATGGCTGTTGCAGGATAGTGTCTGGTTATAAGCTGTTGTGAACACTGTAATAAATCTTCTGGGATGTTACACTGTCGTCCTTTGAAAGACTTGAATCTTCAACCTTGGGGTTCCATTAAGGGCATGGAATTTTTTAACTAGCTGACAAACTAATAGCTTCTCATGGTCCATGGAGTTGGTTACTTTTGTACAGTGGTAGACTTTTGTACGGCAGTCGACGTTGTACAGCAGTTGACTTTTGTTTCAGAGCGAGTATCACCTTGCCACTCAAGTTTTAGCAAATGCAAGGGAGAGGTTTCCACATGAACCAATTTCCCATGCATGGATTTTCTGCGAACAGATACTCTGCTTTGCTAAAGCTATGCACCTTGGGAAATGGCAGGAAGCAGGACAGGCAGTGGCACGCCTGGCAGCCATCAATAAATGGGAAAGTAAACTCAGGTATTTTGGGATAGGGAGCAGAGCACCTGGAGTTTTGGGTGACATCCATTGCTTTTGTCACTGAGATTTTGTGAAGAGAACATCAGGTCATGCATGGAGAGGACACTTACTGTTGCAGGGTGGAAACAGACCCAGAGGATCAGAATTACTGTGAGAGACAAATGTTTGTGAGATGTGAAGTTCTCACAGTTGTGAGTGTTCAGATTTTGACCTTCTTGGTTGTGACACCATGTACTGTGTTGCATTACATTATGTCCCAGATGTCAGTGAATTCAGTTTCATGGTGTATTCTGAATATCATGGTGTATCCTGAATTGTGCTGGTTAAACTGTTGTGTGTACATGGTGTTTGTACTTCACAGTCTGCCAGTCTGCAGGTGTTTGTAATCTCTGGTTTATGCTCTCTTGACCATCTGGTCAGGAATATTTTCACCTTCTGCTAGCCACTCTTAATTGAGACAGTTTCCTGTTGCCTCCAGTTTCAGTAAATACTGTAATCAACCAAACTTAAGATGATTCTGCATTTAAACCAACCCACATTAAAAACCTTAAATTTTCAGCAGTGAAGTATCTGCACAGAACATGTTTAATGCTGTGTGCAATGATAAGGCATTCCCATAATTTCAGATTATTAATTAAGAAAAATTCTTGCCTTGTGTTCAGGTAAATAGTCTATAATAAATTTTGGTTTCATCTGCAATGGTAAGTCAGGGGTTTTAGATAAAAGTTATTGTCTGTTCAAAAATATTTCACACTTCTCAGTGGTAAGATAGTCATGTTTTGTTACAGCTTCTGGGGCTGCAACAAGCATTCTGGTCTGGAGAGTTAAATTTGTTTAATTTATAATTTGAACATCTAAGAGGACAGTCTGGAATTACTTCCTTTGAGTAATGAAAGATATTGTAGTAGCATGTGGCAAATGTCTGAAGCAAGCAAGTACAAATACGTATGTGTGTGTCTTCATACACCGAATTGCAGTTAATGTATGTGTATTTGCATGCATACCTTTTTGTATGTCATCTTGTATTCACACATAAGTATGAGGACAGTACTTTATCTGACAGTTTGCATCTGATCCTTACTGAGACTGTTGAATGTGATGGCAGGCAGTGCAGCATTCACTGCTATTCCAGTTTGCAGTGAGTCGGGGGTCCATGTGTTTTAGTTTAGTGTGTTGCAGTTAATATACGATTCTTACTCACCATTTACAAAGAAAGTGCTGGAAGTGTTTTGCTTACACAGACACCTGTGACATCTACCAAGCAAGTCGTTCGTTACATTTCAGAGTTCTGCTGGGTTTTATAAGTTATGCAAGATGTGCCCAGTAACAGTTGTCAAATAAAATAATGCCCCTTTATATGTGTATGCCCATTCACACAAGTGTTTTTGCAATGTACGGCATTGTAAGTGTTCCGTAGTTTATGTGGTAGTTACATTCACAGTTGCCTTTGGAAATGAATTAGATTTAAAACCTTTTATGAAATTGTTAACCAAAATTTGCGTAAGTCAGAATTATATTGTTTTAAGTCTGAGTGTACTGCTACATGTGTATGAGCTCACAATGAGACATTGTGTTTCATTGATACAGGAAAGCTGAACTGTTGGTTGCAATGGGCAACTACCCTGGGGCAGCAGTGTATGTGCATAGTGTTCTGGATTACTTTCGACATCGATCAGAGACCGAATGTTTGTGTCCATCACTGCGTGTGAGAGCTTTAATTCTTGCAGCTGAACTTCAGAGTTCTTGTGCGAGTGCCACCAGCGCGTCAGCTGGTGCCATCTCACTTCTCACCACAGCACTGGCTCTGGCACAGTTGCATTATTTGGATTATCTGGCTGCTATTGTGGCTCTGCATTTAGCAAACTTGCAGGTATGCAACACTAGAACAAGATGTGTACAACAGTAAGGTAGCAAACCGTCTGCTGTCAAGAACTTTGTTCCAACTAATTGTGTGTGTGTATATGTGTGTGTGTGTATGTATATATATGGCCTGTGGAGACCCATTGGTACACACACACCAGACATCCACGTAGTCATCATTGACATTAAAGTACGTAGTATTTGTCCCACAGCTGCACTAAAGCTTTTATCCTTTTGCGGCAGAAGGCAGTGTTAGTGTGACAGAATGCTTGATATCAGTGTCTCTTGCCATCACTGACCAGCCAGTTGCTTCTTATGGGGTCCAGAGAGACAGACAGTGGGCTACATACTGCACTGGGTGTGATGCTGTGGCTAGGAAGTTAGTGACCACCATCCCCTCAGTCCTGATCTCTTGCCGTGTGGTTGGCACCTCTTTGTTACACCATGCTGACTGGTAAATAGTTGTGAGTTTTGAGGTGTTCACAGTGGTACAGCTGAGGGTTCAGTTCTAGGATATGACACTCTTGCATAGGATGATCAGATACTGTCCTTTCAAGGTGGCATAATATTCTCATGTTCAAGGGTTGGATTCTTCTTGGATTTCAGTCTTTGAAGATGAGGATAGTCTGTTGCCTTGAAACACTGGTGTTCAGTTACTCAGTGATGCAGTGTCAACCTAGAAGTATGAATCTTAGTAGACAATGACTGACATTATTGAATATCATAGTGCTTTCATCATCAAGGTCAAGCAGACCAAGAAGGGTCGTCAGTAGCTATTAACCAGGTGACATGGCAAAACAACCTAACAGGTGATCTGAAGCAACACTAATGTCCAAACCTCCAATCTCATAACAAGTTGCTTGGTTCTTATCAGTTGCAGATGGGTTTACCTTCGCAAGCATTGAAGCTGACTGATCAGTCCCTTCTGATAATTCTCTCTCATGGTGGCGCTTACGATCAAGGGAGAGCATTACTTCTGTTTGCTAAATGTAAAGTTGCAGCAGCTGCTGGTCAGCCTCCTGATGTCAGGAAGACAGCATTCAATGAAGCCATTTGTTTGCTCAATAAGGTGAAGATCAATTTTCGGAAGACTGAAGCATACTACAGAGTGAAAGATGTGCTTTATCTGCAGGTAAAATCATTACAGAGAGATTCTTTAAGAGTTTCAGTTTAACTTTCATATTCTGCCTTCAGCAGAGATGGAATTGACTTTTGAAACCAGGTACCATATGTGACTGAATGTAAGATGATAATTTTATTCAAATTCTTCATCGTAAAAATGGTGGGGTTTCCTTTTATCATACACAGAATTCAACATGTTCAGTTTGTGTGTTTTCCCAGAGATTGAAGATTATGAAGGGGGGGTGTCATCTTACGTGTGTGGTTGTCTTATTTCTGCTAAATATGGTGGATGCTCCATTTAAGGAGAGAAGTTTCAGAGAATGAGCAGTACAATATCTGTGACACCTGTCAACTCCCCTTACCTTAAAACAAAATGCTGTGGTGGTAATGTCTCCATACATTCCCATTCATAACAGTAAATCCCACACATCTGTACCTTCCATCATTTAAAAGCTGAATGTATGTATGTTTTAAAGTTTTCACAGTGACAGAGTTCAATAAAATCTGAGGCTAACAGCCATGTCAGTTCAAACACACCAGTGTTACAGAGAATCGCTTTGTCCCTATGTGTAGGGTACTGAGATATCTCAGTGCCCTAAGAATGGAAGCAAAGTTGGGCTGTGTCTCAGTATCCTGTGGATGGAGATATAGTCAGTCTCTGAAACACTGTGTGTTTGAACTATTTGATGTGGCTGTTGGCCCAAGAAGATGTTATTGAAATGTATACCTGTGCATGCAAATGTTCTAATAAAAAGAGAACCATAGTTCTTTAACAGGACTTAGAACTACTGTTACTGAAACAGAAAAAGTTTGTTTGATTTGGAGTTTTTGTTTATATAAAATCATTTTCAGAGACATGAATGAGAATTGAAACATTTGATGTTATTTCAGTCTGAATGATTTAATTAACCCTTCAGTGGTGCTGGGGTTTAAATTCCAACTAATGTGCAGGATGGAAGGGTTTTAAATTTATACTACCCTTAAATGCATTCATGTCCATACAGTGCAGTGAGGCTGGCAGCACATGAAGAGTTAAAGGTCCATACAGGTCAACTTCAAGCAGCCTGCCTGTATAACATCCAGGTGTACTAAGATGTGATGCTGGGTCACTGGGCAATTTATGTCCGACATTTCAAATGAGTGTAATGCCCTCATCTTCAGGGTCATGTAGTCTCATTGTACATCTTGATCTCCAAGGGGAGGCACTACCATCCCTCTAGCATCAGGAACTGCTCACCCAGTGACACAGCAGCACATCTCAGCAGGCTGGAATCTTCAGCAGCACTACTGTGAGAACCTAAAATCTGTTTCAGAAGTACGAAGTACAAACTTTTGATCTGTTCTAGGCCCTCCTGTATAATGAAATTGGATGTGTTGCTGAAAGAAAGAGATGTGCTCTAGAATTTCGATACCTGGATGAGCAGTACCCCACAAAACTCGCTACAACATTGCTCACACATTTGTAGCAGGAAGTGTAGCTGTGAAGTATTTAAACAGTGTTCCGTAATTTGTATGCTGGTACTAGTGCACAGTTAGAGTGCAGGCTACTATGTAAGTCATAGAGCTTGATCAAACATCTGTGCTTGTCATAATATGATAATTGTTTCTGGAAATATGTGCTAATTTAAATATTTGGATTTTTTGTTGAACTTTGTAAATATTAAAATGTTTCTATGTTCTGTGGATGGTGTCATCGGAATTTTTCATTGACATAATCCTTCCGATCGCACTTTGGCCCTGGGGTCGACTCATCCTTTAACAGAAATGAGTACCAGAAGTATTTCCTGGTGATAAAAGCGGCCGGTGCGTAAGGCTGACAACTTTACCACCATCCTGGGCCACTGTCACGTAATCTGGGAACCTTAACTTCCTGGAACCCTCTGGGCACCTCGGGCCTGTAATGGGCTGGTGTTCTGTGGAATACTGATGTCCTCCATTCATACTAGCTGCTAATTATATTGCCTATTATAAGTATCTCAGAGCTGACATTTAATTAAACAGCTGCGGTAGTTACTGCAGGCACTTGATGATCTGTCATTCAAAAACATCAGCCAAAAAGCAAATGAAATTGCACAAAATTGAATATACTGTACACTTCTGAGCAAAAGCACACAAGTAAGATACGTAACTCGTCACCATATCAGCATACTTCTTGCTGGTCATTGCCATGTAGGGATGTGCCCACATCCAGGCTGATTTGAGGCACATGGCCTCCTGAAAATGGCAAGGTGTATCCTTGTACCTCCTCCTTGATCATAGAACCCTCAGCATGAAATTCATGCTCTACACATGACTTCCAACATCACGTTCACTTTGATGCATCCCTGCCCAATTCACATTTGCAGTGTGTACATTGATTAACATACAGGCAAACTAATTACAGGAGTAAACAGACCGCACACAAAATGGCAACATTATAAACATGAAGGAATATTACCACATTCATCTAGGCAGTTTAGGACAACAACAAATATATGAGAAACATACTAGCCTGTTCTAGAATGTTGCAGATTTTATGTAACATCAACATAAAATGCATGTTCAAGATGCTGCATGCAGTTCTATGGAAATCCATTTTATCTTGGGCACACAACAGAAATAAAGGTTTGAATACAGCATAAAGACATAGCAGTTGATGCAAGTTTGATGAAGCACAGAATGTGTATGAAGTAAATGGCAAATAGCAGTGTACAAAGGAGATCATGTTGGTGGTCATATACAAATGGAATTGACATTCCCAAAAATATAGGGTCAGGTGTGAGATATGTTAAGATTTTTTTGTGTCATGAACATCAACATTAAATGACAGCCATAAGCAACATACATAGGGCATGACCATAGTAAGGAGTATGTATTGAGGATTATAATTAAGTAACTGGCTATAGCATTTGTGGTTTTTTTATATTTGGTGGCTAAGAAGGTTAACAGTTTTATGGAAACAGTTTAAAATGTTGAAGAGTTTTTTGGAGAAACAAGATGGTGGTACATATTTCATTACTAGCAGATTAAGCCTGTAATGTGCGACATGGAAGAGGAGAGGATGAAAATTATTGTAGGCAAGGGCGTATCTGCAATAGGCACATTAATGGGTAAATTGTTCAAGTGTCACAAATTAAAATGTAATGCCTTCACAACAGAGTAAACCCATGATGCTATTAATAACTTTCCTAAATAGTGGGACCTCTGAGGTTAATCTGAAATGGATTGAAATGTGTATGGCTGAGTAAATGACACAGAAATTACTTGGTTGTAATACAATAATGTAAACACTGGAAATGGATAGAAATGTACAACCATGTGTAGCTGTGAAGACTGCTGTATAGTGCAGTAGCATGTGACCAGAATTTCGTAGGAATTTACTGCTTTCGTCTTCAGGGTACAAAAATGCTCCTATGAGTATCAATGCAGCATGTTCATGTGCAGCATTTGTAACACTACCAGGCTACATGGTATCATGCCCCAAAAGGCAATAACAGCCTTTACAGTTGCTGTAAGTACATTGGTGACCCCTTGCTTGTCTGAGGTTTAAGTAATCAACTGAAACATTTCAACATCTGGCAATCCTGTGTGTTTGGGAGGCCCTGAGTTCAGATAGGTCTTTTCATAGTTCCTTTGGTCTCAGCAGGCAGATGCTGGAGTGGAACTGTAAACAAACGTATTCCAGTTCAGCATTCATATTGCTGAACTCTCCATATTATGATCTATTGACAACATCATCAAATAAATCAGCAATAAAAGAATAATAATAGTCATCATAATGAAGATGAGAAACATTTGGCCTGCTTGTTGAGTCCTGTTGGCATGATTCCTCATATATATTGTACTGCTGACTATATGCCTTGTGTGTTCTGTGCAAAATTGTGATTAATGCAGATCTGACATTTAAGTTATCTAAAATGGCTTGGTTTCTTCTAATGTCATTCCAGGTAGGTTTTGTATTTTACCCCACAAATTTCATTTCTACAGCAGCAGTCATTCAGGATTATAAGTCATGACTTTTTCTTTTTGTGTGTTTTTGGAAACTGATATTCCATGTTTTATATTGTGTACATAATTTGTGAGTTTATATTTTTAAATGAAATTCATAAGCAGCTATGTTTTACTGTTTCATAATCTGCAGAATCTGTTTTCCCGTATTTTGAATTACTTTGAAATATATCAATTTTTCCGTCATAAAATTAAGTGTGAAGTTCACAGAGGGCAGCACCAGTGGAATGTATATACCGTGATTTATTCTTTCTTACTGAAAGCAATCTTCTGAATATGTTTTACCAGTACAACATTCATTTGGTGAGTTAACTAATCGAAATAGTGAAATTGAAATCACGACAGGTATAGTTTACAAACGTACAGACAGTGTCGTCAATCACAAAAATTATTGTTGTGAAAGAAGATACTTTCCTTACCTTTGTGTATTTATATCACGCAGGGATGTCACGTTTAAAAGCGGGTATAGTATTTTACGCAGAAAGAAGTATCTGTAGATTCTGAAATATATCTCATTAAGTCCCAGCTGTCTGTGATAATTCTAACAGTGTGAAATTGTTGAGGTAACATTTAATCCCAAACTTGTCGCCTGTTGAAGCTCAAAATTGCCAGTTAGGTACCTGAAACAGATACGTTGAAACACAACTCTAGCGCCACAAATTACGTACACAGGACCCCCTAGAACTGATTTGGGGCCCCGGTGAAACAATTTTTCGCCCCCTTCTCCCAACAAGGGCGTACTAATTGAAAATTGAAACACATCGCTTTGTCGAATATGTGGATTAATGTTGCACTTATGCATTTATTTGATACTTTCCTTCCTTAAACACTGTTATGAATTGAGAATGACGTTTGTATCGACCATAGATGGAACATTAGGCAAAAATGTGTTGAACTCGATGTATATTTTAATGATTATATTTTGCATTTTAGAGGCTTTTGTAAGTCTGGGGTTCGTAGTAACTCAGAAGTGGTTTCGTATTCGGGAGACAACCTTGGAAGAGGAATTTAACATTCACCAAGAGCAACGAGAGAACCTCAAATATCGCTACTTTTGAAGAGTACTGTACTTCACCCGCTACGTCCCTAATCCAATGTAGTTCATGTGTTGCGTCTCGTTACCTACAGATAGCACAAGTCAACAATGATCTGTTATGGCGGACGTGAAGGTTACCTGATGTGTTGTGGTGGATTTATCAAGGTATTTGTAGCTATTTAATTTATTTACATCAGCAGTTTTGGTTGTTAATGCTATTGGCTGACCTGTTTTAAATGTCGCGTGTTTACGTAATGCCTACAAGTAGGGTGCTTGTCGTAAAGTGTGTGGTTTTGTGTGGTGGGCCGGAATGATTTCGCTATAGAAAGTGGTTGTGTCCATATCCGTGACAAGAGCAATGCCCTAATCACACTGCAGATATGCACCCGAATACTTATATGATTAGGATAATTGTTTAGTTATTATAGGGAATGTTATTTAATACTCGAGTTAAGTTGCGATGTATTTAACAATCACTTTTGCGTTTTTGGGTAGATCGTTCACGAACGACGTTACGATGAACCATTTTCTGCACAACCACGTGAGGTCAACATCTGTTGCATTGTATTCTAAAACATTTATTTATTTCAGAATGCCAATCCAGGCGCCGCAGTGGACTGAGTTCCTGTCGTGCCCTGTGTGTTGCAATGAATTTGATCCCACCTTACGTAGTCCTATCAGCTTAGGGTGTGGACATACAGTTTGCAAGACATGCCTTTCAAACTTGCACAGGAAACAGTGCCCGTTTGACCAGGTGAATTGTACTAGCACATGGTACAGTGCTTCACATTATCACTTCAAAGCGCAGGAATGCGCAAGCCCAAGAGAATAGGTTTCTTATTAGGGAATTAAAAATGTTGTGTGCCAAGGCAGTGTAATGTTTACCTGAGACCTGTTACAATAAGTGGACTGGCGTGGTTTCATTGGCTTAATGAACAAATATGCTGGTTCCATTTCTTAATAGCAGGCCAGTTATTGTCCCAAAGATAACCTTGTTTGCAGGCTTGAGTTTTCAGAGAGATGTGTGTCACTGTGTATGTAAGATTACTTCTGATATTTTTTCTTTTTTACTCTGTAATGTCCAGTACCAGGAGTTTAAACACTGATAGTCTAATATCTGTAGTGTAATAGTATTCTTCCGTCAGGCTTCACCGCATGAATATTTGAAGTTATTCGGGATCATTAGCAAAATTTTTGGCTCTTCTGTAAATGTCAGACAAGTAGTGCTGCAGTGATCTGTGTGTGCCATTGTGATCATAACATTTGCTCTGTTACCATGGGTAAGTTTTTAAAATAGTTGTACTGTTGTCTAACAAGCAGAATTCTGTATTGTGGAATGTGATACCACATAGACTGGTAGAAATTTACCATAATTTTAAAGTAACCTACTTTGTCCATCGTCAGGGCAGAAGAGGCAGTAGGTTACTCCGAAACCCTGGTAAAATATTACCAGGCTGCACATCATCACATCCCAGAAAACTGTATTCTCCATAGTCATGACTGTGACAACCTCAAATCTGATCCAAGGTAACATTTTCATTTTCAGACAAGCATCAATACTGACATAGAAAATCTTCCAATCAACTTTGCGTTACTGCAGTTGGTAGGTGCTAGTGTTCCTGAAACTGAAGGAGGTGGAAGTATAAAGCATCTCACAAAGGAGGACTTGAAAAATTATTTGCAGGCAAAAAAATGCATAGAAGAATTAGCTTTATATCTGAAACCATTTTCGTCAGGTGAGTAGGCAAATCAAAAGATTTCCTGCCCTCTTTCTTTGCCTGTAATGTTCTTAATTATGTGTTCACACATTTATGTGGGTGTAAATGTGTCATTGTTATTCTTAGTTTAATTAGTGGCATCTGGAAAGGATGTGGAAGGAAGTGGTTATACCCTAATTAAAGATGCTATTCTGTCATTTGTCCAGACATAATGTTCCATTGTTATGATATGGTGTACACCTCCCTAACATGTTTGAACTACTGTTTGTAGAGTTTATTGGCATTTATATTAAACATGTGTTAGTGTGCAAGCCATAAACAGTTACTTGAATAACTGGTTGCTTAGTACAGCTGCATCAAGTGCTGATTTTATTCAGCATCACTTCTCTTGATAATGATTGAGAGATTTTATGAGGAAAGCTGCATAAAAGAGTAAACTGAAAACATCTTTCACTGATCAGCTTTCTCTAGTTAAATCTGTAAGAGAAATGAGCACTGAACTGATAATATAGGAGTATGGAAGAACTGTGGCTTGTGGGTGCTGTGATTATAAACTGTGTGTTCAGAACATGCAAAGTGAAATGAGGAGGAGGTGTGAAGTTTTTCTGTACATCAGATAAAACACTGTACTCATGTTATGTGGTTGTATAGGCAATGGAAGTGGAGGCATGAGTGTTCTGTCCAGACCAATGCAACGCAAATTGGTAACGCTGATCAACTGCCAACTGATGGAGGAGGAGGGGCGGTCCCGAGCAATGCGGGCAGCACGATCTCTTGGGGAGCGAACTGTGACGGAGCTCATTCTTCAGCATCAAAATCCACAGCAGCTGTCAGCCAACTTGTGGGCTGCAGTTCGTGCCAGAGGTTGCCAGTTTCTGGGTCCAGGTATGTTACAGTGATTTTAATGACTTGCGTTAATTTCATACTATAGATATGTTTTACTGTAAAGCTTCTTATGACCTTGTTTGTGTCGGGCACCTGGCAACATGTTTGGCCCAGCTTGGAAGAGCATTGTCTGCATTCTAGACACACAGAAGAATGTTCAGTCTTACTGAATGTAGGTATTTTGCTGCATTATCCAATAAACTTGTCCCTCCACTTGGCACTTGATCCCATTCTTTTATGGTTCTTTTCATCTTCAGGTTTGTATTTTTTTACTTCCCCTTCTTCTCGTACGTCTCCTTCTGTTACGCCTGTTTCTCCAGTCTGTCTCCCACCATTCCACACCACAGTGTACAGTAGGATGACATTTAGCAACATGCACTCTGTAGTTTTAAACACTGATATTATACCATATTTTTCAGCAATGCAAGAAGAGGTTCTGAAGTTGGTTTTGCTGGCTTTAGAAGATGGTTCTGCTCTGTCTCGGAAGGTTCTGGTCATGTTTGTGGTCCAGAGATTGGAGCCACATTTTCCACAAGCCTCTAAAACCAGCATTGGTCATGTCGTTCAACTTTTGTACAGAGCATCTTGTTTTAAGGTAGGGTGTAACATTTGGTGTTATTTATACAGTTGAAGTTGAAATAATAAGTGACAGAGTCACAGTGTTAAGGTAAATATTGCTACATCAGAGTCTGCATGTTTGTAATCACATGGTACCTCTACCACATGCTGAGTTTGTACAGGGACATTTACCAAGGAAGAGCATGTGTTCACAAGACAAGAGTTACGGACATTTTTGTGTTGCAGTACTTTGCTGTACGTTAGCTTTGTATAACCAGGCATTGTTATGCTGAATGAGAAGTCCCTCTGAAAATGAATGTATGTTCTAAAAGTCTGAGAATATCTGCCTTGATGTTCCAGATAGAACTGCCAGTCCCTTAATGTATCCTTCTTTTGAGCGGTGACTTTGTATTTGAATTGTAGGTGTCAAAGAGAGAAGGTGATTCATCTCTGATGCAGCTAAAAGAGGAATTTCGTACTTACGAAGCTCTGCGACGAGAGCACGATGCACAGATTGTACAGATTGCAACTGAAGCAGGTCTGCGCATTGCTCCAGACCAGTGGTCAGCCTTACTGTATGGTGACACAGCACATAAATCACATATGCAGAGCATCATCGACAAACTGCAGACACCACAATCATTTGCACAGTCAGTGCAGGAACTGGTGATTGCTTTGCAAAGAACAGGAGACCCTGGAAACCTGTCGGTACTTAGACTGCACCTCGAGCTCTTGGCTGCAATTGATCCAAGTCCAGGTATGGTTCATTAACCCTCCTGTTCAATAAGCACATAAGATTTGTGTTTTTGGTTTATGTGGTCAGGTTAGAACCATCACTTTGCCCCAACAGACTGAGTGATATTTTATAAACTCTAAGTACAGTAGTGTCTTGATTTTGTAAACCTCAACTACTCCAAGCCTATCAAATAGTTCTAAAATGCACAAAGGGATGGTAACAGTGGTCTAGGAAAACTTATGTGTAAATAATAAATGAACATAATCTCTCAGCTGTGCACAGCTATCAAATTACAAGCATTACATTATGCAGAATATCAACAATGTGTTAGGAATGCTGTCAGTAGCTCAGTCTGTATAACAGTATCAAACAGTAGGATGATCAATGATCAGTAGATAGGGAATTGGAGAGGTTATGGAAGGAAGTGTTCATGGCCTAATATGAAGTACTGTACTGAAGTTTTCCTGGAGGGACTGAGGAATATCACAAAAACCATTGCCAGCAGGGTGACTGTGTTTCAAGATGTGAGTCTAGGGCCTTCCATACGTGAAGCGGGAGAGGTATGCATCCAACCATGACATTTTGTAACATGAAGAATTCATACCGTTTTTATGGGTTTAGGTTCCATGTTTGGCTGTTGGCCCACTCTCATTTGTCATATTTGTCAACATTGCCCTGTTTCTGGTGACTGCATTCAGTTCTTCAGTGTGCATACCAAGACATTGTTTGTTAGGTTACCAGAAGCGAGGAAGGTCAAAAGACCATAACTGGGCCCTTGGAGATAAGACTTTGTTGCAATGTCTGCTTCATATCTTTCTCTCTCTCTCTCTCTCTCTCTCTCTCTCTCTCTTTCTATTTGCAATGCAATAGTAGCAAGGTGACTGTGTAGTTTGTGTGAAATAGTCCATTTTATTATCTGACAAGTCAGTGCCCTGTTTTTATAGAATCCAGCCCACCAACATGGTGTGAGTGTTGTGACGCTCTGGAGGCAGTAAGAATTGTGGTCACTGGACTCGTAGAATTCATCCAGCATCACGGTAGCCGCAAATTGCAGGAGCCTGGACATGCACACAATGCAAAATACAAGACCAGTATGTGCCGAGACCTGACACTCAAAGGGAGCTGCCCACGTGGGACCAACTGCACCTTTGCACACTCTGAAGATGAACAGGAAAAGTAAGCACTAAAGTTCATGTACTTGAGTCAGTTCTGAAATTGGTGCTGAAACTGTCTGCTGGAGATAATCTGCAAGTTAAGAGCAGAGGTGGAACTTTAAATGTAAACTGTCCTGCCTACAGACTTGCATGTCATGGACTCATTCATATTGTCCTGGTTGTTACAGGCCTGTTATATTTTACCCAAGTATAAGATAGCCTGTTCATAAGGTTACCTTTTCCCTAGTTTTCCAGCATTTAATCACATGTCCTTTCCCCAAAGCATTTTGATAATGGCACATGGTGTGACAAAATGTCTGCTGGACTGCCTGCAAGGTGACACTGCTGCTGCTGCTGGCACAAATTGCCACCACTAGATGTCAATAGGGTAGGGTCTGCTGAGTCACTGACTGCTTGGAATTAGGTGTAGCAGCACATGGTATTGATGAGTAATGTCTTGTTGTGTGCAATATTGTGTTGCTCAGTTTGTGATTTTGGTATCCTAGAAAATGGCAGAACTGAAAGAAGAATGTGTCTGCATCAGACTTTATTTTAAGTGGAAAAAAAAATGCTATGTGAGCTTTCAGAATGTTGAAAGTAGCTTTTGGAGATCAGGCATTGGAGAGAACACAGAATTCCAAGTGGTTGTGCATTGTCAGTGGTGTGAACTGTGCTGAAAATGCTGTAAGCTTGGGGTGTCCAACGGCAGTAAAATGGGTGAAATTGTGGATAGAGTGAAGGAACTTGTCCTCAAAAGCAGAGAAATCACTATATTTGAAGTTACTAGCATGTTGGGAACTTCATTTGCAACAGTTGAGAGTATTGTGAAAGACATTCTGGACATGCATCAGATTGTTGCCAAGCCTGTGTCTTGCACCTGCTCACTTTGCTTTGTGTGTGCATGAATTTCTACAGACAAAAGGACTGTCGTTCCACACTCTCCCTACTCATCATTTTGAACCCATGTAACTTCCTTCTTTTCCCAAAACTCAAATGGCTCGAAAGGAAGCAGGCTAACTGATATTATGATTAAGGCACAATTGCAGGACATACTTGCTGAATTTCAAACACTGCAATTTATGAAATGCTTCAAACTGAAGCATGTTTGCTGGGCTTGCTGTGTTAATTACCAAGGAGACTGCTGTAAAGAGGACAGCATTGATTGGACAGTAAGTGTTGTTATGGAGAAATAAATACCATCTGGAAATTATATGATCACACTCCATATAGCACACTGAAGAATACTAGGTGTGTGGAATTTATGAAGTTTGTGTTAAACAAAAAACATAATTTTTTGGGAACTTATGTTTTTTGTTTAATATGAGGTGTTGGACAAAGTCTAGAAACCAAGCTGACCCACATGTTTTTTCCTTATGTTGTTTGGTGTTCTGTAATCAAACACATTACACGTTTCAGAGTGTCATGTTCTTACTAAGTATAAGAGACGCAGATTGTGTTACTGTTCATTATCAAACTGAACCCTTTAGCATTTGGGCTAGTATTATGCTTTTGAAGGTTACAGAATTGGATAGCTGAATGCTATAGTAATTCTACTTTCTGCTTCAGGTATAGAGCAAAAAACAGGAAGGCAACTACCAGAAATAGCACTGGAGTGAGCAAGAATCAGGATGTGGGGAACAAAGAAGGACAATCTGGTGACTTTCATAACAATGACAAAGTCTTTGTTCAGACTGATGATCTGCTGTATTCTACAACTACACCAACGATCACTCCATCTGCATTTGAGAATTCCGTGTTGAGAGAAGGTATGTTGCTGTAGTACATGGTACTATGAAACTAATGTTACAAGAAGTCATGATGCTGTAGTTTGTGTACATGTGACAGTAGGTCAGCAGTATTGAGAGAATGTGTATAATTGTATTGACATTACATTGTACAGTTGTGTAGCAAACTGCTCTGTGTTTTCTTGTGTGTGTGTGTGTGCAGGATATCTGACTGCTAACCAATCGCTGCAAGTTGCTCCACCAGTGCCAACACCTGTTGTTCGACCTCCAGCCGGGAGACTAGAATATGGGTCTTATCCTGTAGGTGGCAATCAGTCAACATCTATATACCAGCCTTCTCAACAGCAGATGTTTGCTCCTACACCAGGGACATTCACTCCAGATGTCTACAGGTAGATTCTGTTACTGTCACCACAATGTAAAGAAAGATACATGTTTATCTTCTTGCTCCTGAAAGTTTCTGATGCATGTATATTGAGGTTCCTTTAACACCTGGGTTTGCTGGGTTGTGACACTATATTGCTGGGTGAGTGGTTATCGACTTGCAGAGGACTGTAGTGCCTGCTGCATCATCAGCGGTGAAGGAGTCCGGGAAGACCAGCCAAACACCAAAGCTCTAACCCAGCAATACAGTGCCACATCCCAGAAGACCTAAAACCTCAACTGCACTGCTGTGGATATGTGAAAAATTTGGAGGGACTGAGGAAAACCATAAAAATCTATGTCAGGTTGGTCTGCAATGTGTCATTTCCTGAATACGATTCAGAAATGCTGCTGCGTGAACCACTGTACTTGGTGTATGCTGGTAATGGTTCAAATTCTCATAAACTTGTGATAGTTTATTTACCACAGATGTGAGTCATGTGTCTGTGTATGTAGAGACATTTCAAAGCTGTGTGTGTCTTTGGTGCAGTGCTGCCCCACACAACATGCTCCTGACTTCTGGTGGACAGATTTATCCAACACCATTGCATTCTGAGTATGGTTCACCTGTGTTGCCAGCAGAACACCAACCAATAGAAACTTCCCGTACTGGAAATACGTGGGAACAGAATAGTTCAAGTAATCAACAGAACTGGCTTCACACGCAGTGTACTGGAACTACTGCCACTAAGGTCTGTTCATGATACATGCTTCAGGGTGTTGTGTTGAAGGGTATTGCCATATTTGAATTAGTGATATTGGTAGGAATGTTATTAACATTGGAACATCGCAGTTTTTATTGTGAAACTATCTTGAGGCTATAAAATATTTCCAGGTGTTTAAGTTTTCATGTGGGATGTAGAGAGAAACTGAATTTCATTTATCTCTGTTTGCAGTTCACTTTATACCTTAGTTTCAAATCACAGAAGGTGGCACTTTACATACAAATGTATGCTGTCAGCTGTGTAGACACCAGTGTGTGCTACGTGTTTGAAACTGTGCCACAGTCACTGTGACAAGGAACACCATAAATGTCTGCGCACATGCACATGAACAAGAGAGGTCATGAATGCCGTATTTACCTGAATATAAAAAGACCTCCCTTCACAGCCTTAAGTTCCCAGGGAAGTTACTTGTACAGAATGTGTTTAAACTTTTGGGGGAAATTATAAGGTGCCCCCCCCCCTCCATTTTTCAGGTGATAATTTCAGAAAAATTATCTTCTTGTATTCAGGTAAATACAGTATTGTAAGGAGAATGTTTCAAGACCATATGTTTTGTTCCTGTAATCAGTGGTTTGAATGGACTTTGCACAGTTTCTTGTAACTGTAGTCTGTTTTTAGAAAGAGGGAACTTGCTGGATGGTCTACAGCTCTCACAGCACAGTGGTTGTGGTTCTTACATTCAGACTGTATAAATGAGTGAAATTCAATTAGAACTTGTTGAGTATTGTTTTTGTAAGATTATTATTTTGTTTCTGTCCCTGTCTTTATTTAAAGTATCTAATGATGACTGTATTTGTAAGTCTTGTGGTGCGCCCTTCAAATCTGGAAGTCCGTCCAAATGTTGTGCTTGTATTTGTGTTACAGAGGATAGCATCCAGGAGTCTAGCAGCATTGCAACAAAGGAGACAGCAAATTATTTCTCAGTTAGAAAAGGTTGTTGGCAAGTCAGCTGCATCAGCCATCTCCAGCTCAGCGGGTTCACAGGCCAGAGTTGTACGTACATTGCTTATTGCAAACAGTCATTGCTCTTACAGAGTAATTATGAGCCCACTTAATAACTTCATGGGGTGGGATTATGTAGTTGGTTTATTGACTAGGCTGCAGCCTGGACATTTGAGGAATTATGGTTTTTATGTCTGGTTATGACATTTTTCTCTTCTCCAATGCATCCTTACCACTTCTGAGGCCCATCCAGTGGGCACCAGAGCCTCTTCACCTCAAGCCAAAGTGACTGTGGCATGCAGCTGACTGTTTGCTGCCATCTTGTGCCAAGGTTATAAATGAGTGTAGCTGTACTTTCTGTCCCTTTTTCACTCTCTGGCCTGGACAGAGACGAACTCTCCTTACCTTAACAACTTAAAACAGTAGGTGTCCTTTATTTAAATGATTAATTTACAGTGTTCAGTAATACGTGATTCAAAATGAGATCCATTGCAGGAAGTTAGTTTATTTCTTGAACATGCATATGGCCCCTGTGATACTGCAGTGTGGGAATTCACCATTGTGCTCCTGTGTGTGTGTGTGTGTGTGTGTGTGTGTGTGCAGTATCAGAATTTGTAACAGCTAAGAACACACTAGGAAGGGGTTATAGTTCAGTTCCAAGTAGGAGCCAGTGTGTCTCTTCTCCAAGAAGTACAGAATGGCTCTGGAGCTCACCCAACTGGGGATTGTCCTCATGTCATAACATGGCTGGGGCATGCAGCTGACTATGTACCTTCCATTTAGTGCTCGGGTTAAGATTGAGTGGAGCTGCAGCAGCTTTACTCCCTGATGTTGCTGTATGATGTGCACAGGGACAACTTTTACATTGTCACACCTGAGGATGAAGTCTTGCACTGGGTGTAGTGAGATTAAGCATAGAATACACATGATCAAAGTTGGAATACCTGCGCCTTTAATACTAACATTACTATTAATTATTAATATGTTACACCATCTAGATGTGAACATGAGTAATTTTACTGCACAGACAACAGCGTTTCCATCAATGGACAACCAGGCCAACACTGCAACATATTCCATTTGGACATCCGGAGGAATTCTGCATACAGGACGTGGAGCAAATTCTCAAGTCAGTCACATTGCAGCTGCTGGACATCCAACAACTTTACACAGGTTAGAAATGTCACCTTGTCAATGAGGTACATAAAAATATTGATGGCTCTTGGGACATGACACTTTGTTGTAGGGCAAGTAGCTTCCAATGTTTTAAAAGCACCGTGATGTTCCTTAACAGTAGGAAAAACATGCCCAAAAGCACAGCATTATGTCCCAACAGGAGAAGTGTTGTGAGAACATCAGATCTTCCATAAAAATACTGTAACAAACATCAGACTTTTTTTTAAGCTCATTAACATTAAACATCAGACTCTTTAGACCATACATACATCAAACTTACTGAAATGTCTGCTTTATGCAAGCTGCACTGGCAGGAGTATAAGAGAAAGAATGAGTGTTCGATATGATTCACTAAATATGATCGTCAAGCCACATGTCACTTGTCCTTCCCTACACTGCATTCCAGTTTACACCCACAATGTGACACACCTCTATCTTCAGTTTACATCTGTCTGTAACCAGAGCTGTGCACTCTGTGCATGAACTCCTCCAGTTCCTTAACTCCTCCTCCTATGCTGTCAGCAGCTTCCTACAGCATTGCTGTCCTGTTCAGTTCCACTGGAATGCCTTATGCTACCAGTTTACAAATTCACTGCCACATCTTGGTCACGTGTTGAGTTTTGTATCGTTGTTCACCATGTCGATATCTCTTGTAGTAATTAACGTGTACAAACACAGATGACAAGAGGTTGTACTGTTTCTTCCAGAGTGGTTTCTTTTTGTGCTTTGCACAAATTAACCTTTGAACAAGACTCCCATAATTTCATTTTATTTGTTCAGGCAGCAAGGAAATTTACTGCATTTTTAGGGCATGCTGCATAATCCCTGTTGTATTTTCACAAAGTGCTGTTTGTGTCATGGTTTTATCTCTTTCTGTTTTAATAATACCCATGTTTTTCATAAAACTTGCCCTAAAATTTAACTACCATCGCAGTTGTTTAAAGGTGAACTTGTAGCTGTTTGGAGTGGGTGTGGAAATAGAAGAGGTGTTAAAAATAGAGTCTTGCCCTGTGTTTGCATGATGTCAGCTGTGTTGCTGTTACTGCTGATGATATTTTGCAGTTTCATTTTTCTTAGGTCTCTTCTTCTCTGTGAATCATTCTTTCTCATCCTTAACCCATAATATTAAAATTTCTTGTCTGTGTTTCCTGTACCACATGCCTAGCAGTATGACATGTTTCCTGTATCACGTGCCTAGCAGTATGACATGTTTCCTGTACCACGTGCCTAGCAGTATGACATGTTTCCTGTATCACGTGCCTAGCAGTATGACATGTTTCCTGTATCACGTGCCTAGCAGTATGACATGTTTCCTGTATCACGTGCCTAGCAGT
>Ga0123357_10002563_pt1 | contig 20366 bp, 17 predicted proteins | sample TergutEmb28metaG_FD_89873 | JGI IMG/M metagenome (GOLD analysis project Ga0123357, IMG submission 89873) | Embiratermes neotenicus P4 segment gut microbial communities from Petit-Saut dam, French Guiana - Emb289 P4 | ecosystem: Host-associated > Arthropoda: Insects > Digestive system > Gut ... | reverse complement strand
GAATCAGAAAGATAAAGCCATTGCTGCATGGGAAAAGTATCTTACTATCGATTCTAATAGTGATAGGGCGAAAGAGGTAGCCGGCGCTATTAAAGTGTTGAAAGCAGGGGGAGAAATTCCTAAAGAGAGATTTCAGTAGGGGCGTGATTTATCACGTCCCTATTGGACGCGATAAATCGCGCCCCTACATTCGTCTCACGCCCTGCTCCTCAGGTGCCTTGTCTCTGAACCAAAATACTGTGTCATTAGGTGAAATAGATTATTGCCTAATTATATGATTTACAAAAAAATAGGTAATAACCATTAATCTGTTAGCTCAGGTATTACCTCAGCTAACAGAAATAATGATATAAGAAATTATTGCCTGATTGTGTTAAACTGATAAAAATAGGCAATAAACTATAAAAATATGCAAAAACATATTACTAAAGTAATTATGCATCTGCTGTTTTTGATACTACTGTTATTTTCATTTTTTGGCTGTGCTACAGTCATAGTACGTGGTGGCAATACACAGATAACTGATGGTGTACGTGTAACTGAGGGTGTAGAGATGGTAAAGCTTTATCCTGACACCCAATATGATGCATATATTATTAAATCTGATTGGTCGCACTCGCGTATTCGTATAGCTCCATTGGGTACTATTGGAGGTCTTCTTGACATGCCTTTTTCATTGATTTCTGATACGCTGCTTTTGCCGTATGATATTTTTAAGAAAGATCCCCACGATACTCATGAGAAACCAAAAGATAAATAAATAGGATATGTTAAATCAAATTGCTACGATCAGAGGTATAATAGTTTGATGGATTTTCATAAAATTAATGACACAGGGTTTTGAGCCATAGACGAAGCGTCTTGCGTAGGGGGCGCACACTGGGCGCCCCGAAAGACCGGACGGCCAATGGCCGCCCCTACGGTCAAACGAGATACGACGAAGGCAAATAGCATATGACAAAAGCCTTTGTCACACAAGGATATATCCTCGCAAATCGCGGGGATTTTTTGTAGTTAGTTACTCTATAGGGGCAGGTTAATGGATATTGCACAATCCAGAAGATGGAAGATTAAAGAACAGAATACAGATTCCGTCAAAAATCTGGCAAAGGTCCTTGATATAGATGAATTATTGGCTAAACTTCTCTTAAACAGGGGAATAAAAAGCCCTGAAGATGCTAAAGGCTTTTTTAACCCTTCCCTCTCCTCACTTACTAACCCTTTTTCCATGAAGGGCATAGAACCGGCTGTAGAAAGAGTTATAGAGGCTGGCAAAAAAGGTGAAACAGTCTCTGTTTATGGTGATTATGATGTAGATGGCGTTACTTCAGTAGCTCTTCTGTCAAAATTTTTCAGTTCAGTCGGTATTAAAAATTGCTATCTGATTCCTGAGCGGCTTAAAAACGGCTATGGACTCTCTATTGAAGGTATAGATCAGGCGGCTGCGCTTGGAGCGAAAGTTGTCATAACGGTTGACTGCGGAATTACCTCTGTAGTTGAGGCGGATTACGCTTCAAAAATAGGGATTGATCTTATAATTACCGATCATCACACTCCGGAGGAGGAACTACCAAATGCGGTTGCTGTCATAAACCCTCTTCAGAAAGATTGTAACTCAGGTTTAAACTGTTTAGCAGGAGTTGGAGTTGCGTTTAACTTTCTTATTGCCCTGAGAAGCCGCTTGAGGTCTGCGGGTTTATTTTCCCAGACCAGCTGTAAAGAGCCTGATTTGAGGGAGTACCTTGATTTCGTCGCTTTAGGCACAATTGCCGACCAGGTACCTGTTACAGGCGAAAACAGAATATTGGTATGTTACGGCCTTAGGGAGCTGGCAAGGAGCAGTAAGCCAGGTATACAGGCTCTGAAAAAAGTTGCTGATGTCGGTAACGGAGAGATTTCCACTGGAGCAGTAGCATTTAGACTGGCTCCCAGGCTTAATGCCGCCGGAAGGCTGAGTAGTGCAGTAACAGGAGTTAAACTCCTTTTATCGGAAAGTCCGGAAGAGGCTTCTTTTCTGGCAGTGGAACTGGACAGAGAAAACAGTGAACGCCAGAGTATGGAGCAGCAGATAGTACATCAGGCTATTATAGCTATTGAAAAAGATGAAAATCTGAGAAACAGAAAAAGCATTGTACTTGCCTCAGATAAGTGGCATCCGGGAGTTATAGGGATTGTCGCTTCAAGAATAGTTGAAAAGTATTACAAACCCTCGATTATTATTGCTGTTGAAAATGGGACAGGAAAAGGCTCTGCCAGGAGCATTTCCAATTTTCATCTTTATAACGCATTATCGGAGTGTAAAAAGCATTTTCATAAATTCGGCGGCCATAGCCATGCGGCAGGGATTACAATCGAAAGCGGCAATATAGAGGCCTTTTCAGAAGAATTTGAAAAATGTGTTTCTTCTGTTATTAAAGAAGAAGATATGATTCCCGAAATAGCTGTTGATTCTGTTATATTACCTGAAGAGCTTACTTTTAAAACTGTTGAATCTATATCAAAACTAAGACCTTTCGGAATGGGGAATCCGGAGCCTACATTACTTCTTAAAGGGGTAAAAATCGTTTCAAAAAGGATAATCAAAGATTCCCATCTTAAACTTCTGTTGGATATTAAGGGGAATACTTTTGAAGCTATAGGCTACAGAATGGCAGATATTGACCTAAAATGGGATTACGCGAACATTCTTTTTATCCCTGAAAAAAATCTATGGAACGGCCGGGAAAAGCTTCAGTTAAGGCTAAAAGGGATAGAAACATCGGAGATGCCCAGTGGAGCGTAACTTAAGATTCAGAGACGCGGAGAAGATTATTCAGATAGGCTTCTGGATCAATGCTTTTCTTATGGTAATGAAGCTTCTTGCCGGATATTTCGGTAATTCTCAAGCCGTTTTTGCCGATGGTATAGAGAGCGGCTGCGACTTTATCGGAATACTTGCCGCTATGATAGCCCTCCGTATGGGGAGAAAACCTTATGACAAAGAGCATCCTTACGGACATGGCCGTGCGGAGAGCATATCTGCTATTGTAGTATCTCTGATAATCTTTATAACCGGTGGTGTGATATTATACAGTGCAGTAATCAAAATAATCACCAAAGGTTATCAAAGGCCGGAATTAATAGCTGTGGCTGCTGCTGTAATAACAATAATAATAAAAGAGTGGCTTTACAGGTTTTCAGCGAAGCGAGGGAAAAAACTTGAAAGCCCCGCAGTGTTGGCTGTAGCGCAAGATCACAGAAAAGACGCCATTACATCAATAGCAACTCTTGTAGGCGTAACAGCGGCTTTTTTCGGCATAGGGATAATGGACCCTATTGCCGCTGGAATTACAGCTCTGTTTATATTCCATATAGGGTGGAAAATATTTAAAGAGAGCTCTTATGACATTATGGACGGCGCTCCTGAAGATGATACCCTTCAGAAAATATCCGGTGTCATTTTAGAAATTCATGAAGTTAAAAAAATAGCTGAAATTAAAGGCCGCCGTTCAGGACAGTATATTATAGTTGACCTTAAGCTTGAAATGGACCCTGAAATAAGTGTAAAAAAAGCTCATGATATATCAATGGTTGTTAAGAAAAGAATCTTTGAGAATTTTGAAAACGTTGGCGATGTTATGATTCATGTTGATCCGTATGGTAGGGAGGAGCAAAACGAAAAGATGAGCAGGTTATAGTAACAGCTTCCGCTTTTGCCATCTACTGCATAAAATAGTGTGGAGTGTGGAGAGTGGAGTTAAACCCCGCTCTTTGTATCAGATGAAGTCCTGTCTTTCAGGCAGATATTGTATTTATCTGTTTCCGCAGATCATTGACCTGCGGTTATGAAAATAAGCCGTAGGGGCGACCGTCCCCGGTCGCCCGACAACACGGGCGGTAGATTGCCGCCCCTACATAACGCCCTGTGTTATTAGGTAAAATGGATTATTGCCTAATTATATGATTTACAAAAAAATAAGCAATCTATATTAATCTGTTAGCTCAGGTATTACCTCAGCTGACAGGAATAACGGCATGAAAAATAATTGCCTAATTATATAAAACAAATATAATCAGACAATATTTAAAAACATACTGGGTTCAGACAAGGCGCCCTGATAGTGTAGGGGCGGCAACCTGCCGCCCGTGCTGTTTAGCGGGCGAACACAGTTCGCCCCTACATAAACCTTCTGGATTGCTTCGTCGCTTCGCTTCTTTCAGTGACATACAAAGAGACGTAGGGGCGCACAGTGTGCGCCCGCTAAAGCTGGAGCCATAGAGGTGGTAATATATGGGATACAGAAACCTTTCGGAAACTATCGCCGATCTTGAAAAACATGGAATGCTGAAGAGGATTGACACCCCTTTAAGTGCTGATCTGGAAATAGGTTCTATCCAGCGCCGTGTATATGAAAAGCAGGGGCCGGCGCTTCTTTTCACTAACGTGAAAGAGTGTGGTTTTCCGCTTTTAGGCAACCTCTTCGGAACGCTGGACAGAACACGTTTTCTGTTTCGTGATACCTTATCAGCCATTGACAATCTGGTGAAACTAAAAATAAATCCTGCTGAAGCTTTATGACATCCGTTCAAATATCTCTCTGCGTTTCCGGCAGCTTTCCATCTATTACCGAAAAAGGTAAATAACGGGTCTGTCCTTGCTAATCGAACATCTATAAGGAACCTTCCCCAGCTTAAATCATGGCCCCTTGACGGAGGCGCTTTTATAACCTTACCTGTTGTATATTCCGAAAGTGTTCTCAAGCCCGGTATAAAAGGCTCAAATCTGGGAATGTACAGGATACAGATATCAGGAAATAACTATGGAGATGACGAAGTCGGGCTTCATTACCAGATACACCGTGGCATAGGCCTTCATCATGGAGAAGCCATAAAAGCCGGCCTCCCTTTTAAAGTCAATATCTTTGTAGGCGGCCCCCCGTCGCTTACAGTCGCTTCTATAATGCCACTTCCTGAAGGTATGCCTGAACTCTCTTTCGCAGGGCTTTTAGGCGGGCATAGGCTGCCTCTTGTATGTCGCCCTGGTGCCTTTCCAATTCCTGCTGAAGCTGATTTCTGCATTACCGGCACGGTAGTACCTGATAAGCTGCTAGAGGAAGGGCCATTCGGAGATCATGTAGGCTATTACAGCCTTGCCCATGATTTTCCCTATCTTAAAGTTGAAGAGGTTCTTCACCGGAACGGAGCTATATGGCCATTTACAACTGTTGGTCGCCCGCCTCAGGAAGACACTTCTTTCGGAACTTTTATCCATGAACTTACAGACGCTCTTATACCGACAGTTCTTCCGGGAATAAAGGGTGTTCATGCTGTTGATGCCGCCGGTGTCCACCCACTGTTACTTGCCATAGGGAGTGAGCGTTATCTTCCCTATGTTGATTCTAAAGAGCCTATGGAGCTTCTTACTCAGGCAAACGCTATTTTGGGACAGGGGCAACTCTCCCTCGCAAAATATCTCTTTATTGCGGCTATTGAAGATAACCCGCCGGATATTCATAATGTACAGGAATTTATCTGCTTTATGCTCAAGCGGATAGACTGGAAGCGGGATCTCCACTTTCAGACATGCACAACTATTGATACTCTTGATTATACAGGAAGCGCCCTTAATAAAGGTTCTAAAGTGGTTATTGCCGCCGTGGGTGAGGAGAAAAGGGCTCTTGCTACAGAACTCCCATCAGGGTTTTCAATTCCTGAGGGATTTCATTCTCCTGAAATCTGCATTCCTGGAGTAATGGCTGTCTCTGCGCCTCCTTCAAATGGGGCAAGAGGTAAACAGGATTCTGCAATCGAAGAATTTTGCCGATTTTATGAAAATGGTAATGGCTTGCCGGATTCAATACCTCTTATAGCCGTTGTTGATGATTCCGATTTCACTGCGCGAACTCTTAACAATTTCCTCTGGGTGCTCTTCACAAGATCAAATCCGGCTACAGATATTTATGGAATTAACTCTAAAACAGATTGTAAACATTGGGGATGCAGCGGCCCTCTTGTAATTGATGCCCGTATAAAACCGTATCATTCACCTGTTCTTGAGGAAGACCCGGCGGTTGTGAAGCGTATTGAAGAGATGGCGGCGGAGGGTGGGCCACTTTATGGGTTATTCTAAAATAGTGTGGAGTGTGGAGTTAAATTTAACCGCGAAACACACGAAAAGCACGAAAAAAAGCATAAACCACAAAGGACGCAAGGGATACGCAAGGTACGCAAAAAAAAGGCAGGTCATTGCGGGCTTGACCCGCAATCTCCCACTATCAAGGGATTGCGGGTCAAGCCCGCAATGACTTTGTGTCCTTTGTGAAAACCTTTGCGCCCTTTGCGGTAAAAAATTTAAAAAATAAGATTTGCTTTTCTCCGTGAACTTTGTGGCTCTGTGAGAAACCGAAGTTACTTATTTAAGGTTTGGTGGTAAGGCTTCTTTTAAAAGAGCATTAATCCTATCCATATCTGCACCGATAACTTCCTGCCCATTTATGAAGAAAGTAGGAGTCCCCTCAATTCCTAAAGATTTGGCAAGTTCCAGATGTGCGGCTGCAAGATCAATTATTTCCTGAGAAGGTGCGGTCGCTGTTGAAGGAATTGGTTTACCTGCCATCATGTCTGCATAAGCTTGTTTACGGTCTTTTGCTCCCAGAATATACTGAACTTTAGTTATTGCGTTTGGGTGAGCTATAGGGGAGAAGAAAATATACCGCGTTATATCAGTCCGGTTAGCCAGTTCTTTGTCAGCTTTTCTGCAGAAAGGGCAATCAGGATCGCTGAATTCAATCATCGTTATAGGCCCGTTCCCCACTTTCAAAGCTTTTTCCAGAGGGAGGGTGTTTACTTGCTTTAATTGCTCCTGTCGTGCTTTTTCTATGAGTACCTGGCGTTTGTCGGCAACAATACTTTCGCCGTCTTTATTATAGATATCTCCTGCAATAAGAAAATCTTTCGCAGGGTAGTAAAAGAGTATATTCCCTTGTGTTACCACTTCATAAATTCCGGGGATTTGACTTTCAGTTATACTGTCTACCTTAAATTGCGGGAAAGCTTTTTTAAAAGCTTCGTCAGGTTTCATAGCAAGAGGTGATGCGGAAGAAAAGAGGGGTACCGCGAGGATTAAGAGTAGGGTAAATATTGTAATTAATCTGTTTTTCATAAATTGCTTCTCCTTTGGTTATCTGTTTATTTATATACAGGGTTTTGTCCTATTATTTCAACTACAGGGCCCAGCTCAAGCTCTTCAAGCGTTCCGCTATCTGGCCCATATTCGGAATCGCCGACTGCCCAATTATACACTTTTTCAGCGTCCAGCAAAACCGGGTCTGTTGGCGTTCCATATACCCTTTTCTGCATGGCTTCATCAAACAACCCTACACACCCGTGAGACGCCGGACGGCCGGGAAGGTCCCTCGCGTGAATCCAGTAAGCTGTTAAGTCAGGTCCTATGTAAAATCTCATGGCGTTATCCATTGGGTATTGACCTGAGTTATTATCTATATCTATCTGGTACAGGGATGATTTATGGTTTTTGTCTCTGGCGTCAATCCTGTAGAGTCCTGCAGGGGTTTCAAATCCTTCTTTACCCGTAGCTACAGGTACCGAGAATTTAAGTTTTCCTTTTTCATAGGCTCCCAGCCACTGTTCTGTGAGATTGATAAGGATATATTTGTCATAACGCTCTGCCGGTTTGTACTCTAACGGCATGGGTTCATATGTCTTTAGGTCGTTGATATTAACCGGTGCCTTAATTGTTAGCCCTGGATATGCGTGGCGACGGTCAAGCCTGTTAAATCTTGCTACAAGAGGCCAGTTTTTGCCAAAGAGGGATTCAAGTGTCTCTCCCGGCATTATAAAGTGTGCTGTCCATTTTATGCTTTGCTGGCTGGGGTATTCGACTCTTGTAAGATCTTCCTTTGCGGGATCGTTAGGGTCTGCTCCGGCTAACGTAACAGATTTGGGGCTGTAAAAAAGAATCACTCCCGAAAGGAGTGATACTAAAAGTAGTAAGAGTAGTAATGGTATAGTCTTTGCCATTGTAGCTAGTTCCTGTTTGTAACAATGAGTCCTTTAACTGTATTTTCAACAATAGTATACGGATCACTTGAATGGTCAGTGATCTCCTGTACCATTTTATCAAATTTTCCATTTTTAGATACAATTCTAAATGCTTCATTAAACAGGCCATCTTTCAGCATATTCATAAGAATTACGGCGTTTTTTTCCATTATAAATTTGTTAAGCGCTCCAGACGAAAGTAGATACTCTTTATGAGCCAGACATTCTGTTACCAGAGCTTTTATCCCTTCTCCCCTGTTTCCTTCTGTCATAAGCACCTTCGGCATCCAGCCTGAATCTCTGGAGTGTCCCATTTCCAACATTACGGAGAGCTCTCTAGCTGTTCTGTCCGCTCCGTCTCTGTCAGATTTATTAACTACAAAGATGTCGCCGATTTCAAGAATTCCTGCTTTTATAGCTTGTATATCATCTCCAAGCCCGGGAACCATAATAACTATAGTTGTATGTGCCATGCGCACAATATCAATCTCGTCCTGGCCTACACCAACAGTTTCTATGATTACCACATCCATTCCCATGGCGTCCATTACGTTTACAACATCACCTGTGGAGTGCGATATCCCGCCAAGAGCTCCTCTTGTGGCAAGGCTTCGTATAAATACACCTTCATCTTCCGCGTGACGGTTCATTCTTATACGGTCGCCAAGAATAGCCCCTCCGGTAAAGGGGCTTGTCGGGTCTATGGCAACGACTCCTACACGTTTCCCTTGGCCCCTGTATTCTGCGGTTATCTGGTCAACCAATGTTGATTTGCCGGCTCCGGGAGGGCCGGTTATGCCTATGATATAGGCTTTGCCTGTATGAGGGTAAAGCTGTTTCAGTTCCGCTTTTGCACTTTCTAAGCCATCGTCAATATCGCGCATCAGCCGGGCAGCGGCTCTTATGTCATTATTGAGGATTCTATCGGCAAGTCCCATTTATTTCCCCTGTTTTATGTGGAGCAGGCTTTTGGTCATATACTGTGTTGGCTGCGTCGCATATCGTTTGGTTGTAGGGGCAGGGCTTGCCCCTGCCCAATTATTCAGGGCATCTGCGTTTTCATTCAGGGCGACCGCAAGGGTCGCCCCTACTGTGAGGCAAGAGTGCTGAAGTGTCTCCGCTCCAAAGCGCAGCCATATTTGATGTTAAGGTCTGAAGCGGCGTTTACGAGCTTTTTAAGGGAATAGAGGGCGTCTTTAGGTTTTGAAGCGATTTCTTCAGCAAAACAGACGGTCTTCTCCCAAAACTCCTCAGAGCCAAATACCATATCAACAAGGCCATATTCCAATGCTTCAGAAGCGCCAAACTCTTCCGCTGTCATAAAGATTTCCATGGCTCGGTTTTTCCCTACAAGCCTCGGAAGTTTCTGCGTACCGCAAAACCCTGTGATAATACCTATTTTAGAACCTGGGTGCGCTGTACGAAGGGAACTGCTGGCGATTCTTATGTCGCATGCAAGGGCAAGATCAACTCCGCCACCCATACAGATTCCGTTTATTCCGGCAATTATCGGTTTTTCACACTCTTCCATATATGAAAACAGAGATTGTCCGAGATCTGAAAATGCAATGGCTTCTTTGGAACGGAAGGGGAGCATCTGGCTGATGTCAGCTCCTACGGCAAAGGAATCACCATGATACCCTGTAAGTACAATAGATACAACTGAGCTGTCCTCTCCAAGTTCTGCAAATGCCCGTTTCAGCTCGTTAAGCATATCAACTGTAAGTTTGTTAAAACGGTGGCCTGATTGCATGAAAAGATATCCAACGCCGTTTTTTACCTCTATGGAGGTCTGTTTGCGGGGCATTAATCTATTTTTCTGCAATGTTTTCTTTTACCCATTTGATGATATCTTCAGTTGATGTCCCCGGAGTAAAGACCTCTTTTATCCCTGCTGCTTTAAGGCCTGGAATGTCATCTTCAGGTATTACCCCGCCGCAGAAAATGGCTATGTCATCGGCGTTTTTCTCTTTAAGCACAGTACTGACTCTTGGGAGCAGAGTATTATGCGCTCCTGAAAGGATTGAAAGGCCTATACAGTCCACATCTTCCTGTATGGCGGCGGCTACAATCTGTTCAGGGGTCTGATGCAGCCCTGTATAGATAACTTCAAATCCGGCGTCCCGTAAAGCTCTGGCAACGACTTTTGCTCCTCTGTCATGACCGTCGAGGCCCGGTTTTCCTACCAATATGCGAAGTTTTCTTGATGACATATTATTTATCTCTCCTTTTTTATATATGACTGTGCCCCCGGCTTTTGGCCATGTGTGAGGTAGTAAGGATACGCCATAGGCGTTGAATATCAATAGAAAAAGAAATATACGAATTTTTTTGTCCGTAGGACATTAACTGTTAAAGCCCTATGGGCTATGTGTTAATTGTATATGATATTTCTATTGATATGAATGCCCTACGGGCAATGCAGGGGCGATCATTGATCGCCAGTATTATCGGGCGCACACTGTGCGCCCCTACATACGCCTCGCGAGTCGCTCCTCGACTGCTGTCATTGCGGACTCGATCCGCAATCCCCTGCTATTTGGAGATTGCGGGTCAAGCCCGCAATGACGTCCTGTGTCAATTTGGTAAAATGGTTTACTGCCCAATTATATTTATTTAATATAATTAGGCAATTATTTTTTATGCCACTATTCCCATCAGCTGAGGTAATACCTGAGCTGATGGATAATACCGCGTATGCCGATTTCTTTATAAATCATATAATTAGGCAATATTTAAAACCATGCCGGCTTCAGATTTTTAGTCATATGTAAAGCAGCCTAGAACAGATTTCGTAGGGGCAGATCTGTGTGTCTGCCCTGATGAAATGGGCGAACACGCAGGTTCGCCCCTACAAGTGTTGAACGTCCTGAGACCGTAGGGGCGCGATTTATCGCGCCCTGGCCACTTAATCGAAGCTGCGTTATTTTTCTATCCCTGTGCGTGCCGGTACTCCTTGCTTATAATAATGCTTAATCTCCTTCATTTCAGTTACAAGATCTGCCGCCTCAATTACCCTCTGATCTGCGTTTCTTCCCGTCAGGATAAGTTCGACTTTTTCAGGCTTTTCTTTGATAAGCTTTAGAATATCTTCCACCAAAAGAAGACCGAAACTTACAGCTCCGTTTATTTCATCAAGGATTATAATATCATACTCATTACTTTTCATTTTTGAAGCAGCCATTTCAAAGGCCTCTTTAGCAAGCTGTTTATCTGTCTCCGAAGGGTTCTCCCTGTCTACCCAGCCCGGCCGGCCTGTAGGTATTATTGTAAGCTCTGGCGCCAGCCGTTTAGCGGAGATATGTTCGCCATAAGGGCCTCCGCCTTTCATAAACTGAACCATTAAGACCTTTAATCCATGTCCTGTTGCCCTGAGGGCCAGGCCAAGGGCGGCAGTTGTCTTCCCTTTACTATTTCCGGTATAAACCTGAACACAACCCTGTTCCAGTTTCATATCTCTCCTTAGAGGCTGTCAGCGCCCTTTAAAAACAGGTTTCCGTTTTTCCATAAAGGCGGTCATACCTTCCTTCTGGTCTTCAGATGAGAAACAGATGGCAAATGCGTCCCGTTCCATGAAACAGGCGTTTGCCAGATCAAGATCATAACCTCTGTTTATGACTTCTTTTGCCATTCTCAGTGATAGCAGCCCTTTGTCGCAGATTTTGTGCAAGAGTGTTAAAGCGTCATAAATAAGGGACTCGTCCGGAAATATGCTGTTTATAAGGCCTATTCTCAGCGCTTCTCTTGCCTCTATTGCTGCTCCTGTAAAAACCATCTGCTTTGCTTTTGAACGCCCTATTAATCTGGTAAGACGCTGTGTCCCACCAAAGCCCGGTATTATGCCAAGGTTGATTTCAGGAAAGGCAAAGCGGGCTGTTTCCGCCGCAACGATAAAATCGCATGAAAGGGCGAGTTCCAAGCCTCCGCCCATTGCCGCCCCATTTACTGCTGCAATAACAGGTTTTGAAAATTCTGCTATGGTAAACATGAGCTTCTGTCCTTTGGAAGCGAAGCGTGTGGCTTCAACAGGAGATAAAGGGAGCATACCGCCAATATCCGCCCCTGCGCAGAAATGTTTTCCCGCGCCTGTTATAAGGACTCCTTTGACAGAGCTCTCTTTATTAAGGCTATTAAAAGCTTCTTCCAGTTCCTCAATAAAGCTTTCATTTATCGCGTTTCCCATGCAGGGTCTGTTGAGGCTGACAGTAGCAACGCCATTATCATATGATATATCAAGGTATTTTTCGGACATAATTCTTTTCCTCTCCAACTGATATCTGAAACTGGAAGACATTATAATAGTAACTGTGAAGCGGTGTCAAGGCGATCAAGCCGTTTTTATAACGCCGTTATACGTTCTAAGTCTTCTCAATAAAAACTGTAAATGGCGCTGTTTCGCCCCTGTTAAGTTGATTAAACTTCCATACATTGAATTCAGAAGGTGATAGGGCTGAGCTCCAGGATTGGATCGCTTTCCACTCTTCTTCTCCTCCTTCATGCCCTGTATAAACTGCGATAATAATGATCCCTTCTGTCAGCAGAAGGTTTACAGAGCTTTCAAGAGCTGCAATAGTAGTTTCAGGAGCTGTTTTAGTTTTATAATCTCCGCCAGGGAGATAGCCGAGATTAAATATTATGGCATTGACAGGTTCTGACAGGTGTTTTGAAATGTTTTCGTGGCCATCTAAAATGAGTTCTGTCTGCTTATCGTATCCTGCTTCTAAAACCCTTTTTCTAGTGGCTTCAATAGCTTTTGGCTCTGTATCAAAACCAAAAGCTTTTCCTGATTCTCCCACAAGTTTTGCCATAAACAGGGTGTCATGGCCGTTTCCACAGGTAGCATCTACTGCTTTATCCCCTTTTTTCAGACGTTCTTTAAGGAAATAGTGGGCTAGGGGAACAGCTCCGTAAAGCCCTTTCATTACTTCTTTCCGGCCAGATTAAGAACTGCAGGGAGTACAAGAACAAAGGCAATTTGACATGCTATCATTCCCAGAGACATTACGGCCCCTATGCTGAACACTCCCTGGTGTCTTGCTACCATCAGCGCGCCAAAACTGGCCATGATAGTAAAAGTGTTACATAAAACGCCGATGCCGGTGCTGCTGAATATGACCTCTGCCGGGGTGAGATTTTCCCTTCTGTAACGGTTAATAATGTAAATTCCTGAATCTACGGCAATTCCCAGTATCAATGGCATTACGATTATGTTCGCTGAGTTGAAGCTTATGCGGAAAAGCCACATGCCTGATATCATGAATAAAACCCCTGTAACAAGCGGGATAAGTCCTATAAGGGTATATCTTATGCTCCTGAATGCCAGCAGAAGTATTACTATAATAGCTATGAATGCGTATATGAAGGCAGCTTTATAAGAATCCCTCATAATGCTCATTGATTCATAAACCATTACAGGTTCCCCTGTTGCATTAGGGAGGATAGAACGTACATCTTTAAGAAAAGCTTCCAAAGGCTGCCTGTCGAAGATTTCGTATTTTGGGGCGATCTGTAACATGTACTTTCCGGTTTGCCCAATAAAACGTGAACTAAGCTCTTTAGGTATATCATTTGCTGATATTCTGTTTGCCGCAAGGGTTGTTTTAAGCGCGTCTATCTGGGAAGGGAGCTCTGCGAACATTCCCCCCTGAAAGTTTTTAAGCATACCTACGGCATTTTTATCTTTTTCTTTTTCCAGTTTTGAAAAGAAACTATCAAGAGTTGCAAGGAATTCCCCTACTTCAGGCGCTTCCGGCTTCTTTTCTGCAACCAGTTTTTGGTTCAATTTTTTAACGCTGTTTCTGAAATTTTCAAAAACCTCAGGAAGGGCCATTAATTGCAGGTTTTCGTCGTACTCGGCCGGCTTAACATCTGAAAGGGTTTTGCTCAGTTTTTGCAGCATGTCTAATTTTTTATCCTGATCTTCGGGGATAAAGGTATTCATGCTTACTACATGGTCGACTGTGGGAAGCGCTTCCAGCTTTTTGGTTAATTTTGCCGCGTCTTCAGAAGAGTTTGCGGTTCCGACAACGAAATATCCGGCATTTTCCTTGCTTGTCATAAGCTTACGGGCATAAATGACTGATTCAAGGCCTTTAGCCTGAAGGTTCATAAGGTTATAATCAAAAGATATCTTATACAGAGGGTATAAAGAGAGGAGGACGAGCGCTACTGTAATGGCTATAACTGCTTTTGGATAGCCAAAAAGGATACGTTTAACAGAACCGGTAAATGTTTTATCAGTTTCGCTATTATTAATAGTCGTTCTGATTTTACTCTTTCCGGGAGAGATCAGGAGCAGCATTGCAGGGAGAAGGGTTAGCGTAACGACCACACATATAGCTATTCCTCCTGCTGCTATGATTCCGAGCTCTGCTATCCCTTTGAAGTCAGTTAAAACAAATGTGAAAAACGCGGCTGCAATAGTCGCTGCTGCCATTATAATGGCCAGAATATTTCTTTCCAATCCGATTCCAATAGATGTGGCCTTGTCATTGCCTTTTGAAAGCTCTTCCTGATACCTCAGAACAATCTGGATACCATATTCGATCCCTATTCCCATAAGCATTACGGCAAATACCACAGACAGGATATTAAGATGTCCCACTGTCAAAGTTGCAAAGCCAAAGGAAAGGGATATTGCCACAAGTATCGTTGTCATGGCGGAAACCACATTCAGTACCCCTCTGAACACGATCAGGAGCAGGATTACGGTCAGAACTATAGATATAATTGTCGCCAGGGTTATATCATGCTCACTTGTGGTCATTTCCTGATTTTCAAGGACAGGAGTACCTGTAAGGCCAACTGTTATCTCTTTAAATTCAGGTTTGGCTTTGAGTTTCGCTATCTCTCCCCTTACTATCTTTATGGCCTTTTCCGCAGGTACGAAGTTTGTCTTATCTTTCTTAGGGGTAGCAGTCATTATCTGATTTCTTCCGGCGTTTATTAAGGCTGATTCTTCCCCGTCTTTTCCGCTTAAGAAAAATTCTTCCATAGAGAAATCTGCTGCGCCGCTTTTATCAAAACTCTTAATTCCTGCTCCAAGCTTGTTCAGCGTAAATACAAGAGGTGTGAGCTGTTGCTCATTTCCGGAGGAGATGTATGAGTCCGTCTCTTTTGTAAGGTATGTAAAAAGCGTCTGTACTGAGGGAGAGGCAGATAGCTCTTTGAGCAGCGGTGCTATCATAGCTATGTTAGTAGTAAGAGAGTCAATATCTTTTGTTGGCATAAGAAGCAAGCCGTTTTTCTTGAGAAAACCGAGGCCGGAAGGATAGAACAGGTCGCTGAAATCCGTTTTATCTTGTTTCAGTGAGTTATACAGTTCTGTTCCAAACTTAGAAACGGTTACAGAGTCTTTCCCTTCCATTACAATAACGATATCTGCTTGTTCTCCGAACTCTTTTTTATATTCGGCAAAATTTCTGTAAAAGGGCCTGTTTTTAGGCATAAGATCATCTCTGCCTGTAAGGAAGGTCATGTTTTGCCATGTGTATAACAGTGAGACAACAGCCAGTATCAGATAAGTTAAGAGAATAAGCCGCGGGTGTTTTTGAATAAATCTATAAAGAGGGGAAAAACTGTTCATTCTTTCTCCTTGTTAATGTTAGTACATTAGCACATTTCAAATATATTTTACGCACCAATTTTCTAACATATGGTTTGCAGTAAATCAAATCAATTGAAGAGCTTGGAAAACCGTTTAATATCAAGAGGTTTTGGACAAAAAGATGTTCTTTTTCAATTATCTATGATAAAAAAATACATTTCGAAATAGTGCTATTTATTGATCAAAGGACAGAAAATATATAATGCAACAATTGAAGAACCCTATATCACCTACCTTGACTACTTATGGCCATAATACCGTAAAAGAAGAGGCCGGATCAATCTCTTTGAGCCTTGCTGAAATCAGAACTGATCTTAAAAACGGAAATTTTTCATTACTTAATGACGGGATTAAAAGGTCTCAGGAACATTTTTTTAGAGAGCAGCTACCTGAAGGGTACTGGTGGGCGGAACTTGAGTCAAATGTTACCATAACAGCTGAGTACCTCATGTTGTTCCATATCCTGGATATGGTTGATAAAGAGCGGGAGGGGAAAATTGTCAACTATCTCCTCGAAAAGCAGACAGAAGAGGGCTATTGGACAATTTATTACGGCGGACCGGGCGATCTTTCAACTACAATAGAAGCCTACTTTGCGCTCAAGCTTGCCGGTATTCCGGCAGAGCACCCCGCAATGAAAAAAGCCCGCGAATTTGTTCTGGAGAATGGCGGGATCATAAAGAGCAGGGTTTTTACCAAGATATTTCTCGCTATTTTCGGAGAGTTCTCCTGGCTGGGTATCCCATCTATGCCTATTGAGCTTATGCTCCTTCCTAATTGGGCATATTTTAATATGTATGAGCTTTCCAGTTGGTCCAGGGCGACTATTATTCCTCTTTCAGTAGTTATGTCAGAGCGACCCGTAGTGAAAATACCGGAATCCGCCACTGTTCAGGAGTTGTATGTAAGGCCGCCGAAGCCGATAGATTATACATTTACCCGTGAAGACGGCCTGTTTACCTGGAAGAATTTCTTTATAGGGATTGATCATCTGCTTAAAGTCTATGAGAAGATATCTATCCGCCCTTTAAAGAAGCGCGGCATGGCTGCCGCTGAAAAGTGGGTTCTGGAACATCAGGAGGAGACCGGAGACTGGGGAGGCATTCAGCCCGCAATGCTCAATGCTGTCCTCTGTTTGCATACAATGGGGTATTCCAGTGACAATCCTGCTGTGGTAAAAGGGCTTGAGGCTCTTGCCGAGTTCGCAATAGAAACGGAAGATAAACTGGTTCTTCAGTCCTGTATCTCTCCTGTGTGGGATACCGCGTTGGCCCTTAAGGCTCTTGCTGATTCAGGAGTCCCTTGTGATGCTCCTGAAATGGTGAAGGCCACTGATTGGCTCCTTAGTAAAGAGATCGGAATTAACGGAGACTGGAAAATAAAGGCGTCTGAGCTTAAACCTGGCGGGTGGGCGTTTGAGTTTGATAATAACTGGTATCCCGATGTAGATGATTCAGGTTTTGTAATGATGGCCATAAAGGATATACAGGTAGAGGATAGCGCCCGAAAAGATGCTGCGATAGAACGCGGTATTGACTGGTGTCTTGGAATGCAGAGTAAAAACGGCGGCTGGGGAGCTTTTGACAGAGATAATACAAAGCACCTCCTTAACAAGATACCTTTTGCTGATCTTGAAGCCCTGATTGATCCCCCTACTGCTGACCTCACAGGCCGTATGCTTGAACTTATGGGTGCTTTCGGTCGTGCAAAAGATTCCCGTACATCTGTAAGGGCAATTGATTTTATAAAAAAAGAGCAGGAAAAAGACGGCTCCTGGTGGGGCAGGTGGGGCGTTAATTATATCTATGGCACATGGTCTGTACTTTGCGGGCTTGCTGCAATTGGTGAAGACCTGTCTCAGCTGTACATAAAAAAAGGGGTCAACTGGCTTAAACGTCACCAAAACAGAGACGGCGGCTGGGGTGAAACATGCGAGTCATACCATGACCGTAACCTTGCTGGAATCGGTGAGAGTACCGCTTCTCAAACTGCCTGGGCGTTATTAGGCCTGATGGCGGCAGGTGAGGTTGATTCAGACGAAGTTGAGGAAGGGGTCGCATACTTACTCAGAACCCAGAGAGCAGACGGGGCTTGGGACGAAGACCAATATACAGGAACAGGTTTCCCGAAATATTTTATGATAAAATATCATATCTACAGAAACTGTTTTCCCCTTACAGCTCTGGGCACATACCGGAATCTTAAAGATGGTTCCAAGAGCCAATGAAAGCCCTTGTAACCGGAGCAACCGGATTTGTAGGAGCGAATCTTGTCCGCCAGCTTCTAAAAGAAGGATTTGATGTAAGAGTCATTGCAAGGAGCGTTTCTGATCGCCGTAATCTTGATGGCCTTGATATAGAGGTTTTTGAAGGTGATATCATTGATAAAGGCCCTGTTCTGAAAGCTGTTAAAGGTTGTGATGTAGTCTACCATGCAGCGGCAGATTACCGGTTATGGGCAAAAGATCCCAAGTATATGTACAGAGTCAATGTTGACGGGACTAAGAATATTCTTGAGGCTGCCCTGACCCTTGGAACTTCGAAAGTTGTATATACGAGCAGCGTAGGTACTCTTGGAAACCGTGGCGACGGAACTCCCGGAGATGAAGAGACCCCTGTAACCTTTGACGATATGGTGGGGCATTATAAAAAAAGCAAATTTCTCGCGGAAAGAGCCGCTGATTCTTTTGTTAAACAGGGTTTACCTCTTGTCATTGTGAACCCTTCCACTCCGGTTGGGGGAAATGATATTAAGCCGACCCCTACAGGGAAGATTATTGTAGATTTTTTAAATGGCAAAATGCCTGCGTATCTGGATACAGGCCTTAATATTATCGATGTTGAAGAGTGTGCGAAAGGGCATATACTGGCGGCAAAAAAAGGGAAAATCGGGGAAAAGTATATTCTAGGGGGTGAAAACCTGACTCTCAGGGAGATATTGGATACTCTTTCAGAGATTTCAGGAAAGCCAGCCCCGAAGATCCGCCTCCCTTATTTTCCGATTCTTGTGGCTGCTCATCTGAATGAAGCTGTTTCTAAAATAACCGGCAAAGAGCCTCTTATCCCTCTTGCCGGGGTCAGAATGGCTGCAAAAAAGATGTTCTTTAATTCCGCGAAGGCAGAGAAAGAATTGGGGCTTCAGGTACTTCCTGCCAGACAGGCTTTAGAAAAGAGTGTTGAATGGTTTATAAAGAATGGTTACATTGATTAGGGTTTGGAGATTTGATGATGAGTAAATTACTTGAAAAAATAGATAGCCCTGCTGATATTAAATCACTTTCTATAGAGGAGCTTCAGGAGCTTTCAACTGAAGTGAGGCAATTTCTTTTAGATACGGTTTCTAACACAGGCGGGCATCTGGCTTCTAATATGGGGATTGTTGAACTGACTATCGCCCTTCATTTCTGTTTTGATTCGCCGAAAGACCATTTTATATGGGACGTAGGGCATCAGGCATACACCCACAAAATATTAACAGGGAGACGGGATCAATTCTGCACCCAACGGCAGTATAAAGGGTTGTCCGGCTTTCCGAAGAGAAGTGAATCCCCTCATGACGCTTTTGGAGCCGGCCATGCTTCCACATCAATTTCCGCCGCTCTTGGTATGGCCGCTGCCAGTGATCTTCTGAAAGAGGATAACCGCGCAGTAGCTATAATAGGAGATGGCTCACTTACCGGCGGAATGGCTTTTGAAGGGCTGAACCAGGCAGGAGACCTGAAAAAGAATCTTGTAGTAATACTTAATGATAATGAGATGTCCATCTCGGAAAATGTCGGCGCTTTTTCTTCGTTCATGTCAAAAAAAATGACAAGCAGCCGTTACCGTGGATTGAGAAAAGAGATAGGCAATATTCTTGAGCATATTCCGGCAGTAGGGGGGAATATACTCAGCTTTGCCAAAAAAGCGGAGAATTCCCTCAAAAGCTTTTTGACCCCGGCGTCTTTTTTTGAAGCCATGGGTTTTGAATATGTAGGCCCTATTAATGGTCATGACCTTCCCCATTTAATTGACGTATTAAATAATGTCAAAACAATGGAAGGGCCTGTCCTTGTACATGCAATTACGCAAAAGGGGCATGGTTATACACCTGCGGAGGAGTCTCCAGGGGCTTTTCATGGCGTAGGCCCATTTGACACGGAAACAGGCCAGTCAGTTTCTTCAAAACCAGGGGTGAAGAGTTATACATCTGTTTTTGGGGAAACTCTTGTTCAACTCGCAAAAGAAGACGAGCGGGTTGTGGCTATTACTGCGGCTATGCCTGAAGGTACAGGATTAGTCCGGTTTTCAGAAGTTTTTCCTGACAGGTTTTTTGATGTCGGAATCGCAGAGCAACATGCCTTTACTTTTGCGGCGGGGCTTGCTGCAGAAGGATTCAAACCTGTTGTAGCTATATATTCCACGTTTACACAAAGGGCTTATGACCAGCTGTTCCATGACATCTGCCTGCAGAAGCTCCCTGTTACTATTGCGCTGGACAGAGGTGGGCTTGTAGGTGATGACGGGCCCACACATCACGGCGTATTTGACTACTCTTATATGCGTCATCTGCCTGAAATGACAGTTATGGCTCCTAAAGATGAGAATGAACTGAGGCATATGCTGAAAACTGCCATCAATTCCGGCGTTCCGATTTCTCTCAGATACCCGAGAGGTGGTGGTGTCGGGATAGAGCCGGATAAGGAGATTCATGAGCTTCCTATCGGGAAAGGTGAAGAGCT
>Ga0123357_10002562_pt1 | contig 20367 bp, 21 predicted proteins | sample TergutEmb28metaG_FD_89873 | JGI IMG/M metagenome (GOLD analysis project Ga0123357, IMG submission 89873) | Embiratermes neotenicus P4 segment gut microbial communities from Petit-Saut dam, French Guiana - Emb289 P4 | ecosystem: Host-associated > Arthropoda: Insects > Digestive system > Gut ... | reverse complement strand
TTTGCTTCTTTAACCGAAGCTTATGGAGATGCCACTCTATCGAGGACTATGGTTTTTAAGTGGCACAAAGCTTTCAAAGAGGGGCGAGAAAATGTTGAAGACGACCCTCGTTCTGGAAGACCAGTCTCGTCAACAAATGATCAAAATGTGGAAGTGGTATGAGCTGTGATGGCAAAAGATGGCCGATTGAGTGTCGGGATGATTGCAGAAGAAATGGGCTTGGATAAAAATGCAGTTCATAGAATTTTAACAGACCATTTGCACATGCGAAAAATGTATGCAAAACTAGTGCCGAAAAACTTGTCTGTGGAGCAAAAAGCTGATAAGTCCTTAGCCTGACCTACTTCCCGATGTCTTAGGATGGAATCAATAGTGTCATTGAAAAGAGGGGTCTGTTCATGTGCTGAATTGCAAGTCTCTTCTTGTTACAGAGGCTGAAAAGATGTATGCCAGGTGACACGTGCAATTTCAACAACATGGAGATACGAGCTGTCAATTCCCCCCCCCCCAAGGCAAGACACTGAAGGAAATTAATGCCATTCTGACAGAAACATTAGGGGAACATGCACCATCGTATGCCACTGTCAAAAACTGGGTGGCCCAGTTTAAATGTGGTGATTTTTCCACCTGTGATGCACCTCGTCCTGGACGACCGAAAACAGTGACCACCCTGGAGATTATTGACCAAATTCATGAGCTAACCTTGGAAGACCGCTGGATTTCAGCTAAATCAATAGCTGAGCAACTGGGCATCTCACATGAGTGGGTTGGTTCCATCATTCATGAAGATTTGAAAATGCGGAAGTGCTTTGCGAAGTGGGTCCCGAAATGCCTGAATGCGAATCAAAAATGTCAGTGGTGCCAGTCGTCTGAGCAACTTTCGGAATTTTTTTGACGTGATCCAAATAATTTCCTGTCGCGATTAGTGACCATGGATGAAACCTGGTTATATCACTATGTCCTGGAGACAAAGCAACAATCAATGGATTGGCGGCATAGCGGCTCACCCTGCCCCAAAAGTTTCCGAGTGCAAAAATCTGTTGGAAAGTTTCTCGCCTTGATTTTTTGGGATCAAGATGGCATCCTCCCCATTGACTATCTTCTGAAGGGCCAAACTATCAATGTGGAATATTACTCATCTCTGCTGGTGCAATTGAAGGACATTTTAAAGGAAAAATGCCGCGAGAAGGTCACCAAGGGGGTCTTCTTCCTGCATGACAATGCCCTGGCTCACTGGGCACTTGCAACTCAGAAGAAACTGGCTTACCTGGGCTTTCACTGTCTTGATAACCCACCCTTTTTTCCAGATCTGGCCCTGTTGGACTACCACCTATTCCCTGGACTGAAAAAACAATTGAAGGTTTGCCATTTTTTGTTTGACACGGAGGGCATTGCTGCCGCAGAGACCTGGTTGGACAGACAACCTTCTGAATTTTTTTTGAGTGGCTTGCAAAAGTTAGAGCAACTGGCTAAGAAGTGTATTGAGCTTCGTGGGGAGTATGTTGAATAAATGCCAAGTTTGGTCGCTGTAGCTTGTTTCCTTCCTGGTCAGGCTAAGGACTTATCAGCACCCCTCGTAATCTCCTACATGTTTTGGTTTGGGAGTGCCATTCTCAGGGAGTCATTCATATCAAAGGAATATGATCCAACCCCCTAATCTAGGTGTGCATCGATTGGCATGTTGGATCGTATACCTTTGACATGGAAGACTCTGAGGATGGTACCTGAGTGCTGAAACATGTAGGAGATTAGTATTTGTCATAAATTATACTTTATTAAGTGCATTGTTTGGGTGATGTGTCATTGCAAGCACATGCATGGTGTGAATAACAATTCCTTGACCTAATAAGTAATTTTGTGTTGCATGGACTAATTACGGTCCATACATCTTTCAGTTATCGCATTCTGCGTTTCCTTGCAGGATGGATTTGTTGTTCGGATGGTGAATCCTGCAAGCAGGCCTGTTGTGTCTGTAAATGAGTTACCACTGAAATTAGCAAGAAAATGTTTGGATGTTTTTGGAACTGCATCATTTGATGAAGATGCCAATATCCACACTATTCATACTGGGTATGATGAAGAGACACTTGTAATAGCAGCAGGAAAAGAATTTGGTCTTGCAAGGACAAATTCAGGGAAGGTTGGTACCAAAATTAGAAAGCTTTTGCCTTCTCTGCAAGTCATGAACTTGTTTGTGAGAGCGAACACAGTTTGGTAGATTTTTTTTTTTTTTTTAATTTCACAGTGGAAAACTGCAAATACTGAGAAGATACAGCTTGCTTTTTGGTGTGAATAATTTGAAATTTCATTAAACTGTAGTTTGAAGCATTAAGTCTGAAGAGTGTTACAATTTGTGTGCATTCCTAAAACTTATGCAAAATTAAGAAAACAGCAAAGTTTTTATGAACTAACTGGTGTGAGAGGAATGTGTAGGAGCTGTGAGAGGTCTGTGAGGGTTTAGCAGGATATGTATATATGTGTGTGTGTGTGTGCATGCGTGCGTGTGTGTGCGTGCGGGCGCACGTGCGTGGGTGCGTGCGCGTGTGCACGCGAGCACGTGTTTTTGTTTCCCAAGTTGTGTCGGATGTGATGCTATGCCATTGGGCAAGAATTGCCTGATGTATTGGAGTATTATACTGTCTTTATCTTCACTCTTTGAATGCTTGAATGTGAAGATAAAGGTGCTGTGATCCTTTGAAATGCTGGAGACTACTTGCCCAGTGACACGCCATCATATCCCAGAAGAGAAATCTTCAGCGACACCATTGCAAGCACTTAATATCGTGCAGTTTGTGCTTGTGTTTCAAACTGACTGTGACTACATCGTCAGGGTTTATACAAACTTCTGCTGAATTGCATGGTGATTTTAAGTGTAGGCTGTGACTGGAAATATGGATCAGTTGGTGTCCATATCTGTACAGTTTGTCAACTTTAGCTTTTTCTTCACATACGTGTTTTGGCTTGACCAGTCCATCTTGAGTGCCATAGAAGATGTGGACACTGAATCTGGCTTTTGTCTTACATGTGTGTATTGTATGAGTAAAGGGCTGTTGTTGGTAAGTTAGTTAAATTACATGTTTGTGTGTGTATGTTGGTACATGTGGAATGTACCATTGCAAGGCTGGATGTCTGTAGAAGAAACAGCTGTATCGCCTGTGATTTAAACTGTAGTTTTTGGTGGTGTTTTTCAAGTTTAAAAAAGCAGAGACATCTTTAATGGTTTGAGCACAAAAAGTATAATGGAAAGATATTCATGGAAAACCTGCAAATTATCAGGGTAATTAACCAAAAAGAGGAGGCATAAAAAACTGACATTTCTGAAGTACCGGTGTGCTCCGCAAAACATCTCCCCATTTATCGTTTTCCAGGTGGAATTCTTCTTGGTTGTTAACATCCAGACTGCATTGAATGTACATATCTCTCAATACAGAGTTATTCATAATTCCCTTATGCATTTCATAAAATGGGTGTAATGAATGGAAGAAATGAATGTAACGTGTGACCTACAGACGGAAAGAGAAACTCTCCATTGCATTTTCTGCATACCTCTTAAGTGTTTTGGGTGTCTGCCCTTTGTGACAAGGCAGACATCCAGGCAATAATCCATTTCCACCCATACCCACTACAGCATGTCACAATTGATTTTTGAGATGGAAGGTATGATTTGTTCATAGCTCAGGCATATCCTGTGGTAGGTGTACAAATACAGAGTCCTTACTGTCTCCCTATTAGAAAACATCACTTGGCATTGGATGAGGCAACGTTGGTGGCCAGTGAGGCTGTGCTGGCTCCACTGCTGTTGTGTCCAATCCAGAGTTGGGGCGAATACTGTTTGAGGCAGCTCTGGATGAGATGGTGGTAATGTGGTGGAGCCTTATTGTGCTGGGAAATGAAGTTATCATTGTCATTGACAGCCTGTGGCATTAACCATTCCTGCAGCAGATCAAGATGGGACATGTCAGTGACTGTTGACTTGGTGAAGACAAATGGTCTGTACTGCTTCTTGTTGGAAGTGGCACAGAAAACTTTCAATTTCGGAGAATCTGGAACATGCTGAATTTCAGCACATGGGTTTTCAGTGTCCCATATATATACATTGTGCCTATTTACGTTCCCATGAAGGTGAAACATAGCTTCATCGCTAAAAATGAACTTTTCAATGAAACTCTCTTCCTTAAAGTGCTGTTTTATAATGGTACAGAACTGCAATGCTAGGCTTTGTCATCATGGGTTAGAGCCTGCAGTAACTTTAGCCTGTAAGGTTTCACCTACAGACACTTGTGAAGAATTTAGCCACAGGGTAGACTGGCTGTTTTAGTTGCTTTACGGCGGCCATGTTGAAAAGCCTCCCTGACATGCACCACTCTCTCCTCTGAAGTGGCATGGTCATCCTGGGTGTTTTGTGATGTACTGACACCTGTTATGCAGGAATTTTTATACCACTGCTTGATGCTGTTTCCCACTGGTGGGTACTTTTTGAACTTGGTGCCAAAACTTTGCTGCACAGCACGTTTGATTGTGTTCATGCATAGTCAAGTGCACAGAAAGCCTTCTGTTCTCCTGTCTCTACCATTTTCACTGAACCTGCACCCCTGGTGGCCACTGTCAAAACTACATGTCTGTGCCATGTGTAAGTAAATTTAGTAGAGTTCGTCTTTCTGTATGTGGGTCGCATGTTGAAGTGCTTTCTGCCATTCTGGTGTACAGATTTTGTGATACGTGTCAGGGAATTATGAATTTATATAGTAAAAGTGTGTATTAACATTCCAAAGACTCAGTACAGCATCTTTAACACAATGATGTGCATGCACACTGTACGTGTTACTGCGTACAAAGTGACTGTTTACTAACAACTGTATTAATTGTTTGGTGACCAGGAAGCTATGTTTTAAGCATTTAACACGATGGTTTGTGTCGTATATATAGACATTGTAGTGTGTTTTAGTTACATTTTTAGGAAATTGATTGGGGTTTTGGGTTTACTTTTAATGAATTATAATTTTTCCCATCTAAAATAATGTGAAATAGGCTCTTGCAGAACTTCTGATTTTTCAGGAATGGCATACTCATGTTCAGTGGGAGATGGCTGTATGTGGAATTCTGCTGTGATCACTGTTAGCATACCTAAGCAAAGACATTAATGTGGAATTTATAAAGCCCAGTGTCCTATTGTGGATTTTCAGTTGTAAAAATTGTCTGTTGCTGGTGTCCTTTTAGATAAGGATGCTGAGGAAGGTATTTGTACCTAAGCAGGAGGAAGTACAGGAGGCTGGTGGAGGTTCCGTAATTAGAAGATTTATGATTGGTGCTTCTCAACAGATATTACTTAGGTAATCAAGTCAAGCAGGATCAAGTGATCAGGACGTATAGCATGCATATGGGAGAAGAGAAATGCATTCGGTGTTCTGGTGGATGAATGTTAAGGCAAGAGGCTATGTGGTCCAGTGTAGAAGAAGACTTGTTTCCCATACTCATGCCATCAGTATTTCTATTTAAGACCCAGCACTAGGCAGGAGAAAGGAATTTCCATTGGAAGTGGGAGTGGAGTTGAAATATCGAAGTGGTGGGTTACAGAGGTTTAAACTGTGACATAACATAAGGTCACTGTCAGTTAGTGGTGGTTGTTTGTCTGTAGACACAGCCAGTGCTGAGAACTGGCACTGGTACTCTTAAGAGTAGGCCCTATATGGCACCGAACGTATTTATTGTGGACTGCTTATGTCATCATACTTAACGTCATAGAGAAGAACAGATCTAAGTATTTGCCCAGTTCAAGAATTGGAGTTATGATGTAATTGAATTTTTATGAATGAACAAATGCAAAATCTTTTGTGTGTTCTCATAATTTGGTATAAAGATTATTCATGCTTATGTGACTTTTAGATTCTGTACTGTGGCAAGTCTTCAAGTCTTGGCATCAAGCAAGGTGGTTTGAGGACTGGCAAATGGTCAGAGCTGCCTGTTAACAAGTCCCCTAAGGTAGTTCATTTTGCCATTGGACATGAGGGTCTCCATGCAGTTCTTGTAGCTGAAGATGGCACTGTGTTCTTTGCTGGAACTGCTCGAAGAGGGGAAGATGGAGACCAGAGTGAGTATAATGGAGGACATTTAGTGTTGCATTGGGGATGCAAACCTGAAGACTGTTCAGGAATAACCGTGGCGGTACAGTAAGTTCTCGCTGATGAAACCATCACAAATATAGGAAACATAAGCATCAGTATTAATTTTCAGTGTAAAATGCCTCTTTGGTTCCAAGAATTTTTGAAATGCTAGTTATTAAATAGGAGTCCGGGTGGTGTGGTGGGTGTGGTGAGCGTGCTGTTGGCTGGACAGTTTGAGTTTGAATCCCAGTATGGAAGAGAGATTTTTCCCTTCTCCAAAATGTGCAGACCAACTCTGGAGCCCACCCAGCATCGTATTCAGTTGGTACTGGTGTTCTTTCCTGGGTATACAGTGACTAGGATGTGAAGATAACCACTCACCTGCATCAAGTCCTGAGGTTAATGAGTGGAGCTGTACCTCTGCTGTGCATATATTCCTTATGGCTTGGACAAGGAAAACTTTACCTTTCCCCATTTATATTAAAAATGTACCTTCATGAACCATAAAAATCATGAAAGTTTATTTTCAGGAAATCAAAAATACATTTTGGGTGTCATAAATTGCATTAATTATTGAAGTAGAGTTTCATTCCATAAAGCACAAAAGCAGTGGCCCTCACTTTTTCAAAGACAGAATTTGACTGAGCTGGCAGTGATATGTGTAATTGCAGGAGAATGGGGAGAGCTGACTTGGCACCAGCCGTGAGGTCTCATTCTGCCTGATTCATTGTAATCAGTCACAAAAGTTAAAACAATGTTGTTAAACTGGGTGATCACAAAGGGTCAAAATCTTGAATGTGGAAGTCCACGATCATTGAGACTGCTGTATATTGATTCAGTTCAAAGCAAAATGAAGATGATTTATTCCAGTACCAATCAGAAAATATGCTGGGATGCACAGATGACTGATACTTTCATTTTCATGTTTCAGCTCTCTTACTGTTTTCTGGCATATTCTATTACCCTCAAATTAAACTTCGCTGTTTCTTAGATAACAGATTTTTTGTTGTAATAGTTCATGCCTTGTTTTGCTTCATTATTCCTTTTGATTGTAAAAGTCTCCTGTTATTAAGTCCAGTGTTCCAGTTAGGTATCTTCGGTCTGTCGTGCAGTCCCATAGCTTTCTTCACTCAATCCAACTTGTGAGTCCTTAAGGAGAATGGAGGACTGAAATCACATGGAGTTTGGGATTGAGATCTGTGGCTCTCTTTTTCCCTACATTTTCCAAGCTACTATGGCTGCCTGATTGGGTCCCTAACTGTACATGCATTCCTTTGCCTCCCTCTGAAACATGTAATGAAACCAAGATTTTACATTACAAAATGGACCATTTAAAATTTATGTAAAATCAGGGAAATGAAAATTTGTTTATAAGTTGCAATAAAATATATTTAATTAATACTGCATTAAATGAAATTGTATTTAGTTCAATGTATTGCTTTAAAAATGCAATATCATTACTTCTCCTGAATGTCCATTTTAAGTGTCTGGCTGTGCCTTCACCTTCTGCTCAGTCTGTGCACCTGATTGCAGCCATCATGTTGTCATTGATATCAGACTGTAGGGTATTTCCTCACAAATTCGCTGCCCTCCATTTCTGACAGAACTGTTGCTAAAGGTTCAGTTTCCCCATCATCCTCTTCCTCCTCATCTACTGCCTCAGACACAGCAGTTGTAAACTTTTCATAGATCATTTGTTCTAAGGTGCACCTTATTTTACAGCACCATTTTTGCACAATATGCACTCTTGAAGTGATATACCTGCTTGCAGCTAACTTCTTTCTTTAATTGTGCTAATTTCCCTTGCATATTCCTGTTCATTGGTTTGATCTAAATCAAATCCACATTCCTGAGAACAGTTGACTGTTGCTGTATTGACCCTGAAGATGAAGTGACTTGATCCTTCTAAATGTGAGGCAGCATTTCGTAGTAGTAACCAACTATGTTTTTGACCGTGATGTGGAAGTCTAATGTACATACTTCATCCAGTTACCCAAAGGGCTGGGACAAATGGTTGTGCAGTTGGAAATGCGGCCATTTTCTGCCAACGTTTTTACTGATTGACATTGACATTGACTTTAGTTCTGATCTGTGGTAAATGCAGATGAAGAAATTGGAGGTAGAAGTAATCTTCAAGAATTCCAGTCAAAAGTCCTTGAAAAAAGGCAACAGGCCAGTTTATGTTCAGTCTTAACATGAAATCTAGGAATTCATTAAAAATATATGTTGAAGGAAATTATTAACACTTCTTGTGGAAGTTTTGGTGGGACAGTTAAAAACATGTGTAGGAAAATGTAGGAGCATAAAACTGAAGGTGTTGCTGTGCTGCTGACTGTGTATCATGTCGTGCACCCTTCATATGTGCACAGATTACATACTAAAATTTTTCAGCCATTTTGATGACTGTTGTAGTGGGACTGCAGTTTGATGTTGACAGTGAGCAAGGTGAAGCAAGCAATGGATTCATCTGGGAGGGTGGTCTGGGCAGATCAATGTAGGAAGAGGTTTTTGAGTCATGCTATCAGTATATTTGAAAAACTGGAATTTCCACTTGTTTATGCAGCCGCTCCTTTTACACATTTTTACTATCATTGTTGTCATAACTGCCCCAAACCTGTGTGAGCATTTCTTATTGTCATGTGGCATCACTGTGGATGGAGAGTATGTAGATTGAGGTCACCCCTGGGGTAACAGAATGTGGTAGGCAAGCCATAGGCTTTCCAAGACACAAACAAACTAGTGCCATATATGGCAGGGTGCCTAATTTGGTACATTAAATGTTACAGTTAACAATATGAATTGATGGATTTCTGTAATGGTCCATTCCTGTCGTGCACTTATTTAACCAATCATCGAATTGCAACCAAATATATAAAAAAGGTTTGGGACTAGCAAATAGCATTTTATGTCTCCAACATATTTTGTCTCATCTGGGGTCATTGTCTCATTGTCAAGAATTTTTCTGTTGTCCTCCTTGATAATGGCATAGATGGGCCAAAAATGTTACAGACATAATAAGAAGCAGCAGGATAATCCCAAACCTTGTATACAGAGTTGACTTTAATTCAGGGATTAATTGATACAGTTTTACATGCAGCTGGCCATGTATTTCAGCTATGTATTTTAACTGTGTATTTCAGCTCATATATCAAGCCATCATTAGGTCTGTAAGCTTGTTTAAATATCATACAAAGGGATTCCATGTAAAATGTGATACGTGTTGAGGACGGTGAACTAACATTTTGCAATAGCTGTGAGTGGGTCATGTAGCATACTGAATTTAAGTTCTCAGTCCTGAGGGGCATGATGTTCATGTGTATCATAATTTGGTATGTGACAACAAATGGAGAAGTTGCCATATTGAGTCAGGAATTGCAAACAACCCCCAAGAACTTGCTCAGGCTGCAGTGTGCCAGAGCCATACTGCTCAGATGACTGGGCTCTGGTTCCTGCCAAGCCTGGCGTTTAAGGCTGAATACTAATGAATGAATATATACTTCTGTTGTTTGTTGTTCCTCTCTGCTTTTATTGTTTCCAGGACTTTTTCTCTTTTTTCATAGGAATTGTTATTAAATTATGCATTATGTAGAAAAAATTAGTCATACTTAAATTTGCAATGTTTTTTATATGTAAGGATTTTATTTGGTGTGTAAACTGCTGCTGGTCAGTTGCTATCAGCTTGCTTAATTTATGCAACTTTTATGGTAAATGAACAGTATGTTAGATGTGGCATTTGTTTGTGAACTGAAGTGAAACATTGCTATACCTTGTTTAAATGTGGTGTGTCAGAGTATGACTGTATTACATTGAATTAAACTGTATGACCCCACCGTCACGGCAGAGTGATTGGTGAAGAGTGCTGGGCTGCTGCTGTCACACGAAACAGTCTGACAAATTAGTGATGCAAGTTGTTAGATACAGTAATATCCATGTATTATGTTACTTGTGTTTTAAATATACATAACTTATTTACCGCATTATTTCTGTGTTACCTAGACAAAGCACGCCGTCAACCAAAACCAGTGAAGCCAAAAAAGATGATTAAAGTAGATGGACTGAACATTGTGCATGCAGCATGCAATAATGGTACAACTGCACTTGTTTCTAAAGAAGGAGAACTTCTGATGTTTGGCAAGGACACGGCACATTGTGATACTTCTACAGGTAATTTGTACTGAGGAAAGGGTTCTGAGGTCTTCAGTGATTGCCACTGGATATGAACTAACTGTGTTATTTCAATTCTCAGGCCTTGTAACTGAATTAAAGGACGTGCATGTGACTCAAGTGTCACTTGGTAAGGCGCATGCTGTGGCTCTCACCAACAAAGGACAGGTGTATACATTTGGGATAAATAATAAGGGGCAGTGTGGCAGAGACTTTGCTTCACAAATAAAAGAAGGTACAGTACGTATGAATGTCATATATGTAGGTGAGTCAAAAATCTTGAGAAACTTTACCAGCCAATTTAGGTTAGGTACAGCTTTGTCATTTTTCAGTTTATTCTTTGATGTGCCTTATACAGTATGTGCTTGTAACCCATGTTGATGATGCGCTGTGCCTACAGCTGCACACAGTAGGGTCTCAATAAGGTTTTTGTTGTTCTCACACTCATAAAAATAAGAGCCAAAGAAAAATGACTTAGATTTTGGATGCACATTTGTCACGCACTTTGTGCTATATGTGCGTTTGGACAAACCTGTCTTTATGACCATGTTCAAAGTGGGAGTTTCTACTGTCATGAACATGATACACTAAGTTATTTCACTATAATATATCGTTCGTACAGCCAACTTCTTGAAAGCTTTACATTAGAAGTTGCATGTAGATAACATGACCATATTGTAGCAGTTACATTTGCACCTTCAGTGATGCTGGAGTTTAAATTTCATTTACCTTGAATTACACTAACTCAGTGCAGTATGCAGAGGCCGGTGACAGAGTTTGGTGCTGAAGGGTTAAACTTGTCAGAAGTAGAAGAAGAAAACATTATGAAGTAGAGCTGTTTCACCTATACAACAACAAGCAGTATCCCTGCCATCCCTGCTATCAAATCTTCTACCAATACGAATGGAATTTGCTGTGTGTTGTGTCATTTGCAGGCAGGTGACACAAATACAATAATACTGTGTGTTATGTAGTTCCCATGGTAGTTGCTATGGAGACCACTGGAGAGGAGGAAGCAGATAGTGAGGAACTGGACTGGGAGGATGCACAGGAGGTAATGTGCCCTCCAGGGAAGCACAAATGGAAACATGATCTGTGCATGGTGTGCACTGTTTGTCGAGAGTGTACAGGCTACAGTATCAGTTGTCTGAGCAGCATGCGGCCTGATCGTAATCCTGGACAGTGAGTAAATATGATACGATTTTCAGATGTTGGTTACAGATCATTGTCATCAGAAGTGTCAAATAGTGTTGGAACCAATTAAGGTTGCCTTATGAAAAAGTCTTCTTTGTTCGTCTGTAAGTGCTCCACATGTCTTTACTTTGACACCATTTATTTCTCCTTTCACCTCTTGATGCTAGTCTGTGGTTCTTCATTTGTGTTGAATGATTTGACAAATATTGGCCCGATTTTTCTGGTAGTGAGTTCCTGCTGAAGATTCTTGACATGCTTCAGTTTGTTGTTTCTAGGTTTTGGAAGTTGTAAAGGCAATGGATGTTGGCCTTCAGGGTTGTGTCCACTTGAGTCAAGTTGATTTATCAGCTGCGTGGTTCTGCGGGACACCAAGTTATTTTCATTTTTTATTCAGACGTGGAAAATAATATGATTTGACAATTTTTCCGCTTGCATGTGCATGTGGGCATTTGCACATGTGTATACTTGCGCGTGTGAAGTGTTATCTATCTTGAGCAGTTTGTAAGTGCAACTACAGTTTTGGAAATGTGACGTTTATTCTTCTTTCTTTATCTCTAATCTTTCCCCTCCTCCATCTTCACTTTGCTGCCCCTCCTGTTTTCCCCATTCTACTCTTCTCATCTCTTCTTTCCAATGCTCTCCTCTTTCATCCCTTCCCACCCATTCCCTTTCCTTTGTCACCATCAGGGAAATAAAGGAGTTTGTTGAATATTGGTGATGAATTTTGTGGAAGATTCTCTTGGTTACTGTTTGTTGTATATGGCTAGAGAAAATCTGTTTAGAAATATTTCTATAACAGTGAATAATATTTTCCAATCTTTGTGTTTGGATGAATGAGAAATTAAAGTAGACAATGCTTTATTTTTGCCAGGGAATGTGGCTGTGGTGAAGGGGATTCAGGGTGTGCAGAATGTGGGTGCTGTCGCATCTGTGCAAGGGAAAATGTTGACAACTCGGAGCTTGCTATTTTGGGACCCAGTGGAGCAGGTGATCTTGCTGGAATGATGAGGCTAGATCTCATCTTCGGAGGTGAGGCTGAAAGTAGGTTCCGTTTAAAGGTTATTATATTAATGTTGTGTGTAAGTGTTTTGTTGTAGGATTGACAGAGCATTGCTGTCCACACCTTACATCTCTGAAGTGCTCATTTCCATAATTTGCAAGTATCCCACCATCTACTGACTGAACTTGTTTCTAGTTGATAAATACATTGCCTGATCAAAAAAGTGACTGACCAAAGGTCAGGAAAAACAAACTGACTAACCTATGGTGTTGCCGTCATAATTGCCTTCAAACTAGTCCCTTTTGGACACCACACCCTTGTTCCAGCAGTCCTTCTATTGTCCAAAGAACCTTTGCAACTGACTCCTTTGGAATTGCCATCAGCTGCGTCATTGCATTTCTTTTATCTCCTCCATGTTTTGAAACCTGTTCCCCTCCAACAGTTCCCCTTGTTAACAGTTTGACCAGCTGGTGCATACTCAAGGTGAACGATGCCTTCCTGATTGAAGAAAATTGTCAACATCACTTCTACCTTGCTCTGAAGTTGGCATGCCTTTTCTGATCTTGGAGACCTTGGACTTTTCCATTATGATGACTGGGCTTTTGTTTCTGGGTTGTTCCCATAGTCCCAAGATTCATCATTGGTAATTATTGTCTTCATGAAATTTGTATCTTGATCAGAACACTGCAGCAAATCCCTGGCTGCTGCAAGGCGAGTTTCTTTCTGCTTGGCTGTCAGCAGTTTTGGCACAGATTTCACTGAGATGCTGTTGTGCCCAAATCTTCTGTCAGAGTGGACTGTTCCAAACCATATGAAAGCCCCAACTCTTTGGAGAGGTTTCTAATTGTTATTCTCTGGTTATCCAACACAACAGAACACACTTTGTCAATCATCATTTGCATCCTGTTGTGGAGGATCTTCACGAACTTTCATCACTCTCGACTGACATCCATCCCTGTTGGAACCACCTGAACCACTCCTCAACTTGCATACGGCCGGCCCATTGTGTCATTCCCAAATGCCTTCTGAATCATATCATAGAGGTTTCTGAGCACAAATGCCCAAGTTTCTGTAATACTTGATGCAGATGTGCTGCTCAGCTTTCATGGTCATCGTCAATGCAACGTGCACAACATGAACAGCAACATATTTTGGCTGATTGCCTGCTACTGAGCAATCCGAGCTGGATGCAATAATTCACGCATGCGCATGTAGGTCCAAGGTCAAACACACCACACTCCCAGCCCCGAGTGGCGTCTTGTTTAAATGAAAATAAAAATATGGTCAGATACATTTTGATCAGGCCATGTAGTTCACTGGGTTACATGCTTGAGTTGGATGGGTTGATTCTGAAGGTTGATTGTTTAAGGAATTTTAAGGAGGCAGTTTTAACTCTTTTGAAAGCAATAGCATGGATTTTCAAGATACGAGCCTTCAGAGATGTGAAGCTGTGTCCAAGAAGTCTGTTTGACCCTGAAGGTGGTGGGGCTGCAGTCTTGTGGAACGCCAAGAACTACTTGCTTATTAACTCAGCCTCATCTCCCAGAGGGCATGCCTTCCGCAACATCATTATGAGCACCTCAAGTCTTGCACCCTCAGTTTTGCCTGGATAGGCTCTGTAGAGGTATGAAAATCCTGAAGTCAGGATGCTTGTACCCTGACTATCTCCCAGTTATAAATATCAATCTTTAGCTCAGCACCATCTGAATGTAAAAGTTGTTCTGTTACATGATGACATTATGGAGAAGGTCACCTGTTTTATTTAAGCCCTCTGCAGGTATATTTCTTGTAGCGAGTTGGATAAATCTGTTGTATTGATTTTAAGTTGCTGCTGGGGTGGTATTGTGGTAAGTACTGAGTAACCACATGGTTATCAGCTAAGGAACTGCACACAACAGCAGGGTGTTACACCCATTTATCCTATATGCTGGGCACTGCAGAATTTTGTTTTGAATGTATGTTGTGTTTAGAAAGGTAACTTCCTGCTGAAGTAAATCTTATGTATGATGTGTGCGGAGTGTCTGGAAAGTAGAAACACAGAATTCTAAAAAATAAATAAAAAATACATAAATAAATAAAGTGCTCAGAAAAAGAATGCGTTGCGAAAATCACTCACAGTAGTATCCACTGGTCTGTAAGCTTGTTGAAATTGTCTTTTAATTGTTCAAAACATTCTTAAAATCCCCCCAAAGTTGCTCCTTGAGATGGTTTGTCACATTCTGTTTGATATGTTAGATGTAGTGAAATTGTGTCCCTGTCAGTTTGGGAAAAGTCAGTCAGAGTGAGACCTGTTGAATGGAGGGTTTTGATTTACATAAGCCCTTTTTGCAAAAGAAATATTTGTGTAATTAACATGGTATGAGCAGGTGCATTGTTGTGCAGCCAATGGTGCTTCTGTTTTCATGAAATTGTTGTCTGCACTTTACAACCACTACAGCAGTAAACAAACTGAGCATGTTTAGTGCTTCCTTACACAACATATTTTTTAATGATTCCTTATGAAAGACATTGGCAACAAAAACAAGAAGGGGGAGGGGGAGGAGGAGGGGGAGCAGCAGCAGATGATCATAACAACAACAGCAACTTTTTTTTGGTGTTCAATTGCATTTTGTGGCAGGGAGGGGGTAGGTTGGGAGAGCAGTGTGGGTATGTTGTGGGAGTGATGCTTGATTCTTCATCTGTTGGTCATATTCAGAACACCATGACCTATCATCCCCTTAAGTTAAGTCTGAAAGGATCTTTACTGTTGACCATTTACAAAAGAGTTGACATGCTTGCACTTGCTGGCACTGTTACTTTTCTGATAATGAATATAACAAAACAAGCATAAATTTTTCATGTAGCTGAATTGTTGAAGTGGTGTTTTATAATATCTGTTCTAGCATCAGTCTCAATTGTCAGTATTAGCCCTTTTGAAATCGGATGAATACAGTCAATTGTTTCCAGCATCATGAATCTGCCAGGCTTGCTGTGTGTTCAATCTTCACAGTGTTTTTAGCCTTCTGTAACTGAAGGATACCAGTGATGAACTTGTGCCTGGAACAAACACTGTTTGCGGTCAAAATTTCTGAGCTTGTTCAGAGTTCTGTTGGCATTGCTTCTAAGCTGAACACAAAATTTAATGTTGTAATGCTGCTGCATTGCGATCATTTATATTGACATGCTTGTATGTGTACTGTAGATTGTATTTAAGTAGAGCTTACTAAATGATACCATTTGGGGATTCCAGTCATCTGGCTGGGATGTGATGCTGTGTGGTTTCCTACATGTTGAAGGAACATGTTGTCTTCATTTGTAAAGGTCAAGTTATCTCATTTGAAATAGTGAGAATCAGTACTAAATGTGCATATGTGCACTCATAATGGCCATATCCTCATGAATGTGATTGCAGGCACCTTATTACTTCTCAGATGCACTGTGTGTGTGTGAACTGCTCATGCCACTTGTTGTCTAACAATGTGAAACTGAAGTCACATTATCCTGCAAAATAATTTGTTAATAATTCAAGCATTTTACTTTTAGACATTTTCTCAGCTGTTGAATAAGATATACTGTTGAAACATTTTTATAAATGTCATTGGTAATAAACATTAAACTCAAATTTCCACATGCAGTTCAGTGAAAGAAATTACATTAAATAATTAGTAAAATGGGTCTTGTTGTTTCCATCACATGTACATTGAAAGACAGATTTGCAGGTAACTTGTTTCCTGTTGTAGGGAACTTGTTTCTTGTCTTATCAGGTACTTAACATCGCTAAGGTCATACGCTGTTTCTTGTGATAAATCAATGTTAAGTGACAGAGAAATTTGAGAACTGAAATTTGTAAGTGCCTCTTATACTGTACTTGATTCACTTAAGATTTTAATTCTTTTTATTCTCACTATCTTCAAGATATTTTGCACCACTGATGATTCTGAAGTGTGCTAATTATCTCAGGGCGGCATGGGGCACGATTACAAGATCACTTGCAACGTCGCTTGGATGAAAGAAAGCAGAGGCAACGAGGAAAATTAGCAAGTGGATCCTCCAAGCATTGTGGTCTCAAAGTTAAGGGTCTGAATAATAGGGCTGGCTCGTCAGCTGTCACAGTGGTCACAGCCAAGCCTGCTACCTCAGTGTTTCGTGCTTCTCCACCTGTCATTCCAGCTGCTCAGAGCATACTAGGTATGTTAGAATCATAGTGTTTTCATGATATCACAGGTGTAATTTGTATGCATATTTTTCTTGTTTTCTTGTGGCACATTCTAAAACTTTCGTTCCTCTGAATTACATTCTGTGAGTAGTTTAAACATGGCAGCACTGGGGTTGGATAACCTGCAGCCGTTGAGTTGAGCATTGGTGACCAATCACTTTTTTTCCTAGCATGGTCTTTGCTTCCAGAGCAGTGTTGTTTGGCCAGTGAACAGGAAGGTGACTGTGAGTGAACTCATCGAAATGGTTTTGTGTTTACAGAGAAGTGGCAGTAATTGCCTACATTCTAGGAAACCACAAAAGCCTCACAGTATAATGTAGTTTGCTAAACCTGTTGTGTTGCCATGTTGTGACAGACTTGTCACATTGCGATGAACTGCACTGACACATGCTGTTGTCCTCTCACCCTCTGTTATCCAGTTGAGGAGCAAGCAGGAAGCAGTGATGTGGAGAGAGATGCCAGCCGTGTAACATCACTCCCCCCCGCAGCAGTACACCTGCCTACTGAGACTTCTGTTGTACAAATAGCCTGTGGTTTACATCATACGGTGCTGCTGCTTCAGAGTGGTGAAGTCATGGCTTTTGGCAGTAACACATATGGCCAGTTGGGAGTTGGTGACCTCCTTCCACGTGGTGGTCCAACATTGGTCAAATTGGCATGCCACACCATGCATGTTGCAGCTGGCAGTAATCACACTGTCGTGCTGAGTAATAAAGGGGAGGTGTATACATTTGGAAATTACCAGGTTTGATATTTATTGTAGTAAATACACTGACATATCATTATGTTGCAATAAAACAAAAACATTATACTTGCAGTGCAGTTCAGCTAGCACTGTTGACATTTGACATATTACTTAATTGTCAAGCAGATTTTAAACAGTGTGTGTGCAACAGCTATGTCACAGGATTGTAGTAGATGAACTAGGAGAGTGCAGTCACTGGCTGCGTGCTTGATGGCTGGTATTTGATACCTGGCAGTAGTTGGAGGATGAAACTGCCTCCTGAGTTGAATGTAGTGTCAGGCTTGTGAGTGTACAGAGCTTTCCTTTTATTCTGGAATAAAAAGGAACTTAATTGAAGAGTCCAGAGAGCTTCATTACCAGTTGATTTTCAGCCTGTATGTTTTGGACATAAATATTGCAGAAAGGTCAGCTGGGACGGCCATCTCCTGCAGCAGTGTCACATGAGTCACCAGTAACCAACAACAGGAGGGACACACATGTGTCTCGAGATGGTCCATGGTATGCGTATCCAGGTCCAGTGCCAAATATTGGACCGAGGTATGGGCGAAGGGCCACGTGGGTTGGAGCATCTGGTGACCAGACATATCTTAGAATAGATGAAAGTCTGATTAACTCTTTGAGTCTGATGAAGTCTACAGTAATGGCCAATAAAGGCAGCATCAGTAAGTGTCATTACATTACCATTTTAGTTTCAGAATAATACAGTAGTATGAAGCCACATAACAAGGTCTTACTTACTTAGTAGGGGCTTATCATGTGAAACGGCAGTTGAATATAAAGTTATTGGATATTCAGCAATAAGCATAATTACAGGATGGATGATAAATAATTGGATGTTGTCAACAGTGTCTGCATCATTCAATTCTAAATTACGTGTGTAGCTAACCACATTGTTGAAGGGAAAATTTTGCTGAGTGAGGGGACTTGCATGTGTCTGTGAACATGAAAGGTCTACTGGCAGCAGCATAGCTGTGGTGGTACCACCAATGCCAGACAGGTTTTTAGTGAACTGCAAGGCAAAGATAGATACCGTGGTCTTCCAGGTTGGGGTTTGGTGTATTGGCTGACCACCAAATGGCTATAAAAATGCTCACATTGAGAATCCGTGAACTGTATTAGCTGGACTGGACCAACTTAGACGGCCTAGTGGCACTAGATGGGAATCAGTGGAGAAACATAGCTGGGGCAGTCAAGGCCTGCATCAGGCTGTAATGGGGAGGGGAGGAGAGGGTGATGACAGTGATGGGCACAGCCAAGTGCAGTGTCTGCTGAATTGACACATGATGCTCTTCTGTTTCTGTTTGTCATGGTGCTTCAGTTTTTACATTTGTTGTGATACCCCCACAAAGTTCATAAACTGGTGAGAGGACATAAACTATTGCTGTCTTTCTTATAAAAAATGCACATAAAATATTTATAAATATTTCCAAACTGTACGCTGTCAATGTTGTCTGTCGGCATTATGAGTACGAAATGTTAAAGCATTTAGATGACACAGAACTTAAAGCTGTTGTGATCATATGCTGCTGTGAATACAACTAGGAAGTGTTTGAAGACATAGCTGCACTTTCTTGGCAGTTAGAAGTACTAAATATTATACGTTGTTGTTGTTGTTGTTGTTGTTGTTGTTGTTGTTGTTGTCGTCGTCTTTGTCGTCGTTGCCGTCGCAGTCGCCGCCATCTCCGCGGTGGCCATGAGGATGGAATTTTTCATGGTCTTTGAACTTTTAAAATGACAGCAACATGTTCCTTTGAAGCAATGGAACTAGCTGCCAAGTTTTGCCATGTCGCATGTGAGAAGACAGGAGTGCTGTATTACAATGCTGTGCAAGCCTCAGCACTCACGAACTTAAACTTAACGTGGTTGCATAATGTATTCACATTATAATGCTTGATGAAACTTTCTTGTTTCCTATGTGTAGGATTTTTAATGTTTTCTGTTGCCACTTGCACCACTTCGTTCTCAGGGTACTGATGCTGTTTCCCTGTGACCCAGAGATATGTTTCTGTAAAGTTGCAGCTTATATGTCTTGTGTATTTCAGTCCTACTGCCTATAGAGAATGATCATGCAGGTTCGTTCAAGTGCTTGGCCATTAACAAACGTGATGGCAACTGTAGCAGTTTTAGTGGAGGTGACCAGGTGGATTTTTCAAACACAGCCACTTGTCTTGATCCACTGTACAATATATTGTGGAGGTGAGTACTTTTATGCAAAATTTTTTTCATGGTGGTGATGGGTCTTTAGCAGGAATCTAATGTCACAAATTACATAGTCATGTGGCAGACCTAATAAATGGGAATGACTTCACAAAACGTCATAGTTTAATTGCACCTGATAAAAGCATCGTGAACATCAGAATCCATTTTGGTTCTGAAAACCTATAAAATATCAGTAATTGAAGTATAAATCTTATTGCTTATAAGATGTAATATAGTGGTTATGTTTGACTACTGTACATTTTATAACTTAATCATATATTACTAAATTACTAAATCCCTTTGTTTATAAATATATAAATACGTTTTATTACCGATAAATTGCACAACAAATTTCACTTATCCACTACTCCTACATGTTTTTGGTATTTCTTATTGCCATTTTCAGTGAACACTGGTATTCAAAGGATACCCTCGGAGTTAAAATTCAAATATATCGGTACAGGGCACAGTGTCCATTCACAGGGTACACAACTGGATGGTATACAGGACTTACTTTTCAACAAGCTTGATGTGAATATATCAATTTCAGATGTTTGAATGCAGTTGATTTTAATTTCAGTCCTATATAATTTTAATCTGTATTTGTATATTGTCAGTCCCTCCTAACTGAATCGTAAGCTTTCTTGAGGTCTTATATAAGATTCTCATTGAGTTTGGTATCCCAAGGAAACTTGTAAGGTTAATAAAGATGAGTCTGACTGAAACATATAGCAGAGTCTGGGTGGGCAAGAATGTGTCTGACAGGTTC
>Ga0123357_10002560_pt1 | contig 20369 bp, 10 predicted proteins | sample TergutEmb28metaG_FD_89873 | JGI IMG/M metagenome (GOLD analysis project Ga0123357, IMG submission 89873) | Embiratermes neotenicus P4 segment gut microbial communities from Petit-Saut dam, French Guiana - Emb289 P4 | ecosystem: Host-associated > Arthropoda: Insects > Digestive system > Gut ... | reverse complement strand
TGCTTTGTTATGTAACTCCGTGAAGATGGCACCCAGTGCCGAAACATGTAGTAGTTTTAATGACTGTAATGAGTTGTATTTTATTAATCGCTTTTGCAGGTTGATGTGTTGGTAGTTAGAAGTCGTGAAGTATGATTGTAGGCCGAATCACTTTTGTCATGTCTCAGTTATCCAATACGCCATACGGTTTCTTACCTTCTTATATAGGCGTAAGGTTAGCGGGTGGTTTCACAGCTCACCAAGGTGTCTCCAGCACTGTGATATACTCGTGTGATACCAAAGGGAGAGAGAAACAGTGGGTTTTTCAAAATACCAATCGTGCCATCGCGTTTCCTCATGACTTCATTCCGACGCAAGGATTCGCACTTTATCACTTACTGCATTGGAAAAGGCCTTTTTAAATAACCAATTGGTCAGCTTTTAGCCAAATTTTGCGTTGTTAATAGAACGCGAAATAAATATCGTTGGACATTTTTTGTCTGGGTTATTGACCTCTACCTTTAACCCTGTATTACATCAAGATTGACAAGAATAGGAACAAAAGGAAGTCTGGACTCTGTATTGTAACAGCGAAGCTTTGTGCCGCGTATTGTTTTGTTTAAAATTGTTCCACAACGTGGGGATCACCATATTGAATGTTACAATTTTGTGTGTTTAATTACGTGAGAGGGACGGTGACAATACAGTAACCTGCAGGTACGTGGCTCTTTGTGCGTTGTTGTGGGTACAGACATGACACTGTCCTGGGGAATGCTTACTCTCTGACGGGCCTAAACCAGCTGAAGTGGCGATCAATGTGACAGCTACTTGGGTCTGTGCGTAGCAGGTGAAGCTGGGGAGTCCCCTAATCTTCACTATCAATAAATCTTATTCTGGAGGTCGCTGCTTCTATTTGCAGTCCTGCAGGTCGGTACCCTGACAGCGCTCGCAGTATTTCCATAAAAGAGATGGGCTACATCTAGACCAGTCTAAGATACTTTATCTTCTATACGTCCGACGCTTCATAATCGGTAGAGTTGTTAAAGCACTGTTAAATAACGACACCTTAAGGCAGATACAGCCTTTACATCCTGGGAGTAAGTAAAGAAATTCCGAAATACGTTGAAACATCGAAGTTAGTAGCTACAGTTGTTCAATCGAAGTGGCTGACATGAGACTCATGCTGTGGAGGTGCTAGGTTCGAATCACGGCAAGTGTGCCATGCCGCGTGAGGTTACTCTGGTTTTCCTCATTTCCTCCAGCTGCTCACATTATGTCACGGCCTCTTCTGCACGTGTTGTTACATTGTTACTCTCCATTGCCCCCTGCAACTCGGCGGTGTATGCATCGGACCACTAGCAGGTTCCTTTAATTACGCCAGACCGCATCGCTGATTTCTCTCCTGAACCCATTAAATCCGGTAAGGTAAAGAGTTTTTTTTTTCGCACTGTGAAAACATATAGGAGTAGAATTTCATGTACATATGGGTATTCAGCTTCACGCTCCGGCCGTTTTAACCCGGGTAAGAATTCTGGTGGCCATTAAATAAGAGACTGTCTTACAAAATGTCCGGAATGGATATTTTGTAAAAGAGAAGAAATTTTTGCGTCTGCCAGAAAATTGTGGCTCGGTAATACAGCCCTTATACTTGTCACCGTACCGACCGTGCAATCGCGGCTTCGTTAAATCATGTATGCGTTCCAGTACTTTAGTGTTTGACGGTCGTTAAGAGTGGACGTATGGTTTCACTGGCGTATACTAGCTTATTGGATAACTTTACAAATATTCCCTCCACGCCAGTACGTGAGCCGAAATCTACTGATCCTGTACTAAGCTAGGACTTAAGTACGGGCATGACATGTCGCATGTATTTTGCAGTGTATACTTCGAAAGTTAGAACTTGGCACACAACTGAATATACACCACCGCATTTTATTACCACGACAAGGCCTTTATATCAAGGCAAGGCCTTTCATGTTCAAACGCCATAAAATAAACGGCCTATCCATATTAAGAACTTCTGCACGTTAATGGCCCCAGTATTACTGAGTTTTTATTGTAGCCATAAGGAAGGAACAAAAAGAACACTGATTCGCGTGTTCTTTTGTGTTCCATAAAATGTACAATTTTATCTGCCAAATTTCTTTTAATTAACATTTCGATTGCCAATCATTACTAACTGTCCAGTAACGGGCTTTCACAAGGTATGGTAAAACTCCACTCATCCAGAAGCTGGTTATCCGGATCGCCAATTATCTGGATCGGTTGGTCCTTCGGGTCAATTTGTCGAGAATTCTATCAAACTAATTTGCCTTGAAATTACCGGTTATCGGATCAAGTACGGTACAGTGTTATGGCGTCTAGAACTTCAAATCGGACGTAGACGAAAGGTTTAGACGCAGGTACATATTGTAAATAGTAACAGCTGGACTGCAAACTGCCAATGTAGCCTATTTTCATAGAAAAATCCAATTATCCGGATTTTCTGCATATTCGAATGGCTCGTCATACCAGTTAATCTGGATAAGCGGGGTTCTACTGTATTCCGAAATCTCTAGCCGCGACGTCAGAAAATGAAGTCTGGGCTGATTTTACGTTTTTGCCATGCGTATAGAACCAACGGTACGTTACACAAACAAACGAAGCAACAATAAACTATTTAAAGAGACGGCTGTGAACGGAATAATTATATATTTATATGCATGTATTTGTGAATTTATATTTCTGCCAATGTAAAATTTTCAATGTACATTCACTCCCTCCTGCGGAAAACGGTGGGTCGGGTAGCTCAGTCGGTATAGCGACTGACTACGGGCTGGACGGTCCGGGATCGAATTCCGGTGGGAACGAGATTTTCCGCCCGTTCAGACCGGCCCTGGGGCCCACCAAGCCTCCTGTAAAATGGGTACCGGGTCTCTCCCGGGGGTAAAGTGCGGCCGGGACGTGCTGCTGACCACTCACCCCCTTCTAGTGCCGCGGTCATGGAAGAGTAGAGCTATACCTCTACTCACCCTCTGGGCCACATCGGGCCTGTAACGGGATCACTTTACCTTTACCTGCGGAATATGCAACGAAAATAGGAGCTGCCAATTTCTGGCAATGCTGCATTTTGTTTCAACTTGCAGTTGTTCTGTCCGCGGCTATAGTTTTCTTAAGCATTGTCTTTATATTCTTGCTCCTAACTGTGGCACTTTACGTTGTAATTACAGCGACAGGTTAAGAAATCATTATGCGATTGAAGGAAGACCTGTTTTTGCCTTGAAGCCAAGACTATCACGTAGCGACACAAAACTCGACCGATCATAGTTACTGGTTACAACAGTTGTATAGCTATAGCAGTTAATACAACATCTGTTGAAAGTTAGGGCCCGCGGTGGGGCAGTTGGTTGGGGCACTGCGCTACAAACCGGAATTTCGTGGGTTCGATTCCCGATGGTGTCATTGACATAATCCTTCCGGTCGCAATATGGATCTGGGGTCAACTCAGCCTCTAACCGAGATGAGTACCAGGAATATATCCTGGGGGTAAAGGCGGCGGGTACGTAGGGCTGACAACCTTATTACCTTCATGTGCCGATTATCTTGAAATCTGGTGGCTTCAGCCTTCTGGAACCTTCATGGCCTGTACGGGCCTGTGCAGTGATTGCTTTACCTTTACCTTTGTCTGTTGAAAGTGGTGTGTGTAGTGGTGTTTGTTTGTTTGTTTGTTTGTTGTTTGTGGAAATATAATGCGTATTTAGCAAAACGACAAAGGATCCACGTGTCTTACACATGTTTGCACTAAGAGGCTAAAGGACTGTTGTTTTCGGGACGAGACACACAATGGTCATCATATGTGCAGCACATTTTTCTTCAAAATTATCGACTGAAGTTCTGTGTATATTTCTGATTTCTATCATGAGATCTTAGGACCACACTCACTTCATCACTATAATGATTACAATCTCCATAATTCCTAGTGAATACATGGGCCGGAGCTTGAAGCTCACTGCTCGCCTCTCTCTGGTGCCAGAGAAAAGAATGGGTACAGCTGTGCCTCCACTATCCCACAAACCTTATGTGACTACATAATAAACATTTACTTTAAAGAAACTCCTAAAAACGCAATTTGTCAATCCACCTATATCTTTATCCCTCTTACATCAAAATCTACTCATCACCAATATTTTATGTCCGTATAGCTTTCACAAAGTAGGGATGATTTTGTACAGTAAAAACAAATTTCGCTGCCAGTGGTGATTTGTTTCATGTTTGTATCCTACTTACTTTTCATTTCCTTACCTAAGATTATATGGATCGAATAGTGTAATGGTTAGTGACTATTATTCATAAATATGAAAGGCTGTAGCAGAAGGTGCCTGGAGGTTCTGATCACGCAGTTTCAGACACTGCCCCAGCATTTCCCTTAAGGTTTTGATGACCCAAGTTCGGACACTATCCCAGGATTTGCCTCAAAGTCTGGCGACCGACCTCCAGAATCTATCACTGCATTTGCCTGGGCATAAGTTGAGACAATATTCCAGCATATACGTGGAGAATTGGATGGAACTCGTACGAGCCCCAGTCAGGTCTGAAGTCCAAGATATGAACTCGGTCCTTATTCGTTTCATATATCTGATTAATGACAAAATAAAGCATATTGGCTGCTATCGGCAGTAATTAAGAAAAATATAGACCCTGTTGCAAGTAACGTAGTAATTACAGCCTGATGTGAACATGCGAGCAAGCGCTGTACTTCCCGGTCAATATTGGTGAGAAATGTAGCGAGCTGTGTCACACGACGAACAATATGAAATGTCCGTCATTCCCACAGATCTGTATAAGCATTTACAAATGAGTTTGACACATAGTTTTTTTGGTTGCTTCCTTGATTGCCCCCTTTTTTCCCACGAGAATTCTGGAGGTGGTGGGGCGTCTGTCAATGATCCAACAGTGTCAAAGTTCTGTTGTCACTTTATATTTCCCGCGAGATAGTGCAGAGTGTTTCCTTCAGATACCGAGTGTGAATGTTTCTCTTTATACGTATAAATACGAATGACTATTTTCTGATTTTTACTGTCCGATATTCCTGGTTGGTGCGCATTAATTGCAGACATACTGTAGATGTCAACCGACAACGAGCGATGTATAGAAGGTCACACAGCGCAGGAACGTACTCAGCTTATTGATGTATTTTATTGTATATCTGCTGTCATCTGACATAAATGTCCATCTAATAGTGACGGTACTGTCACATGATTAATAAGATTGTCTGTGATAAGCTATCAAGGAAAACGGTCTGTTATCAACGGGTTTAGAAACCACCGCCAGGCCGAGGAATTAAAGCGGATTTTTTTTTTTGCGGAAATTAGGAAATTCCTTTATTCGGTAAATTGTGGATTCCCTCGTCTGTTAAGCCCTTACCACACGACTCTGATTTTCCATTCTGCCGGTTGGCGTGAAACGGCGTCGCGTGTGGCTGGCCTCCAATTCCTGGCTCACCTGTTACTGTTAATGTTATTGTATTGTTCTCGGCGATTGTGATTATTGCCCTATGGACTGAACACTGTGCCTCACAGCTGCAGTTATGCCTCGCGGACAGGACACTGTGCCGCACAGCTTAAGTATATCTGCGATGAAGGCGCTGACAGGAGCTTAGGATGGCGAGATGGAAAGGAAGCTTAAAACACAGCATCATCCAACCTGCATTTATGAGTTTACATTTTAGCATTAAACAGGCAGTGGTTGGCAGAATGACGTGGTAATCCCAACGCAAGGAACACAGTCGTGCTGTAGAAGGTGTTACTACCTTAATGCTCTGCGAATTTTGTGCCTTCTCTGAATTAAAGACTAACAGTAGACCCTGATTTGAATCGTGCAAATCAAGGTTTCGTCTTCACAGATATAGTTGTTTATATAATTATATTAATTATTATCCTCATATCTCTCTCTCTCTTTAACTATAAATGGCCACTTCTCTTATATTCGATTTCTGAAATTTAACTATTTTGCGGCGAAGAAATGGAGAACATATTTTTGCAATCGAATACCATGTACTCTGAATTGTACCAACACACGTGGACATGCACAGAGGAGCAAGGTGGAAGAAGGCACATAAAGCATTAGAGTTTTTCAATATCTCTTTTTGCTTTCAATGTGGCCTAGATTTTGAACCCGAAACAAAAATTACAACAAAAGTTGCTTCAACAAACTCTCTTCAACTTTCAGAGTTGTCTCCGAGTTTGTCCACGTCTCGCCGCGAACGGTGAGAAAGAAAGCGACAACTATCGATGCCACCCGAAATGTTCAGATGTGCCACCTACAGCCGAATTGCTGTTTGTCAATTGTTTCACACGCGGTGGCTGCTTCAGTTGGGGTATCAGACTGTAGACCTCTGGACTGAAGTCGAGAGAACAGGAGTGGCATTGCTTCTATGCAGAGCGTGTTGAATGGGTTGTAGCGTTATCGGCTTGGATGATTATATTGCCAAGAGATTCTGGGCGAACTTTCTTAATTACGCATGGCAAATTATACAGCAGAAGTTATTTGTAATTCTGTGCCTTCGCAGTTTCGTCCGGTACTACGATACCTCTCAAGCCATACGGCATACGCCAAAGTGATCAGCGGCTCTGTGAGCGACGGATATTGTCCATTGTTTCGTGCTCACCGTAAATGTAGCCATTCAGAGGACTCTGTCTTGAGTTCCAGTCCCTGCGCCATAATATTTAGTCGATTAAAATAAATGCGGTACTTTCCATTCGCGAATAAATCGTTCCAGATTAATACTGTAGTCCCTTAAGGCATCAGATTTTGCACTCATGTCAATGATATGGCTACCAGTGAGGAGCAGTGCTGGTCATTCTGAATACCTGTCGTAAAATTCGAAGGATCATGTACCCAGAAATAGCTATAGGCTCACTAGTTATTTTGCAGTCCAGCCCCGTCCGTCGCCAACGGTATGTTCAGCTCTGCTTAAATGGACACGGACCGTCCACCGATAGGCATGTCGACAGTTTCAGTGCCTGTACGAGGTGCTACTCAAAATTTCCCGAAGTTGGAAAGCCACGCGAAAACCGTTTATAGTACAGTTGTGCGCCGCTAGGTATCGCGAGCTGTACCCTTTATGAACCACGCGGGCAAGCAGCGTTCTGCTTTGAGGAAGTATGTCTTTTTTTCTGTGCAATTTTGTCACTTCGTGTTAGTGCTGTTTTGCCATCTTACCGACATGCTAAATGACTCATATGATGGAGCAAAGGATTTGGATCAAATTCTGCTTCAGACTCGGCAAGACGGCTTTGGAAACACACCGAATGTTTACAGAAGCATTTGGTGATAATGCTCTAGGCCAAACGCAAACCTACGAATGGTTTAAGCGTTTCAAGAACGGATGGATGTCAGTCGATGATGAAGAGCGTTGTGGACGACCTTCGGCCGGAACCACGACCGACAATGTGGCAAAAGTTTGACATTGAAAGCATCGTGCTTAAGGAATTTGTTCCACCGGGGCAGACGGTGAATAGAAAAATATATTGCGAAGTTCTGAGGCGAATGAAGTCGAAACATCCAGCACAAACTTCCAGAGAAGTGGCACAACTCCTGGGCCCTGAATCATGACAACGCTCCGGCTCACGCTTCGCTCGTTTTGCAGCAGTTTTTGGACTCTACGAATATGACAGCTGCCCTCCCTACTCACCGGACCTCTCCCCCTGTAATGGTTTCCTATTCCCGAAGATGAAATTGAAGCTCAAGGGGCGACGTTTTGACAGCATTAAAGAGATCCAGACCGAATCGTAGGACGTGATGAAGACGCTGACGCAAAATGACTTCAGCATAGCTTCAGATCATTAAAATCTCGCTGGGATTGCTGTATCGGTGCATAATGGGACTACTTCGAAGGGGATGGAGCGAATAGAAATTTCGGCAAATGGTTAAGCTACGGCAGAGGAATTCCGGGAACTTTGGGTAGCACCTCTTATATATCTTGCAGCTTTGCTATACAATGGACCGCGATCACCAAATTCTTCTCACATCATTGGCTGGTGTACTGTGCTGTTATTTCGCGGGGGTCTGCCATTTTCAGGCAAAATTCTTCCACCTTTGGACCTTCCAAACGAGGTCGCTAAATGTTTTGTTTTCCCGCGAAATTCTTGTGACTGTAACATTAAGAAGTAAAACGGCGTGTCAAGAAGTTCCCGGACTCAGGCAATGAGGAAATATACTTTCATATTTTGCTGTTTGTTGCACTGACTTTCAACGTTCGTGTTTGTGCAGCGGCCACAGCTTTGCAATCTCTGCCGTAAACGGTGCTGTAACTGACTTTTGTAACGGTATATAGGGACGGTTTCTGGGTTACATCATATGCGACATGTTTACACGTGGACTTGCATGATTTTTTTTAGTTATTAATATTATTAATGAATATACAGAATATTTATATTATTAATTATTAGTACTGTAATTGTGAGTCAGACAACTCAGTCGGTATAGCGACTGATTACGGGCTGGGCAGTCCGCGATCGAATCCCGGTGGGGAAGAGATTTTCCGCCCGTCCAGACCGGCCCTGGGGCCGATCCAGCCTCTTGTAAAATGGGTACCGGTTCTTTCCCGGGGGTAAAGTGCGACCGGGACGTGCTGCTGACCACTCACCACCTTCTAGTGCCGCGGCCACGGAAGGGTAGAGCTATACCTCTACCCACCCTCTGGGCCACGCCGGACCTGTAACGGGATCACTTTACCTTTACCTTTAGTGCTGTAATTATTAAATTTATTTTACTTTTGTATTTCACATGAAATACTGATAGAAATACCATTATAAACGTCCACACTCGCATTATAAAAACGTAAACATAATCGATGAGGTGTGATCAATAATTGCGGGTGATGTAAATTCCGACTTAAGTAAATTATGGTTTGTGTAAGAGTTTCCGGAACGAAACCCTTGCGTAAGTCGGGAACTGTCTGTAGGCATTACACTTAGATCAAATTCGACCTTCCTTCAAATCGGCTATTAGAAATTAGCGGAATGCATTTAACACGCAATAGTTAAACATCTATCAGAAACACCCCAAAATGTATAACCTTCACAACTCACTAGACTGACTCACGAATTAGTGATATTACGGCTTCTGCTGGCAGAGAGCTGTACTAATAGTCGTTTTCATCCGAGCGGTAACTTCGAAAACTTTTAGATCTTCGTACCTGGCACTTGCTTTCAAACGTATATACTTCATTTGACATTGGAACAAAATTTTGGGGCGTTAGCTTAGCCATCAAAAGCCCCTATTAGCTTCACGAGGTTCCTTTGCTTAACCGCGTTTATACACTCGGCTCTAATTGTAAAGTTTTGGTGAAATATGATACAGGACACATTTATTAAAATCTGTCCATAAAGTCCAGATTTGTTTTAAATCGGGATAAAGTATCGAGAACTTCACTGGAAGACCTAAATTCTTGTACATTGTCGACAGCTACATAAAATTGCCACATATCTCATGTATTCGAGTCACTTGGTGTCAGGCTGTTATTTGTGAAGAAGGATTGTTGGGTAGAGCCTGCTGACTGACCCTTGTGTTGGTCATCTCTTTCATGCGTGCTGTTTGCAGTCTCCCTTTGTTTAAAATCATGATAAATTTTGTAGTTAAGGTTACTATTTCCGTAGGATTTCCATACTCTTTTTTTAGACTTATCTTTTCTATGCAGTGTTCCACCATCTCCTAAAGAAATCTGTTTCTTCGAAGATTCCAAATTTTCACCTGTGTCCCCTGGTTAGAGCAAGGTCTAGATAAAGATGAATATGGAGCACATCTGGAATTATAATGGGAGGGCAAAACTGAAGTACTCCGAGGAAGACCTGTCCCAGTGCCACTTCATCCACCGCAAATCTGACATGGACTAACCCGGGATCGAACCATGGTCTCCGCGGTGAAAGGCTGACTGCCTGCCTGAGTCACGGTATGGTCGTTTGTAGAATGAAGTATGTACGTTTTACATACAGATTCAATTCGCACCACCCAGAGAATATGATATGCTTCCATCGCGAAGTTTGATCGGTGTATAATGCGCAGGGAAATAGTGGGTGCTTGTTGTAAGAGGAACAAATAAACACACTGTGTAGGAGAATGCAGAGATTTTAGTGTTAAACATGGCATTACATATACTAACCAGTAGACTCTAAATATTTAAGTAACCTTCACCATCCCTCTCTTACTTTCTTTCCTTTATATTACGGTGTAATGCCGTGCATTTCGAGGCTGGGCCGCTGACAAGTTTCCCCACATGTTCTAATTATTACAGCAGTTTACGCCATTCCAACACTCAGCACAATGTGCAGTTCCTGGCTGTACGCAACTCAGACCAAGTATGAAAGACTGAAGTCAGCACGCGTCTAAAATAGCGACCACGACAAGCGTTGCTACAGCCAGCAAAATGAAATACGAGTCCAATTCGGCAATTCGGAGAACAGATCGGACTTGTTGGGGGGAGAATATGCCAGCCAGAGCTAGGGAGTTGTGGTCTGCATGTAGCAGCCTACGTGACACCACATAATGGCTACTGCCATCATTATCACCTGTTGGTCTGCAGTATGTGAGGTAGGGCACATGTCATTATTGTAGCAAGCTGAGAGTGGAACAGGTGCTGACGGACCGTAGGATCTGAACCCCCTTGTAGAAGGTTGACTGGGAAGTGAGCTCATGAAGGAACTTGTGTAGAGTTGCTGTAGGAAGTTCCAAGTAAATACAGTTTGTAGTATGAATTGAAATCTTAAGTTCTCGAGACAGTACGCGCCCACTGCCCTTCCCCAAAAGACTGCCCTAGTCTTACTCACGGTATAATGTTAGGCTACGCTACCCAGCGTTGTGGCACGACCCCGAAGGAACCCGAGACTGGTTGGAGCTGACAGGATTTATTCCCACCTTACGCTAGTCTGTTAGGGAGCTTAGTGCACTATCGTGTTAGTCATACCACAGAGCCGATGATGGCAGCCACTGCAAGGCGCCACTACGGCATTAAGTACTCTCACTTTTCTCAATATCCTCTTCTCAAATATTCCAATATTTGATCTTACTAAAGTAAGTAATAGCGACCTGATCTGCTGTGCAGAGACATCGTGCACTGTTACAAAATCTGTTCTTGTGTGAAGCCCTTTCTGACATTTTGTAAAATGTTAGGAGTTTATATGCAGTTCTTGTAAGCGGTGTAACTTCAAAGCTGGAGGACCGCGCATTGTCGGCTGTCAGCAGCTGATTATGTTAATATGGCGTGTATCTGTAAAGATGCGCGCAATATCTGCCCTCCCTCCTTTTGCGGCTCAATGTTTCGTTTTGCCATCCTTGGTAGCGGGCACACGGAATATCCTGCAACGAACTAATTACTGCGGTTGTGCGAATTGGAGAACAAATTTGACAAATTTGTTAGAAATCAAAGCCGTACGTGAGTTTAATTCTACTTGATCTTGAGTGTTGTAAAGGATGCCTGCTGCAATGCATGTGTTGCCATATTCTTACCTTCTTGTGATTTTCAGGGTGGCTCGTTTCAACGCAATTTACCAGCAGGATTTAAGCGCAAGGTCTGAAATCGCGTTGACCAATTCAGGTTATAGTGATGGCCATATTTTTGTGGAGCACGTTTAACTCTGTTAGAAGCACTGCTTCCCAGGGATGTACTTGGTGATTTTGGATGAGTCAATCTCTTCATTCGTCACTGAGTCTTTGAAGCGCTGTGGACAGAGTGACACTTTCAGTGTCATACCTGCCTGTCCACACGACATATATCGTACAGCACCCGGCGGAACTCCGTTCAAGCCATTGTTATACACTCTCAAGAGGCAAATCGGTCCTAATGCTGCAATTACGAAATTGTGATTCTTGGCTTATTTTCTCTGCGGCTAGGAAAAAAGATAAACATTTGTTACATGCTGTAAAACGTGTTGATTATCCAGGTACGTAAAACTTTCCGGTATCTCCGAAGAGAAATGTCTGCTGTCTAAGTGGTGTACTACAAATTTCAGCCTATTCCGTTTCACCAGGCACAACTGGTCGAATCCCATCTAAATACTGTAAACCTTCAGGACTACCAGTTCTGGAGTGAACTTGAGACATGAGACATGAGACATGAAACTGAAATAAACATTTCTTTAAGTATCACAATTCAAACACCAGTGAATAAAATGCCAACGAATGAATGGCGAGGGTGCAAGAGGGAAGACATCCCGCTCCGGACTCATTTAAACAGACACTGGCTAGACTGCGGCTAAAGAAGGAGAAAGAAGGCACAGCGAAGGCCACTCCTGAAAAGAAACAAAGCCCAGCGTCTCGTGTAAAGGATGTACTTGTATTTCGAGTCCTTCACGAAGACAATCATAAATCATGCATTTGGGTTCTGCAGCTTAAAGCACTGTTGAGTGCAGGATGTTTAAAAGCGTGACTGCATGAAGTGCCACAAGTATGGGACAAAGTACCGTGGACCGTGTGTTGGTGCCGTTGACAGGGAGCAGTTTGTATGAGGAAGTGCTTGCAATAAGGCAGCTGAGAGCTAACTGAACAGAAAAGCCCCGCAGGGGAGGCCTCCAGCCGCGCTGTTTTCTTGAATCTATTTATTAGATCAATTAGTCTGATATTTGTCACTATAGAGTACCAAAACTAGGTTCTGAACGGTAGGACATTACCGATATTTTGCACAACATTTGCCTATGCTTCTTTGCCACAAACCTTAAATACAAGGGTTAGCCGCACTTTCTACTGATTTCTGACGGTGCTGGAGTTGCGGCAAACAGCTGAGGATTCTGCTGGAAGCTGACTTTGCTTTTACAAAGATGATGAAGTAACAGAACCAACCAACTAATTTCGTTCATTTCAGAGATGTTGCCTTTATGTCTACACTCCGTTATTCCGGGACATAAAGCCAGCGGCATTCTCTATCACGGAGCTGGCGAGTGGTGGGCGATTCAACGAGCATGAGAAGGGACAGTGTCGGAATCGTACACCGAGCGGAATTAATAGCAAACTGAGCTTATGGCAATGCCGCAGAATACAAATAAGAAGGTACACAAGTACGAGCTTAATTTACCAGGTAATGCTGGCGCGCAATTTATAGCTACCCATATTGTATTATTTGTACTTGCAACTTTACCTTTCTGACGGTTAATTCACTACACACCTGCTATGACAGCTATGTTGTAATGCATTAATGGTTACTTACTTAATTCATAGAACAGAGTCCTTCTAGCATTAGCACAGAACACTCAAAATGCACTCAGTGGACAAATGTGAAAAGCTAACCGGTTTTCAGCTAGTCAAGAAATTCTCCAAATTTTATGGAAATCGAAGGTCCATTACCGCATTTAGAAGTTCCCGCCACCTGTCCCTATCCTTAGCCAGATCAATCCAGTCCATGTCCCCCATTCCACTTCCTGAAGATCCATCTTAATATTATCCTCCCATCTACGCCTGTGTCTTCCAGTTTTTCTTTTTCCTTCAGGTTTCCCCATCAAAACTCTGTAGGTCGCTTGACAGAAATCCGGACTTTATTTTACATTCAGTTCCTGGTATTTTGTCTCCTGCAGACAGCGAAGTGCCTTAAACTACGTCAGACTTATTTGTGTTAGTAATTCAATAGGATGGAATGCATTGCGAGTTTTGAATACGTCACAGTTTGTGCATGTCACAGACTGTTAGTGGTAGTGCCGCTTGCGTACTGTTGTGTTTAAGTGCCAGGCTGTAGCCTGTGACGGTCTGAAGAGAATAGGAAAAATGGCCCTGAGCTGAACACGATCGTTTATTCTTTTCCAAATGTGAAATTGATCGCGTGAGGACGGGGGGTTGGAAGACATAGCATGCGTGAGGAGGATAATGTGTGTATTAAACTTTCTGGTCGTAGAACCTAAAGGGAAGGTATTACTAGGAAAACTTTTTCGTATATTAAAGGAACTCATTAAGTAGGATTCATGTGTATTACATTTAAAGATTCAGCTCTTACCGCGCGGTGACCACGCTCTGTCTTGGCTACAAATCCAAAGAGTTAATGCTGAACGGGAAAACAGTAGGTGTTCATTCTAGCATTAGCACAGAACACTCCAAATGCACTCGGTGGACAAATGTGGAACTTTTGAATGTTAAAGTTTGTAGTATATGTTGTGACCAATGGCCTTTGAAGGTTTAAAATGAACTCTTGCTCGAGTCATTTAGTGTCACTGATTATTTAGTGTAGAATGATGACGTAATTGATGATTTGAAAATGATCTGAAAAACATCGGCCGAATCCCAATCTTGGAGGGAAACCACAGCACCTCATTACAGTTCTGAAACGTGCCATCCCCGTTGTGTGTATAAATAAATAGGTACAGGTATTTAGCCAATAACATAACAAATATTTGTTGTGTTATTGACTAAATACCTGTACCTATTTACCCCATAATAGTCTGGAGAGCCCGCATATTTGACAGAATTCGACCTGGCTACGTCACTAATGTAAGTAGCCATATCGTTTGTTTCGTCAAGCAAGATGTGACTTTGGTGTCTGGATCCGTGCGCGGGGGGGGTTTGAGGGTGCTGCTGCTGTTAGCTTCCAGGTGTCATAAAATTCAGGAACGCTCTTAATTACCTGCGCTTCAGTAGAAGTACTCTGCTCTTTGAATTCAGTTAACGCGATGGGACAGACATGCAGCATTCAAGGTATTAGACTAACTGACATGATTTACTGTCACTGGTTGCCGTATCTCTGTCAGCAGAGCAAATATGAGTGTTTTATCGTTAATCTTTTGTAGGGACGGTTCGTTTGAAATGTCAATATGGATGGGAGGTGACTGGAGTTGTGTTAGTGTCATGTAAAGCGGCTGGGCTTTGTTGTTAGCTGTAATGAAATAACTTCGTTAGTAAGATGCACCACCTGCCCGCAGAGACGCTAATCATGCAGCAGCAATTAACCGATGGGGCGCACATGTGGGTTTGTAACAGCGTATCTGAAAATAGGGTAAGAAATAAAGTTCACCCTAGAACAGGCCACGAAGGCCCAAAAAGGGAATAGATGTATAGCTCTACTCTTTCTTTATTCTATGCGCTAGATGGGGTGGATGGTCAACGCCACGCCCCGGCCGCTTTACCCGCGGGAAAGAACCAGTACCCATTGTATAGGAGGCTGGGTGGGCCCCAGGGCCGGTCTGGACGGGTGCGGAAAATCTCGCTCCCACCGGGATTTGATCCCTGGCTTGTCCAGCCCGTAGCGAGTCGCTATACCGACTGAAATATCCCCGCTCACATCTGAAAATAGGATAAATAATATAATCACCTGTAATTATATTGCGTTATTTTTTTATCTGTCAAACCTCAGTTGCCACTTCTTGTCGGCTGGCTTGTATTATCGTGACCCACTCAGCCGACCTGCCACACACGACAGAGTCACGGTCGAAAATGAAACAAAGACGGTTGTCATTTAAAGTAATGGAACCTGCATTTATGAGAATGTAAATAGGGCGATAAATACGTATTTTCATACGATAATTACCAGAACTCACCCTCTAAATGTGACAAGTAAACAATTCCTGAAACAAGTGCTCTGACGTAGATTCTGTGTAATTAAGTTTTAATAAATGCTGTGCCACGTGCTTTTTAATTATTACGATGGAAAGTGTTTTATTAACGTTTTCGTACTTTTTGTGTTGTTCAGTTTTGCGTGATTCCAGGCTTCCGCCGCGAAGCAGCATGTAGTGGTAATTTCATCCCGACGTTTCGTGACAGCCTTCGCAGCTTCGCAATGACTTAGAAGTGCGCAGTTATCTTCTTATTCGGTTTTATTCGACAATTTTACCGATAAATTTACAGTTTCATCGTAATTTAATCAGGCAGTCGGTAAGGCTCCACTGATGGACCATACGAGCGTCGCAAGGTATCTGCTTAAAGAGAATCCCTATGCGTTCATATACGGAGCGTGGCTGGAATACGTGACGAAATTCCCGGTACCGTAGGCGTTAGAGATGGTCAGATTTATAAATTATATATTACTTCCTTTGGAAATCATTACGGCATAGGGAAGGAGTAGAAGCATTGCCTCACCCGTTACTAGCTTCTGCTTTATATGAAGTTCAGTAATATTCACTCCCCGGCCGCTTTACCTCCTGTACCAATTGATAAGGAGGCTGGGTGGGCACCAGGGCCAGTATGCACAGTGTGTACAGTGCGCACAGTGTGTACACTGCGCAAAACAGTAAATCTCTAAATGAGGTCAGAACCGTATAGCCTTTAGCCTAGTCACTATATCATCTGAGCTACATATGCGGATATTTACAAAGTGTAGGAGTGAATGCGAAATTAACGAAAGTTAAAGTATTCTGGCATGTTACGGTGTGTCAACTGGCAAATACTCGCGGACATTTCGGGGAGCGCAGAACTTGCATCTTGAGGGACATGCAGTCCCAATCAATGGTGATGAGAGTTTGGGTTACAAATTATTTACTGAGTTTGAAAGTTTCATGAAGTGGATATATTCTGTGGATTCCAGGCACATTCCATTGACCCAGTACAGCACTGTTCCACGTCTGTTATATGAATCAAACATTTCATTCATTTATCGTAAAGCTGGTTGTTGCAACAGTACATTGTGTGCTGAAGCACAACGTGACTGTGGTTAGGGTCTGCAGAATTTATTTGAGCACTTTTTCGCAATGTTTACATTTAACATTGCCCGGGTGCACGAAGAGATCATTGCACACAGGTTGTTCATTTTGGTCGTGTAAATAGGATTGTGTGTGGCGGAGTTGTAGTGGGAATTCCTCAAATAACACTTTTGAAACTGTGTGCTACATACCAGAAGGCAGCTTTCTGTTTTCCCTTCATTTTACATATTTTCGTTAATACATATTTATGATACACAACAATGGAACACTGTACATTTATTTGTTTACTTCTGTGCAACATATTTCGGCAGTTATGTTCTGCCTTCATCAGGCATAAACAAAAGTACATAATCGGAAAAGTATGTTACCAACCAAGGTCGCGTTAGATGTTGCCAGTTGCGTGGTTCACATCTGTCATATGTTGGCTTAATAACACAAAGTAATATCTTGCATCCTCCAAACATCTACAATATTTATTCACTTTTAACAAACATTTTGAGTAATTAAACTCTTTATTATCCAATTAATACACAATACATAATATTTAGATACAATTAAAATTATAAAATATTTAAAAGTGCTCCAACATGTTTCGGACCACAGAGGATCCAACATCAGGGAGCCTTGTACAGTGTGTGTAGTTCACTGTATATGAAGACACTACACACTACACGCACGCACAGCAAGTCGGAATATGCTGCCATAACACCGACCTTGTCCACATCAACGGAGACGATAGAATCATTCTTTTAGTTTCTAGCCAAGCACTGTACAAGGCTCCCTGATGATGGACCTTCTGTGATCCGAAACATGTTGGAGCACTTTTAAATATTTTATAATTTTAATTGCATGTACATAATATATATATATATATTGTGCATTAGTTGGATAATAAAGTGTTTAATTATCACTGATGCACGGTGAAAACATGAAGATTTTAAATATTGTTCTGTGTTTATTATTCCTTAACATATTTCATCACACTGCGAACGCGAGGTCTGTTTCACAGCAAACTTTTCCAATCATGCACTTGTGTTGCTGCCTGAATAATGGCCGAAAAGAAGGGTCGAAACATGTACAAAGGCAAATAGATTTACCTACAGCGTCCAAGTTTTGTGTTTGTTGGGATAAGAAATCAGTTTTGATTAACTATCACAATGGAATGATGTTAGGTAAAATTTTCATTAGAAACAACGTTACTTACGTTTAATTTTATTATTAATTGTCACTTATTTATTACCATGATTAATCTCTCATGTGCATTCGATTACGCGTGACTTCTGTCTTCCGCCGCGGTGTAAATGAAATCTTCGGTCTTCTGGGATGTTACACAGCGTATTTCGTTAGTTAACCAACGTTTCGGAACAGCCTGCGTTTGCTTTCTGTTTATCCGTACTAATGTTTATCCCCGGCCATCGATAGCACATGCCACATTGAAACATTCAGTTCGCGAGTAGAACAAAAATTGTCCAATTGTAACAGTTGCTGACAAGTATGTAGTACGGAGAAACCTGCAGAAGAAGAGTTACCTTACTTTGTTCTTCGCACCGGGTCTCACTGATTCTAACGGGACAAGTTGGGTTCACCTGGACTGAATCCTCATGGGGACTGTTGGTACGACACCGCCCGACAGTTGGCAGGGCGACAGACGCGAACAGGATCTGACACTTAGCAGAGTGGTTTGTGGGTAAACAGCAAGCTCTGATACAGAATCCTAAAGGAAACAGTGGAATCTTTTATCTGTGCCACTCCTTTACACAATCATCGCTCCGTAAGTTATGCAGTAGGTAACGCATAATTAAATAGGCCAATGGCTCCTATTTAATATGAGTGTTAAACCTTGCCCGTCTCGCTAAGGGAAGGCATAAATTTAGACTGAGAACAGAGATGGAAATAGAATATTTGGTCCTCAGAGAAGGGGTAAGATGAGGATGGACAGTGAATAACATTATTGACTAAATGTTACTGGGTGTAACAAGACTGAGATGGACGGAACATGTAGCATGCGTAATAGTGATACGCAATGTTTCCAACATTGCGTATCACTAAGTCTGAAAAGTGAAGTATCACTTGGAAGATCTTGTCTCAGAGGGATTACAGTGGAATTGAAATATACATTTGAGGGTGTGGACTCGTTCGTGCTTAGTTGAGGAACAACTGTTGTTTTGTTGACGAAGTTTCCGTCCCCACAGTAGTTGCCAAATTTGTTGACTGTATGTGGAACTATGTGAAAGTAAAGAAGGCAAAGTGATCTCGTTACAGGCCCAGTGTGGCTCAGAGGGTGGGTACAGGTATAGCTGTACTCTTCCATGACCGCGGTACTAGAAGGGGGAGAGTGGCCAGCAGCACGCCCCGGCGGCACTTTACCCCCGGGAAAGACCCGGTACCCGTTTTACAGGAGGCTGGGCGGGCCCCAGGGTCGGTCTGGACAGGCGAAAAGTCTCGTCTCCACCGGGATTCGATCCCGGACCGTCCAGCCCGTAGTCAGTAGCTATACCGACTGAGCTACCCGGCCCACATATGGAACTATGTGGTTATCAATAATGTCTGCTGTATAAAGTTGGGTGGTTGGGTGGAGGTCTCGTTGGCTGGCTGTGTGTCAGTAGCAATACCTGATTTTCGTATGGCTCGGATGTTTTAAAGTAAGCAGGTTTTCTGATATCGGTAACAGGACCAACAGTCGCTTACAAAACCTCGGTTGGAGCTAGTGCGTCACTGTGGGCATGCATTTGTAAGCGACCGAATTTTTTTATGGAGAACCATGATGCGGGCTGGGCCACATTATCTCAGTCTGCTGTTTCCCCTTGTTGTCACGTTGGGGGAGCGCACGAGAAAAAACGCGGGACAGTGATGAATGAACGCGGGGAGGTCTCTGGAACATCTGCCAAGAATCTGAAAAGAGTCGCAAAGTGCTTAGTGTAGGACCGCACTGTCAGAGGAGTTCACAGAGACACGAGGGTAAACAAGAATGCTATGTCTCTCCCTTCCTGTCCCTTCCCCTCGGTCTTCCACAGATTAAACGCCGAGTTCACATTACAACCATATCCTTCCTTATCTTTAACGCACAAAGAATATGTAGACAAATCTGGAGACTGTAAGCAGCCTGCACAGCTTACAGAGATGGATAGAATTAGCGTAGATCGTGTGAGTTGTGGCTTCAGATGTTCCCGCCCCGAAGATGGGACGACATGCTGACTACAGTGTTATGGAATATGATTTCTTACCGAAGTTTCGGCGGAACATGCGGTCTCATCCTTTCTGTTATAGAAGAAGACAGAATGTCACTAACAGTTGCTTACTGCCCCACCATTGAAACTTCATATTACATAAAACCGTAAGTATTCTTGAGTATTTGAGTCTTGCGGGAAGTGACGCCGTGTCACTCTTCCAGTAATTCCTGCCGTGCAGGAGGATCGTTGTGCCCCAAGCTTCGTGGTTAAGCAGTTAAAAGTAACACGGCGTCACATATCTGAAGACCCGAATATTCAGCAGTACTGCTGTGAGAACCCCAAACCTACCATAAGTTACCATTTTTTTTTCGTTTCAGCCCTTTTTCCCAGTTCATTTTCTCGCCCTCTCCGCGTTCTTCATTCCCTGTTTTCTTCAATCCTTTCGCTCCTTATTTGCTTCTGCCTTATCACATTTATATGTGGTATATGGACTGGATTGGGTTGGCCCAGTATAGAGACAGGTGGCGGACGCTTGTGAGTGCGGTAATGAGCCTTCGGGTTCCGTGAAATGCGGGGAATTTCTTGACTAGCTGCAAACCAGTTAGCTTCTCAAGAAGGACTCTGCACCATGGAG
>Ga0123357_10002559_pt1 | contig 20369 bp, 13 predicted proteins | sample TergutEmb28metaG_FD_89873 | JGI IMG/M metagenome (GOLD analysis project Ga0123357, IMG submission 89873) | Embiratermes neotenicus P4 segment gut microbial communities from Petit-Saut dam, French Guiana - Emb289 P4 | ecosystem: Host-associated > Arthropoda: Insects > Digestive system > Gut ... | reverse complement strand
CTTCCGCCTGGGCGTCTGCTCCGAGCGTGAAGCCGCGGACATCGCCGACAAGATCGACCGCCTGATCCGCCTGAGCCATCAGCCCAACCTGATCGGCTCCGACGCTTTAGCCTGGGCCGGCCAGCTGGCCGACAAACCTTACCAGCAACTCGTCGACGCCGGCGTATTGCCTCCCCGCGAAGCGCCCGCCACCATCGCGGCCGCCACTACGATCACACTGGATGTCTTCCTGAATGAGGTTGCGACAACAGTGAAGATGAAGAAAGAATCCACTCGTGCATCTTATGGCCACACATGGCGGTGTTTACGGCAGTTCTTTGGCAAAGACCGTGACATCCGCACAATCTCCGCCAAGGATGCCGACACCTTCCACGCATGGCTCGCCACCAATAATTTCGCCAGACTCAGCGATGAGGAAGAACGAAAACCGCGACGACTCGTGTCTGCGACAGTTTCACGGCGAATGATCTGCGCGAGGCACACATTCAAAAACGCGATCCGATGGAAACTCATCGAAGCAAACCCATTCGTCGGAATCAAGGTCTCAAACCGCAAGCAAACCAATCCAAAGCGAAAAGTGTACGTTCCACGAGAAAATATCGAAAAAGTGCTTACGGCATCCAGCGACCGTGAGTTCCGCCTGATGGTCGCACTCTCCCGCTTCGGTGGTCTGCGATGTCCCAGCGAGCACCTATCGCTCACCTGGGACGACGTGCACTGGGGCGGCTTGGACGAATCTACCGGCAAAGAGGAGCCCGGCCGAATCATCATTCGCAGCCCAAAGACCGAGCACAACACCGGCGGCGAATCCCGCACCATCCCCCTCTTCAAAGAACTCCGCCCTTACATTCAGGACGTTTTCGATGGCGCGGAAACAGGCGTCGCTCACGTGATAACGGTATGGCGTGGCGATCCGAAGAATTTGCGAACCCGCATGAAACGAACGATCCTTGCCGCCGGCCTGACTCCGTGGCCGAGACTTTTCCATAATCTCCGCGGCAGCTGCGAGACCGACCTTGTGAAGGAATACCCGATTACGACTGTTGCCGAATGGATCGGTCATAATCCCGCGATCATGGTTCAGCATTATTTGACGAACCCAGACCTCGACGCCGATTTTGCCAGAGCTTCCATCGCAAAAACTGAAGCGAGCGACAATGATAAATCAACGAAAACAGATATGACGCGCATTCCGACGCGCGCAGTTACAGGAAGTAGTGTGGAGTTAGGATCAGGAGAAATCCAGAAAACCGCAAAAATAGCATTAGAAACTCAGAAACAGGGGTATTCTGAGTGTTCACGCCAGTCCACGGTGGATTCGGGCTGATCCGTTTTGTTGTTGACACGCGGGCAGAAAAAGGGGCACTGCCCGCCGCGTCCGCTCCAAGGCTCCTGCAAGAGGCCCACATCGAAACGCAACAGTACAGCGCCCAAGGGCGCGTGCGAATCGATGTGGGGGAACACGTAAATCTTGCAGGATTTTGGAGCGTTCCCAAGTTCATGACGCCACCCTCTGCGGCGGCGTGTTTGTCTCTACTGCGGCAGCGTTTTCCTCCATTCAAGGTCAACCGAAATCGCCCGAAGCTTTTTCGCTCCACGGCACGAATTTATCTATTTTGATCCACCCCGCACCCAATGTCAAATTGTCACCCCTTCACCCCATCACGCCCGCATGGTAAAACACCTTCGTCTCACAATCGGAGTCCTCATGCCGCGTGCCACTATCCTCCTCGCCGAAGACGACGCCTCCGTCCTCCTCGCCATCGGCGACACCCTCGCCGACGCCGGTTACGAAGTCCTCCGCTCCGCCTCCGGCCGCGACGCCCTCCTCAAACTCTCCTCCGAAGTCGATCTTCTCATCACCGACCTCTGGATGCCCGGCATGGACGGCCTCGCTCTGCTCACCGAAGCGAGGCAACGCGAACCGCTGCTGGAAGTCATCCTTATCACGGGGAACGCGACGGTGACTTCGGCGATTCAGGCGATGAAGGCGGGGGCATTCGATTATCTCACGAAACCATTTACGCCGCCGGACTTGCTTGATGTCGTCGAGCGTTCGCTTGAGCATCGCCGCATGAGACTCGAAATTGCCCGCTGGCGTTCCGGCAACGGCGAGGGCGGCGAAGGCCAGCCCGAGGAGCAAATCAAAAACCTCATTGGCAAAAGCCCAAAAATGCAGGCCATCTACGACACCATCCGCCGAGCCGCCCCTTTCAAATCCACCGTCCTCGTCACCGGCGAATCCGGCACCGGCAAGGAAATGGTCGTCCGCGCCCTCCACGAACTCTCCCCAAGAAAAACAGGCCCCTTCGTCGCCATCAACTGCGCCGCCGTCCCCGCAAATCTCATGGAGTCCGAACTCTTCGGCCACGAACGCGGCGCCTTCACCGGCGCCAACACCAAAACCCTCGGCTACTTCGAAGCCGCTAACCACGGCACACTCCTCATCGACGAAGTCGGCGAACTCGACTTCAACGTCCAGGCCAAACTTCTCCGCGTCCTGGAAACCGGCCACGTCACCCCCGTCGGCTCCCCGAAGGAAAAAATCGTCGACGTCCGCGTGATCGCCGCCACCAACACCGACCTGAAAATGGCCGTCGAGGACAAACACTTCCGCTCCGACCTGTTCTATCGCCTCAATGTCGTCCATATCGACATGCCACCACTCCGCGACCGCCTGGAAGACATCCCGCTGCTTGTAGAAAACCTGCTGGACCGCCTATGCGCCGAGCATCATCTGCAGATCCCCGACGTCGAGGACAAAGCCATCGAAGCGATGCAGCGTTACTACTGGCCCGGCAACGTCCGCGAACTCCGCAACACCCTCGAAAGCATCCTGATCCTCGGCCAAAAACCCATCATCACCGAAGCCGCCCTCCCCGAATCCATTCGTCGCTCTATCCCCGCCACCACCGCCGATGGCAGCACTCCCTCCCTCGCTTCCTTACCCCTGATCGACCTCGACGCCGCCGAGAAAACCACCATCGAAAAAGCTCTCCGCCAATCCGACGGCGACCGCACCCACGCCGCCCAGCTCCTCAACATCTCCGTCCGTACCCTCTACCGCAAAATGGCCCGCTACGGCCTTCGATCGTGGTAATCCGCGTGTCGAGGGCAGACACTGCTGAGGGAAAGAAGGTGATGGACTCGTACAAGCAACGGTTGATGGACGCTCTGCCTCTTGATGACGGAAAGCCCTCCCCTCTCACAGTGCGGCCATGGACACGCCACGATGTGGATGTGCTCTCGCGCTGGCCGTGCTATCCTTGGCCGTATCATGTGTTTCGATTGAGTTTCGCGGGGCTGGGAACGTCGCAATTAGATGAGCTTTTCGAGCAACGAGTCAACGATTTCAAACGGATCACAGTGGTGGCCGACGAAGGCTCGATCCCATGTATCGGCTATGTAGCACTGTTGCAGATCGATTGGAAACAAGGCATAGCCGGCGATATGTCGTTACGTGTTGCGCCGAACTTTTGTGGCCGAGGCATAGGCAGTCGGGTGATACAACTTGTTGGACGATGGTGTTTGCAGAGCGGTCTCAATACGTTGAGGTTAAGCGTTGCCGCATCCAATGTTCACGCGGTTCGCTGTTACGGGAAGGATCATGGGTTGTGTTTCGTGGCATGCGCTCGACCCCGGTTCCAGCGTGTCGGCGAGATTGATAGGCTTGTGTTTTCAGGATAACATTCGATCAGGCGTGTCCGTTTTTTCGAGGACGTTCAATGTCCGTTAGATCGCTTTTCATGTGGTCGTGGCGTGATGACGCGAGAGCCAAAGCCCCGCATTGCCATGCGGGGCTCCAAAACGCTACGGACGAGTGGAAAATGCTCTAGCCTCCGGCTCTGCCGGGGTGCCACGCGACCACGAGTTTTTGGTTTTGCCGGACGAACCTCCGGCAGAGCCGGGGGCTGGCAGGCTGAGGCTGATAGGCTGAATCGATCTACCCACCGGAGGAGCTTTATGCGAATTCTGCTGACTACGACCAGTTTTCAAGATACCCCCGGTAGGCATCATGACCTGCTCAAGAACAGCGGCTTTGAAGTTGTCACCGCACGCGGTCCGCTGCACGAAACGCAGATGCTGGAGCTCATCCGGAAGGACGGCGATGCGGGAGGGTTTGATGGATTGCTCAACGGCGATGATGCGATCACCGCGAAGGTCATTGATGTGGCTCTGCCGCGGCTTAAGGTTATTGCCAAGTATGGCATTGGGCTGGATTCGATTGATGTGAAGTATGCGACCAGCAGGAAGTTGCCGGTGCTTTTTACGCCGGGGGTGAATCATACAACGGTGGCGGAGCATACTTTTGGGTTGATGATTGCGGCGGCCAAGCATTTTTGGCCGCACCTCAGGAGCGTCAAGGGTGGCGGGTGGAAACGGATCACGGGGTCGGAGCTTGCGGGCAAGACGATCGCGGTGCTGGGCGTGGGACGTATCGGGAAGGAAGTTGTGAAGCGGGCGATCGCCTTCGATATGACGCCGATCGGATACGACTGTCACTGGGATGCGGCGTTCGCGGCGCAGCAGCATGGGCTCAAGCACGCGGCGACGATCGACGATGCGATTGAGAATGCGGATTTTGTCTCGCTGCACATGAGCCTCGCGGATGACGACCGAGGTATGGTGAACAAGGCGTTTATCGATAAGCTCAAAAAGGGGGCGGTGATTATTAATACGGCGCGTGGGGGGTTGGTGAATGAGGCTGACGTTGCTGAGGCGTGCAGGAGTGGGCGGTTGGGGGGCTATGCGGCGGATGTGTTGGACGTGGAGCCGCAGAAGGTGCCGCACGTTTTTCAGGATATTGATAACATTATTGTGACGCCGCACGTGGGGAGCCGGACGTTTGAGTCGGTGGAACGCCAGGCGCTTCGGGCGGTGACGAACATCGTGGAATTTTTGAAGGGTGGCAAGGATTTTATTCAGGCGAATCCGTTTTAATGGAAGGATCGGAGTAAAACCAAATGGCAAACCAGGCAGTGGCGGATGTGGGATTGATCGGTCTTGCCGTCATGGGCGAGAATCTTGCTCTGAATATGGCGGATCATGGGTTTAAGGTGGCGGTGTATAACCGCACGACGGAGATCATGAGGAAGTTTATTGCTCGTGAGAATCCGCCGGGGGGGTTGGTGGGGTGTGAGACACTCAAGGAATTGGTCGCGGCGATCAAGAAGCCGCGGAAGATTATCATTTTGGTGAAGGCGGGGGGGGCGGTGGACAAGGTGGTGCAGCAGCTTTTTGAGGCGGGGGTGGAAGCGGATGATATTGTGGTGGATTGCGGGAATTCGCTCTGGACGGATACGATTCGCCGGGAGAAGGAATATGCCAGCAGGTGCAAGTTTTTCGGGTCGGGCGTTTCGGGCGGGGAATTGGGGGCGAGATTTGGGCCCTCGATGATGCCCGGCGGGGATCCGGATTCATGGAGACATCTTAATCCGATTTGGGAGGCTGTCGCGGCGAAGGTTGACGCGAAGACGGGCAAGCCGCTGGAGAGCTATGTGGCGGGCAAGCCTGTCATCGGCGGCGTTCCGTGCACAACGTATATTGGTCCCAACGGGGCCGGTCATTATGTGAAAATGATCCATAATGGTATTGAATATATCGACATGCAACTTATCGGCGAAGCTTACTCTCTCATGAGTAACCTGCTGGGGATGAAGGCTCCGGAAATCGGGAAGGTCTTTGAACAATGGAACTCGGGCGATCTTGATAGTTATCTCATTCAGATCACCGCGGATATTTTGCAGCAGCGGGATCCGGTGCATCCGGAGGGATACCTTGTGGATTATGTGTTGGACACAGCCGGTCAGAAAGGCACCGGTAAGTGGACCAGTACCAATGCGCTCGATATGGGCATTCCCGCCAATTCGATTGCGGAAGCGGTTTTTGCACGGTGTATGTCGGCGTTGAAGGAAGAGCGTGTTGAGGCGAGCAAGCATTTGAAAGGTCCCCCCCTCCTGTCGCCTTCGTACACCGGTAACCGCGAGGAACTGATCAACGCTATTCGCGACGCTCTGTATTGCTCGAAGATATGTGCTTATGCACAGGGGTTTCAATTGATGCGAGAAGCGCAGAAGGAGTACAAGTGGGTGCTGAATTTTGCGGAGATCGCAGCGATCTGGCGCGGCGGATGCATTATCCGTGCCCGCTTCCTCCAGAAAATCACCGACGCCTACACCCGGAACAAAAGTCTCGTGAACCTGATGCTCGATCCGTATTTCAACGGACAGATTCAGCAGGGGCAGGCTAACTGGCGGAAGATCGTCAGTTTGGCGGCTGCGAATGGCGTGGCTGCCCCGGCATTCATGTCCGCGCTGGCTTACTATGACGGCTACCGTTCCGCTCGGCTGCCGGCGAACCTGTTGCAGGGACAGCGTGATTATTTCGGCGCTCACACGTATGAGCGTACCGATGCTCCTCGCGGCAAATTTTTTCATCTCGACTGGCCTGAACAAACCCGCCCCCAAATTACCATCATCCCCGGCTCCGGCGGCGGACATTAAAAGTTTCGAGTTTCAAGTTTCAAGTCAGATGTTGAGTGAGTAGCCTCTAGATCCATAGTTATCGCAAAAAAACGAAAATCAAAAATCGAAAATCGAAAATCAACCTGTATAATGCCCGTAGCGATCGATGAGGTGACAATGACTACGCTAACCCGCACATTTTCTCTTCCTCCTCCCCGTTTCTCCCCCCGTTCCTTCTCCCGCTCAGAGCGGCTCTTTGCCGTCGAGGAATATCTACGTATGGTGGAGCTGGGAATCCTTGGCGAAAACGACAAAATCGAACTGCTTGATGGAAGGATTGTTGAAAATTCGGACTTAAAACCGGTCCTTGATGATGCGAAGTGCCGCTCGTTTGAGTCCACGGCGGAATACCGTCAATGGTGTGAAGAAAATTTACCGGATTGGCTGGGTTATGGGCGCGTTTGAGTATTTACGTCAAAAGTAGTCGGAGTATTCTTCTTCATGGCCACCAACTTTATTGTTCCGCCGCAGCTTCACAATGATCTCGTTGCCGCCGCTTATCAGCGCCGCGGTTTCAGTGCCGACGAAGCGGGTGCCGCGGCTCGATTTTCGGAACTGACCGCCTGGCACGGTATCAAGACGCACAACGCTATCAAGGCGCTGCATCTTGATGAACTCTTTGGCTCCAAGGCTGGCGGTTGCAGGCCCGGCGCGAAGATCGATAAGTTGCCCGGCAAGTTCAAAGCGGTCGAACGTTGGAATGCGAATCGCAAGCTTGGGCAGGCGACGGCTTTTGCGGCGATGGCATGTTGCATGAAACTTGCCGACGAATACGGCTCCGGTACCGTTGCCGTTGATAATGCGTTTCATTATCTCTGGGGCGGCGGGTATGTGATTGATGCTGCGAAGAAAGGGTATATTGCTTATACGTGCTGCACGGCGGCGTTGGCGGAAGTGGTGCCATTCGGCGGGCGGTTTCCGACGCTGGGGACCAATCCGCACTCATGGGGATTCCCGACGCAGGACGAAATCGGATTCCCGATCTGCATCGACTGGGCGACGAGCACGGTGGCGATGGGACGCGTGCAGCAGTTTATTCGCGAAGGCAAGCAGCTTCCACCCGGCACAGGCGTCGATGAGCAGGGGAATGAAACGACCGATCCGAATAAGGTCAAATCGCTTTTTCCTTTCGGCCAGCACAAAGGGTACGGACTTGCGCTGATGGACGAACTTTACGCGGCGTACATCGGCGGGTCGCTGCCGACGCTTCGTAACCGATGGTCTGAAGTCAATCAGCAGCCCGGCGAAAAAGGGACCTGCTGTTTCTATTTCCAGTGCATTCGTCCCGACGCGATCTCCGGTGAGAACTTTGCTGCCAAACGCTCACAGAAAGAGAATGTGAATGCGGTTCTCAAGGATATCCTCGGCCATGGTAATGAAAAGGCTTTGTTGCCCGGGCAACTCGAAGCCCAGGCCGCGGCCCTGAGCGCTAAACACCACGGGATGCTCTTCACACCCGCCGAAATAGATGCCCTCAAGCACATCGCCCAGGAAGCGCATTTTGCATTCGATACGGCATCGCTTCGAACGGTCGAAATTTGACAAGATTGCAAGATGGGGGGAACATCGGGGAACGCGAAATAGCCTTGCGAGGAATCGCAAGGCTGCGGACGCCAGAGACCTCTCATGGCGTGTATGTGTGAGACACGCAGGATGCGTTAAGCCTTGCGTTTCCACGCCAGGCTATTGGCTTCTGGCTTCTTCGAGCATTGGAAGGATGTATTCATGGTCAACACGTTTGATATGTCTGGGAAAGTTGTGGCGATCACGGGCGGTGGAGGCGTGCTTTGCAGTGAGATGGCTGTGGGATTGGCTGCGGCGGGGGCCAGCGTCGCGGTGATGGGGCGAACGCTTGAGCCGTTGCAGAGGGTTGTAAATCGCATCACGCGGTTCGGCGGGAAGGCTGTCGCGGTGACGTGCGATGTGCTGGAGAAGGCTCAGGTTGAGGCGGCGTGCGGTAAGATCATCGACGCTTTTGGCAGAATTGATGTGCTTATCAACGGAGCCGGCGGTAATAAAAAGGAAGCGACCACGAGTTCCGAGATGTCCTTTTTTGACATTCCCACGGATGCCATCAAGTATGTTTTTGATTTGAACTTCATCGGGACGCTGCTGCCGAGCCAGGTTTTTGGCAAGGCGATGGCCAAGAGCGGGAAGGGAAGGGGGGGGGTGATTCTGAACGTTTCGAGCATGAGCGCGATTCGGCCGTTGACCAAGGTGGCGATCTACGGGGCGGCGAAGGCGGCGATCAACAACTTTACGCAGTGGCTTGCCGTGCATATGTGCCAGCATGTTTCCAGGGAGATTCGTGTCAATGCCATTGCGCCGGGGTTTTTCCTCACGGAGCAGAACCGCTTTCTTCTGACGGACGAAAAGACCGGCAAGCTCACGCTTCGCGGCGAAACGATCGTCGGGCATACACCCATGGGGCGTTTCGGCGAGCCGGGCGACCTGCTAGGCACGGTTTTGTGGTTGTGCAGCGATGCTTCGAAGTTTGTGACCGGCGTTGTGGTGCCGATCGATGGCGGATTCAGCGCGTTTAGCGGCGTGTGACGGACGGAGAGACAAGGAGAGAGGGAGATGGGAAGAGGGGGAGACATGGAGACGAAGAGAACAATCTTCTCCTTGTCTACCTCTCTCCTCCTCTCCTTGTCTCCCTGTCCCCAGCGCCAGCACACCTTCGGAGCCGCAATCGTAAGATTGCGGTGAGGAGAGAAACGCTTTATAGTGCGTCGTCGATGTTGCGGGAGTTACAGCATGTCGCCACAGGCGCCTGGGTCGAACGAGTCGGAACAGTCGGTTTCTACGGAAAATGCATCGCCGCCGCCAGAGGCGCCAAAGACGTGGAAGGTGGGGACGCTCGCTTACACGAAGTTCGGGTTGGTTTCGATTTTTGCGTGGATGCTCTGGGGCGATCTGGTCTTCACGTTGGTGGAGGGTGTGTATCCGACGGCGATGCCGCTGCAGCTGGAACGCCTGCATATACCGCAGGGTTACATTCCGATTCTGATGGGGTTCCTCAGCCAGATTGTATTCATCCCGATGAATCCGTATCTGAGTTTTCGCAGCGATCGGTATCGCAGCAAGTACGGGCGTCGTATTCCGTACATCGCCAAGACGATGATTCCGCTGGCGTTATGTTTTGCGGCTCTGGGCTTTACCGACGACATCGGAGCCTATATCCATTCGGCGACGTGGGTCACGAAGCTGGGCCTTTCATCTGGAACTGTGCTGCTTTTGACGTTGGGCGCTTTATTGTTGATATTTGATTTTTTTAATGCGTTTATCAACACAATTTACTGGTATTTGTTTGCCGATGTGATTCCGCGGGAGTTGATGGGGCGATTCACGTCGCTGTTCCGTGTTACCGGGATGGCGGCGGGCTCGCTGTTCGGCTTTTTTGTCCAGCGCTATATCGAAACCCACACCAAGTATATTTATCTCGGAGCGGCGGTGCTGTACCTGGTGGGCTTTGGCTTGATGTGCTGGTGGGTGAAGGAAGGGGATTATCCGCCGCCGAAGGAAATCGGTACGCGGGAAGCGTGGTACGTCCGGCTGTGGCAGACCATTCAATTGTACGTTCGGGAGTGTTTTCAGCATCCGGTGCATGTGAGCTTGTATGCCAATCAGGCCATTATTCGGCTGGCAGACGCGGCGATGTTCGGACTGGTGTTCTTCAATCGGCAATTCCTGCATATTTCGCAAGGAGATATGGGGACCTTCACGGCCATCATGCGCTGGCCAGGAATCCTGATGGCGTTCCCCCTGGGATGGCTGGTCGATCGCATCCATCCGCTCCGTGCATCCCTCATTTCCGCGTTTTTCGCAATCCCATTGAATTTTATTCTCTTCTACACGGATTCGTTTACGTTTTATATTGTTTTGTTCTGTTTGCGAACGCCCTTTACCCAGTTGGGTGACGCCGCGGGACAGCCGTTGTACGTGAGCATTTTTCCGCGGAAGCAGTACGGGCAGTTCTGTTCGGCCAACGGAACGGTCCGTTCGCTGGTGTCGATGGCCGGTTTCTGGCTTGGCGGGTCTTACATCAACTTTTTCGTGTCGAGAATGGGGCCGCGAGGCGATATCTATGGGTACCTGTGGCTGGCCGGGATCCAGTGCCTTGCTTTTGCCTTTTTGTTTTTGACATACGTCTATTGGAAGAAGCATGGGGCGGAGAAATTCAGTTACGATCCTGATGTGTATCTTGCCGAGAAGCTGGCGAGGAAAGCTGAGGCGGCTTTGGCGGTCGCCGGGAAAAAGTGAGCGGAGGCGCCTGTTTTTCTGGGGGCGCATGGGAATTAGCCACAGACAGACACGGCGCGGCTCTGCCGCGCCGGGTCTATCTGTGGCTCGTTTCATCATGACATTGTAGCGGGTTCCTATTTCTCCGCGGGGGGAGTGACGGGATTCTTGTCGTCGCGTTTTTGGTCGAGGTCGGCTTTCAATTTATCGATCTGGGCGACGTAGTCGGTGAGGCCGACGATGAAAAGGCGTTTTTTCAGGGCTTCGAGTTGCTTGATCTTGGCGTCGGCGTCGGTCCATTTTTTTGCGTCGATGGCGGCTTGGCCGTCGAAAAGGAGCGAAGCAGTTTGACGTTTTAAGGGGAAATTGCTCTTGGGCAGCCAGGCGGGGTATTGGGACTGGGCCAGGCCCAGGTACCAGAGGCTCAGGAGGATCAGCAGGAGCATGACGATGGCGATGAGGATGTTGCGTTTGGTATGTTTTTCGGCGTAGGGGTCGATGAGATTGCGTTTGGAGCCGGGGGGGAATTGCGGGGTGTGGGTGAGGGAGCGGCCGAAGGGGATGTTGAGTTTGGCCTTGGCGTTGACGGCCCAGCCGTTGGCGTCGAGGATCGGGCCGAGATTGCGCTGGCGAAGCTTGAACCATGCGATGATCATGGCGGGGCAGGAGATGAGGAGGATGACGACGATGAAGTAGAGTGGGATGTAGTAGAGGGGGATATCGCCGAGCCATTTGAGGAAGTATCCGAAGGCGGTGGAGAGCGTGCCCAGTGCGACGCCGAGTGCGGCGACGACGCCGACGTCGAGCTTGGGACGTGAGGCTGTGGCGGCGGCGGGGGGTGGCGACGCGGCGGTGGTGGCGGCGTCGGTAACGGTGGTCTGAAGTTTGTTGGTGGCGGCGGTATCGGCGGCGGCGGCGCTCTTGGCGATCTGCTCGTTGATGGCTCGGATGACGCGTTTGTACGGGCTCCAGAAAGCCTGGCGGATGGAGATGGGGTTCTCGACGATTTTGGTGATGGTGGCGTCCCAATCGCGGCCGAGGCGGTCGTAGAAGAGGCCGTTGCGGCCGACCATGAGGTTGTCGGAATCGCCTGCGGTGTAAGCGGCGGCGATGGTCATTTTTTCAACGGAGCCGTCGGCGGTTTTGTGGGAAAGGTCGCAGTAGGCGAGGTAGTTGCGGGAGAGGTGTGCCAGGAGAGCGTGTTTCGCGGGATCGTCGACACGGACGCACAGGTCGCAGGCACGCTGGTCGAGGTAGAGCGTGCCTGCCTGGAAGACGGCTTTGGACTTGCGGGCGTAGAAATCGCGGAAGTTCACGAAGTTGTTCAGCAGCACGTAGAGGTCGCGGTGATAGCGGACAAGGCGATCGACGGAAGCGATGCTGGCGACTTGCGATTCGAGGGATTTGTCCTGCGTGATGAGGTCGGCGAGGGCGGCTTTGGCGTTGCCGCCGGCGGCGGAGAGGATGGCAGCGATGCGATCGGGGCCGAGCTTTTCGACGAGCCCCCCCCCTGTGCCGGCCTTGGCGGCGAGCCAGGCGTCGACGGGAGCGAGCTTGGCGAGGAGAACGCTCCAGTTGGTTTCGGTGAGGGCGGACTTATCGCCGAGGAGCGGGTGGACGACTTGGGTTTTGAAGGTTGCGATGGCGGCTCGCCAGGCGGGGTTGATCTGCGGGATGTCGAGCGGGAGAGCGATGGCATCCTGACCAGGGACGATTCTTGCCAGCGGGAAGGCGGCGACTTCGGCGGAAGTTTGAGCGAGATCGTGCGCAGCAAGAGCGACGTAATCAGATTCCGCGCGATTGATGGCGGCGAGTGAGCGCGGATCGAAAGTGGCCAGACGGCAGCGGGTGAAGTAGTCTTCGATCTTGGGAGCGACGGCTTTGAGAGCGGCAGCGGCGGCGGCGGAGTTCGGGCCGAGAGGGAACTTCGCGGGATCGGCTTGCGTCTGGTTCTGCCAGGTGATATAGGCGTTGGCCTCGGCGAAGAAGAGGTCGAGTTTGGCCTGATCGATGCCGGGCTTGCCGGAGCGGTCGGGAATAGAACCGGTGCAGGTGATGATGTCGGCGATGATGGATTGGAGGGCGGGGTCGGTGGCGGTGTCGGGGGAGATCACGCCGTCGCCGTTGAAGCGGGTGTTGGTGAAAATTTTGACCGTGTCGGCGGTATCTGCGGGCGTGATGGCGGCGGCGGTGGGCTTACCGAGGTTGATGAGAATTTGTTTGGCCGAGGCCAGAAGCGTTTGCCCTTCCGGCGTGGCGTCATTGATGGCGGAAAGAGGAAGCTCGGGAGCGGATTTCAAAAGATCGTCAGGATTCTTCAGGAGTGATGTCGTCCACTTGGCGGCCGCGATGATTTCCGGCGAACGAATACGACCATCCTTGTCGGTGTCCAGCAACTCCAGTGTTTTGGCATCGAACTCCAATCCGCGAATAGGGCATGCCAGAGCGACCCAGAGCTTTTGATCGAGCTCTGCGAGGTGGACGATATCGTCGCCGGATTCGAGTCGGACCTGATCGAATCCGCCGGCGCGGAAAAATTCCCAGCGGTGGTTGTTGTGGTCGGCCATGAGGGCTCCTACGGAAGCGTGTATGTAGAAGGAAGGATACTCGGAGTCGGAAGCGGATGACAGGGGACGGTGACAGGGGGACAGAGAGCGCCGCGTGGATTGTCTCGTATGCCCCACCACTACCGCGTTACCACGCAGTGCTCCCTGTCACCTTGTCACCCCTTCACCTTGTCACGAACGCCTTGTCACGAAAAAAGCCCGCGTCTTCGGCGGGCTTTGTGGGATGTTGATGGAATGGGCGACAAGTTATTTGGCGGTCCCGGCTACGGGCTGGGCGAGGATCAAGGGGGCGGCCTGGTTGCTTGGGATGTTCAGAGCGCCCAGAGCGGCGCCGGCGGCGGTGCGGACGGCGGCGTCGGTTTCGGTGTTGACGATCTTGATGAGCGAGTTGATGGCCGTCGTGTCGAGGTTATTGCCGACGTTGCGGGCAGATTCGGTCAGGGCGTTGAAGAACGGTGCGCGAAGGCCGGCATCGAGATCCGCGGAGAGCACCACGGCGGCGATGGCTTTTTGGGCGTCGATGTTCCGCATCTTGCCCAGAGCCACGGCGGAGCCGGTGGCGATCTCCACTCGCTTGTCCTTGAGACCTTCCGTCAGGGCGGGCAGAGCGTCGGCGACGTTGTAGATCGACTTGTGATCGGCTGCGAGAGTGCCGAGCAATTGGACGGCAGTAATCGCGTATTGCGAGGCCTTATCGGGATCGAGCGGGGCGTTGCCCAGGTCAGCGCGGGCGTCAGCCAGAGCGGCTGTAATGGCGGCGTCATCGGCGGCTTCGTCGATTGGACTGGCACCGGCAGCCTTGAGCGCGAGAACTTCCGAGGCTGGGACGGCCAGCAGAACCGGAGCGCCGGCAAGGCGGTAATCCGTGCGGGAAATCTGGGATAGATCGTCACGAGCGGCACCCTGTCCGACGATCACCACGTCGAAAGCTGGAGCACGGTGAGCGATTTCCAAAGCGGCGGCCATCGTGGAGGCCGCGTAGACGTTAAAGTGCGTGGCGCCGTTCCGCAGGGTGTCGGCGAGCTTGTTGCGCTTGTCATCGTCGGCTATCACGACCAGGGCGTTGGGGGTGCCGGTGGAACTGATCGCTTCGGCTAGGATCGGCACAACGCGGTAGTGTGATGGGAAAGCTTCCGCGGGATTGGCCTGAGCCAGAGCGATCGCGGCGCTGAAGCGGACTTCGCGGCTGGGATAGCCCAGAGCACGGACCAGCGGTGAGCCTGTGGAGGAGACGAGTTCCTTGGTCCCGCCGGTGGCTTTCAGGGCGTCGATTGCGCGGAGAGCCAGCGGCACATCGCGGGCGTCCAGAGCGCGAGAAAGAACCGGATTGTCATACAGAGGCCCGGAAGCCAGGGCGATGTAGTCCGCATGGAAGTTGGGCATCGTCGGATCAGGAGCGCCGGCGAGGAGGATTTCCTTTTTGAGTTGAGCAGCGATCCAGAGCGAGATGGCACTGGCATTATTGGGATCGAGCTGGATGGCGGTGCGAGCGGCGCGAGCGGCCATGATCGCGCTCCAGGCCTGCGTGGGCACATCGATCGAGGTGACGTTATTCAGGCCTTTGTCGAAGATCCAGATGGGATTGGTTTTTTCGGTCGCGAGGATGGGCTGGAAGGAGGGCTCTTTGGCGTAGTAGTTTTCGCCGGCCTTGAGGAAGAGAGCGGCGGGGGTCGCCGAGGCCGCGGCGCCGGAGCGATCGATCAGGGCGATGGCGCTGCCGATGGCGGTCTTGGTCTGAGCATCGAGTTGGTCTTCGCTCTGGAGGGCTCGCAGGGCCGGGAGGGACTGCTTGTAGCCGATCTGACCGAGCAGGTTGATGACCGTCAGCCGAAGGGCGGTGTCACTGGTCTGGAGCTGTTCCACCAGCGGCAGGACCATGGGCCGACCAGTGTCAACGATGACGCGAAGAATAAACGGATGAAGTTCCTTCTTCTGCGCGTTCTGCAGGTACTCCATGTAAATAGGAACCGCGAACTGGCCGGCGGCGATGAGACGGTCGGCAGCATTCTTGTAAGCGCGAGGGCTCTCGGCAAGGCGGTCGATGTCCTTGCGAATACGCTGTGCATCGCGGGCAACCACACGGTAGCCTTCGTCGAGCTTGTCGAGGAGTTGTGCGGAGACTTCCTTGAGCTCGTCGCGGCGTTGGTTGCGGATCATGATTTCTCGCGGATTGCGAGCGGAGTCGCGGGCGGCATCTTCGAAGACCCTGACCAGCTCGGCCGGGTCGAGCTTGGCGTCGAGGAGGCTCTGGCCGCTGGCCTTGGCCATCTCGACGTTGTTGACCAGGGAGTAGTGCATGAAGTCGTCGGCGAGTACTTTGTTTTTGTCGTCGGCCGCAGGCGCTGCCGGAGTTGTCGGCGCCGCGGAGGCTGTGGGGGCAGCAGTTTCGGGCGCTGCATCCTGAGCCCTGAGGCTGGGAACGAAGAAACTTGCGGCCGCAATCACGGCAGCTGAAAGAACCACACCTGACCGAATCGACCGCTGGAGCATAAAGCCTCCTCATGCACACCGTTGGGATAAAGCCACAATGAGGATGCAGGTGCAACCGGCTATGAGCCGGTGGATCCATCCATCGCAAACTGCAGCCACGCCACGTGGGAACTTCGGGTACGTCCGAGGTTCCGATTTTGGGCCGATTATAGATGGGCGGCGGAGTCTGTCAAAGGGTTCGTTGCGGTATTTGTGACAAGGTGAAGGGGTGACAAGGTGACAAGGTGACAGAGAGCCCCGCGCAGCAACGCGGTGGTGGTTGGCAATGCGAGGACAAACACCGCGTTGCCACGCAGGGCGTCTTGTCACCTTGTCACCTTGTCCCTCCGCGTTGTGCGACTTCGATGAACGCGAGCATGTTTTCGAGGGGGACATCGCCTTCGACGTTATGCGCTGGCGAGAGGATGTAGCCGCCGTTCTTGCCCAATTCCAGCAGATGGCAGGTCTCATTCCGAACATCCTGCGGCGCGCCGAAGGGCAGCGTCCGTTGCGTGGAGAGTCCGCCGAGGAAGGCCATGCGACCGCGGTAACGGGGGACCAGTTCGTCGACGTTCATGACCTCCGGCTGGAACGGATTGAAACAGTTGACGCCGATTTGCACCAGGTCGTCGAAGAGTTCGTCGACGTCGCCGCAGGAGTGGAGCGAGACGAATTTGCCGCGGGCGTGTGCGGCGTCGCACATGCGTTTGAAGGGGGGGGCGATGAATTCCTGCCAAAATTTTTTGCCCATGAGGAGGCCGTGTTGCTGGCCCCAGTCGTCGCCGAAGCCGATCGCGTCGATGTCGTACTCGCAGGCGCGATTGAGCTGCGCAATATTCCAATCGGCGATGGCGTTGAAGAGGGCGCGGCTGAAGTCGGAATGTTCGATGAAGTCGGCGAAAATATTTTCCATGCCGCGAAGGGTCCAGGCCCGCTCAAAAAGCGTGAAGCCGATCTCGAAAATGCGGAAACGGTCGGGATAGCGCGTGGTCAGCGGCTCGATGTTGGCGAAATAACGCGGGTCGAATGGATCGGGGAATTGGTAGTTTTTGAGCGTGGGTTCGGGCAGCAGGAGGCCTTCGACGGTGCCGATGTCTTTGTCACAGGAGCGGTCCCAGATGACGCCGAAGACGTCGCGGACACGGTGTTGGTCGACGGGTTCGAAGAAGCCGTAGTCGTCGCCGAGGGTGACGATGTGGTTTTGCAAGGCGTCTTCCAGATCGCGTCCGACGTAATGTTGCGCCAATTTTTCACGCGCTTCGAGCGTGAACTTAAAATTCCACGGCACGTACGGCGGGCGTTGGCCGGTGAGGACCATGCGAACGATTTCACGTTTGGTCATGGTAAACTCCTTCGTTTCGCCAGATTTTGAGCATCAGTTCGTAGCGTTCCAGCGGCATGCCGGTGTAGATGCAGTTGCTGGTACAGAAGATGTAGCCGCCGCCCGGCATGCCGTGTTTCAGGGCGTAGCGGGTGGAGGCGATCACGGCGGCGTCGGAGCCGGTGTCGAGGGCGGCGCAGTTAACATTGCCGCAGAGACATGTCTTGTGGCCGTAGTGGCGTTTGATTGCGGCGATGTCGATGCCGCCTTGGGGGTCGAGGGAGTGCAGGGCGTGGGGGTTGGTTTGGACGAGTTGGTCGAGGATGGGCATGATGTTGCCGTCGGTGTGTTTGATGACGTAGAAGCCCAGGTCGCGGTAGCCTTGGATGAGTTTGGCGAGGTAGGGCGTGATGAATTCGGAGAATTGCAATGGGCTGAGGAATGGGCCGGAGTTGAAGCAGTAATCGGAGCAGAGGGCGAAGCCGTCGAGTCCGGCGTGGTTGCAGTATTTTTCGGCACGCTGCAGGGTGACGTTCACACGCCGGGCGGCTTCGGCGTGGAGTTTCTCCGGCTCGTCAGCGAGGCGAAAAGCAAAATCATTCATCTCCGCGCCGCTGGGAATCGAGAAGGTCGCATCACCGTGACGCATGAGGAAGTAGCGGTCACCGGTCTTCTCGCGGATCAGGTCGATCAGGCGGCAGGTTTCTTCGACCGTCCCGGGATTGGGATGCAGGAAGATGGCGCTGTGATCGAATCGCTGAGCGGTCTGGATGTGGATATCGGCCATATCGCGGCGGTGGCGATCGCGTTCGTCGGGACGCATCTGGAGCCATTGGCTGTAATTGCGGTGGAGCGGATGGACCTTGCCGAGCGTTTCCATCGTCAGGAAGAAGACCAGTTCGAAGTGTGGGACCAGGCCGGTGAGTGGACGGCGATCGAGCGCCGCCATGAAACGAGCCCGCGGTGTTGCCGGTGAAACCAAGCCATCCGACATTTGTCCTCCAATCATCAGAGCCGCAATCGTAAGATTGCGCCGTCACAACCGCAATCTGACGATTGCGGCTCTGATGGTTGGGGCGGGGGGCGGAAATAAAAAATAAAAAACATTTGCTTTTTCCAAAATTTGTGGCATATCTAACGTACAGCTCGCCGCCGTGTGGCGATGACGCGAAGATGTTTTCTTGTCAAGGTGACATAGGCCCAGCAATGACGCGGAGTTGGGGTATTTTTTCGTTTGTCTTCTCCCGTCGCGATGAATCGTGTGAAGCCTTTTCGAGCTTCCCCAGCCAAATTACCTATCCTCCCCCCCCCAGCTTAACATTGGTATCAACACATATGTAATGCACGTGGCATTTGGCACGTTCATGCCCAGGGCAAACGCATTTAACCGTCATCCGGTAGATTATTCTCACGCCGCGCAGTAATCTGTCGCATCGTTCAACTCATTGTTTTGTTCTCTCGAAAGGCGGAAACACATGCTCAAAGGCGGCGTACAAGGATTCGGCGGCGTTGGCCAGGAATTCACCAAACAGATCAATTTCAAAAAATTCTTCGGCGACGACGTCAAGATCGTCGCCTGCTGTAATCGCGGCAAGGAAAAGCGTGACCTCGCCAAGAAAGAATACGGCATCGCCGCCTACGAGAACGTCGACGACCTGATCGCTCACGGCCTCGATTTTATGCTCATCGTCTCCACTTCCCACGCTCATCCCGAAGCCGCCATTCATTGCGCCAAGGCGAAGATTCCTTACCTGATCGAAAAGCCCATCGCTCCCAACATCGAGCAGGCCCGCGAGATCGTCGCCACGGCCCAAGCCGCCGGCATCATCACCGGCGTCAACTATTCCATGCGCTACGTCCCGGCCTTCCAGAAAATGAAACAGATGGTCGACTCCGGCCAGCTCGGCGAACTGCTGGCGATCTGGTCCTCCACCCACCGCGGCTACGGCTTCTACGGCTCCGGCGACCGCCACGCCGCCATCACCAATCCCAAAGAATCCGGCGGATGGATCATTCACCACATGTGTCATATTGTCGATTGGTGCATCTGGTGTGCCGGGCCTGTCGAAGAAGTCTACGCTCTCACGCGCTCGACGGCTCCCGTCGAACTCGACAGCGAAGAACTCGTCTTCGCCACCATCAAGTTCAAAAACGGCGCCATCGGCACCCTGCAGGACCAGGTCGGCACCTACTGCCACCACGACTCCGGCATCATCGGCCGCAAAGCCTCCGTCGGTGAAATCACCTCCTATCCGGAAAAGAAACTCCTCAAATTCTTCTCGGAAAGCGAGCCGTTCCGTCCCGGCATGGAATGGGCCATCCCGCAAATCATCGACCCGGATGTCGATATGGCCATCGAGAGCGGCTTGGCGCATTTCATCCGCTGCCTCAAGGAAAAACATCCAACCAAGGTGCCGGTGAGCGAAGCGCTCTACAGCCTCGAAGTGTGCAATGCTCTGCGTCGTTCCGCCAAGGAACGCCGGCCGATCCGCATGGATTGACCCGCGATCGGGAACGTAACAATAACAGGGCCGCAATCGTAAGATTGCGCCGTTGTTCTCTCCTGCGCAATCTTACGATTGCAGATCTGATAGATTGTTGACTTTCGAGGGAGATTCGCCATGAGAATCCACTTGCTTATGCAAATGGCGTTCTGCTTCGCATGTTTGCTCATCAGTGGCAACAAGACTATCAGGCGACAAGACGCTGCTGCCGGAAATGCTGGCGATCATCAAAACAGAAAAGAACGTTTGGCTGTTCCGCTCCGCCTGTGACGCGGCTCGGCAACTTGGCGCAAAGCTCGCACTGGCGGAAGTGCTGGTGGAGCGATTGTCCGATGAAAAAATGGCCGATGAAAAAGCGCCCAGCAACGTGCATTGGGCGCTGCTTGGCCTGGTTATGGACGAGCCACCCAGCGGAATCGGAAGCCTGACACGACAGGAACGTCTCGATCTGCAAAACGCATGGCGAGAGTTCCTCACCGCACACGGCAAAGAGATCGACGCCGGCAAAACATATAAGATCGGCGACGATGAAGGTCTGCCCCGCGCCCTGCTCGGCAATATGTTCTGGTCTCTGCCCGATGGCCAGACATGGCCGAAGAAATGAAGCATGTCAGCCCCTGGCTTTGCCAAGGGTTTGACCATCAGAGCCGCGACCGTAAGGGAGCAACTTGCGTTATTTCTAGAGGATCGCACGGTCGCTCCCTAACGGTCGCGGCTCTGATGGTCAAATGCAATCGCCCTG